>ERZ842401.8481-NODE-8481-length-10083-cov-8.708217_pt1 | contig 10083 bp, 2 predicted proteins | sample MGYA00521270_ERZ842401 | MGnify/ENA primary metagenome ERZ842401 (study PRJEB31892, sample SAMEA3878208) | bioreactor metagenome | biome: Moose rumen | place: Sweden | collected 2011-10 | study: EMG produced TPA metagenomics assembly of the PRJEB12797 data set... | reverse complement strand
CAATCCCCAATCCCCAATCCCCAATCCCCAATCCCCAATCCCCATTAATTTTTTCATAAAATTATATTTATATTTATATATTGATTATTACCTTATATATATTTATATTTATATATCATTAATCAAAAAAGTAATTATATCAATAGAATATATAAAAATCTATTTTTATCAAAAATCATATAAGCTATGATTACTTTTATTAATTAATTGTGAACAATCATCACAAACAGGTTTAGTATATTTTAATGAGATTTCTGGAATTATTATTTCATTTTTGCAATTAGAGCAAAGTTTTTTTCCACAAATTTGACAAAAAATTTTAGTAGAACTTATTGAGCTTTTACATTTATTGCAATAAATTATATTTTTTTTATCTTTGAATTTCTTTTTTGAAAGGAAGAATTCATCATAATTTAAATTAATTATATTATTTTTTGCATCAATGCAAATTAAATTTGAATCATTTTTAGTTAATTTTATATATTTAAGTGCATTATTAGAACATTTTATTTCTATTAAAGTATCAAAAATTAACGAAAAATTATTTTCATCTTTGATATAATTTTTAAATTCAATTTTTTCTTTTGATTTATTATTATTAGTATTATAAGCATTATAATACACTTTAGGTATATTTTCAATTTTCATCGGGTTATATTTATTATTTAATTGTAAAATTATCTCTGAATTTAATAAATTATTTTCGTATTTATTTTCGTCGAAGATAATTCCGTTTAAATTATCAATTAATTGAGATATCATTATATCACCATTTTCATGTGCGGTGAATAAATATAAATCACTATTATATATCGATGTTATAAAACAAAAATTAATTTTACTTTTAAAATTGCTTTTTTTAGTAATAAACACTCCATTAATACTCATTAAAATAATTTGAGTATTTGTCGATAAAATGAAATCACCTGAGATTGGACATATATTAATAAATTTTATTCTTTCTTCGAAATATATATTGCAATCTATTTTTTTTATTAAATCAAAAGTGTTAAAATCAACAATGTATAAAATATTCTCTTTATCTGTTATTAATATGAAAGAAAATGGTTCGCATATTTCGACCAAAGAAATTTCGGAATATATTTGATTTAAAGAATTCACTAAAAATATTATATAATATTTATCTAAAAAATTATTATTAATATTTTCTTTATTTACAAAAATATTTTTATTATTATTATCATTATAATATATATCATATCCTGGAATATCTATATCATTTGATATTTCTTTATTATCTAAAGGATATCCACTGTATTGAATAAATTTCCCATTTTTATTATTTAGAATAATACAATCTGAATTAATTATATTTGATGTACTTATAGGAAATTGCGTATCGAATAATATTATATTATTATCATTGACTTTTTTTTTGCTAAGAATATTTTCGATATTGTTTAAAATATTTTTATCTTGTTCTTCTTCATTTTCTTTTTTGTTTTTAATTTCTTGATATGATAATCTTTTCTTATTTTTGTTTTTATTCATAAATAAATTATTAAATAAACTTTTCGTATCATTTTTATATTCTTGATTTATACTATTTTTCTTTTCTTTAATTTCTTTTTTTTCATTATAAATTTTTTCTTTTTCTTTTTCGTTTTTTATTTTAGGTCCATATATTCGTATTAATTTATATTTCTCAATTATACCAGTATTATATCCAACAATAATATAATTTCCATCTTTTGTGATTTTAATATATTTTATTTTATATTTATTCATATGTAAAAGGGAAAATTTATATTTTATTTTTTTAAAAGGCTTATTTATATAAAAACTATTATCATTATCCCAAGAAATGAAATTTTTATATGAAGGTGGAATTAAAACCTTTTTTTTATTGATAATAAAATATATTAAATTATCTTTTGTATCTTCTTGGATATCTTCGTTATAGACAGTCCTAAAAGAATTAAGACCGCCTTCTCCTTTAGAGATATATTTATAAGGATATTCATAATATTGTTTCATGTCTGTAATATAATCATCATTTTCTTCAAAATTTTTCAAGTGAAAAATATCATTTTTTGCTTTGAAATAATGTAAATAAATATTTTTGCAAAAAAATGCTTTTATCTTTTGATGCTTTTCTCTTTTGTGATGAGCCTTTGTGAAAAGTTGTTTGGGGTTTATTCCCATTTCGCATATTTCATTTATTTTTTGTTCTAATTCATTTTCATTTTCACAATCTTTTTCTGGATTAAATCGAGAACAGACATCTCTTAATACATTATAATATTTTTCGGCATTTTTTCCTTTTTGTTTAAAGCCAAAAATTAAATCGATCCAATTATTTATATTCAAAGAAACAATTTGACTTTCTAAAGCTTTTTTTAATAGCAAGCAAAAAATGCGAGGAGAATGTCCCCATAAAGGAATATTAACATTATTAATATTTTTTTTTTCTGAATTTAATCCAAATTCGAATTTGTTTATATTAATAAACATTTCCGGTATATTAAAAATTTCTGGGATTAATTCTTGATATTTCTCATTAACTTTCGAAAGATTTTCAATGTCGAAAAAAAGTCTATCAGTAGTATCGAAACATTCTCCTTGTATTTCTGCATTGCTTATCGAGAACGGTTTCACCCTTATTAAAAAATAACAAACGAATCCCGCATTGGAATAATGAGATCCACTATGATATTTAAATCCACTAATTTCATCAAAGTTTTCATATTTTATTTCTAAATTTTCTCTCGTGGATTCACTTTGGGCAAAAATTGGATAATTAAAATCGCGATAGATTTGCTCATTATTAAAATCCAAATCTTCCGAGGATAAATTTAATAAAATCCAGGGATATATCGGATATTGTGCTAAGTCGTTAAATGTGCGACCGGATAATGTATTTAGTATCATAAGATATGAATATGTCGTTATATGTCCTAAAGTCCAATGTTCATACGATTTTTCTAACATCAATTTTTCGTCAAAAATTGAGCCTATGTATAATTTCGATTTTTTTTGTTTTTTTATTTTGAAAATATTTTCTAAAAAATTATTTTTTTTATTTTTGGATGAATTTTCTTGGAATAAATTCGAAAAGTCTCGGATGAATATCATATTGTCATTTTTTATTGAATTTTCATTTTGGATTTCGTATATATTATTTATTATATTTTCTTTTTTGTTTTCATTTTCGACATTATTATTAATAATGAAAGAATTATTTATACATTTGTGAACATTTTTTATATTGGTAATAATTAATTTTAATATTTTTTCCCTTTTATTTAAGTTGCAAGCAATATAATAATTTTTTCCGTTTTTTAAAAAAATTTCGAAAGCATTATTCTGATGCAAGAATTTTCTTTTATGAATTTCATTTATTTCAAAATAATAAAAAGAATAAATCCAAAAACCTTTTGATATTTTTTCAAATTTTGGTTTCCTTTTTGATTTATTTTTATTAAGGTTATTAATATTTTCATATGAATTAAGATATTCACATTGCTCATTTAAAATATCTTCGTAATGATTTAAAATCCAAAATTTATTAGATATAGGAAAATAAGCATCAAATAAAATATTATCTAAAGATAGATTAACTCGGGACAAAATATATATTTTATTTGAACCTAATATAATTACACAATTTATATAAGATAAACCTTTAAATAAAAGACAATTAAAACTTTCTGTGTATATATCATCTTCATCTATTAAATACTGAATTATATTCATATTAAAAATTTGTCCTATATTAAAAAAATTTAATAAATTATCATTAATATATTTCCCTTTATCTTTATTTTCATAAAAATTAAACAATTTCCAAAATTCTTTATTTGTTTCTTTTATATTTATTCCTTTTGAACTTCGGTCATATTCATTATTTAATAATTTATCTATTCTTATATTGAATCTTTTTCTGATTCGATTTGGTCCTTCTTTTTTCATTAAATAATAACTGAAACAAAATTTAAAATCCAAATTTTTATTTTTATTTTGATTTAAAATAAATAATTCGCTTATAATATGCAAAAGATTATTTTTATAAATTTCATATTTTTTTTCGCGGTTGTATATTAATATTATTATTTTTTTAATAAAAAGACATAAATGACAATTTTTATTAGTACAAATTTCTTTATCGTTTTCTGTAAGTATTATTTCTATTTCTTTATTTTTTTTAGATTTTTTTTTATTATAAATACTTTTTAGAGTTTTTCTTCCGTTAATTACACCTTTGAAAATAATAACGTCATCTAATGGTCTTATTGACGGTTCTCTAATTTTTTCGAATTTATATGATATATTATTTAATAGTGTTTTATTATTTTTTATATTTAATATATTATTATTTAAACTAGATTTTTGATAAAAAACACTTTTTTCTAAATTTTGACTCGTTTTATTAAAATAATTTTTATTCGCACTATTCGAAGGACTTAAACTCATTTTTCTTTTTTTTATATAATTTTTCGGTAAATCGAAAAGTGTATTTAAATCGTCATCTATTTCTTTTTTTTTCGATGATTCAATTTCGTTTGTAGGAGAATACGAATTAATTAATCGTATTAATTTATCTTTTATTTCTAAATCAATTGATAAATGGAATAATTTTTTTGATATTATTTCTTTGAAATATATTATATTTTCATTGGTATATATTTTATGAAAATAATTTTTTAATATTTTTGATGTTTGTTCACTTTTGCCGTTGTTATATTGTAATAAATGTGCACATCTAAATTTAGTAAAAGAAAATAATATATAAATTAATTCTTCTATTAATAAAATTATTTTTTTCTCTTTTGGATTTTCTTCAAATGCTTTAAATATTATATTTATTATTAATTCATCAAATATTTTATTATTAAAAGAAAAAAGTAATAATATTATTTCCAATTTTTCAAAAATGTAAAAAATATTAATAATATTTTTTTCTTTTGTGATAATATTATTATTTATAATATTAATTAAATCTAATTTTGTCTGCGAATTCATTAATTCAAATATTTTTATATCAAGTAAAAAATCAATAATTAAATTATTATTAATATTAATATTACTAATAAGAGCAACATTTAATAGATTTTCTATACATATTAAATCAATAAATTTAGCATTGCGATATAAAGAAAAATATAAAGAGGAAGAAAATTCTTTTTTTGAAAAAAATTTATTAATAAAAGTTTTATTCATGATTAAATAAACACTTAATAATTGTACTAAAGAAATAAAAATATCTTTATCGATGTTTGAATTATTTAATAAAATAAAAATAAATTTTTCGAATCTGAAAAAACAATTTAGGGAATTATTAGATAATATCTCATTAAAAAATACTGTGCGATAAAATTGAGACTTTATATAATTTTTTTTTAATACCGTATTTAATAAGACAGAATTAATATTATTATATTTACTTAATAAAAAAGTATTTTCGTCTAATTTAAAATTATTAAGTTCATCAGCGAATAAATAATTACAAGAAATATTTTCCGAATTTAATTTGTATATTTTTTCGATATCATTATTATTATGAGAATAAATATTTAATGATTTTATTTTTATATGATTATATGATATATAATTATCATTATTATTTTCTTGTATCAAATCTAAAGGATATCCGATTTCTATATTAATTAAATTATTAAATTTAAATTTAAATTCATATGAAAGCACTTTATTTTCGTTAATATATATTATTAATATCTTTTTATTATTTTTAAATATATATGATATATTATTTATTTCATTTAATTTTAAATATAATTTTTCATTTGATTTTGTATCATAATTATCGTCGATAAAAATACTATTAAAATTTGATAAATCTTCATATTTGAGTTTTCCTTCGTTTTCGTTTATTATTATTTCTTCATTTCTTAAACAGATTTCTATATATTCTTTATTTTCTTTATTTGATATCCTTAATAATAATAATTTCTTTGTTTTTAATGATTTATAAAATAATATTTCTTGTTTTATTATTAAATTATTTATTTCCTCATTTAATTTAATATTTTTTATTTGCATTATATTATATATATTTGATTGTTCTATTTTATATTCAGATAATATAATTCCTTTACAATAAGCATTATTTACATTATTTAAAATATGTAAAGCATTTATTATATTTTGTAATAGGTCTTTTATTAATATTTTATATTCTTTCTTTTCTTTCGCATTATTCAATAAACTTATTATCTTTCCAAAAATAAAACAAAAATCTTTTCTATCTAAATATTTGAAACTTTCTTTTAATATTTTTATAATTATTATTTTATGAATTGGATTTTTTTCTAAATATTTGAAAAGTGTTTTCAATAATTTATGTCTTAATAAATAAATAATATTTTGATGATTTATTTTACATAAAAAATGAATAAATTCAAGGAATTGCTTAATATATTTATTATATTTAAACAAAGATTTTAATAAAAGTAAAATAATTAAAGGACTTTGAATACAAAAATTACTTATTATATTTTTATTAATATTTTCTTTTAATATTTCTTCGTTTATTTCATATTTTTTAATATAATAAAAAGAAAAATCATTTTCTGATATATTATTAATATTATTTATTTCATTATTTTCATTTTCTGTTTTATATAAATTAATTGATTTATCAATGAAATATTTAATAATATTCAAAAAATATTTATTATTTAAATTATTTTCATCAGTAAAACGACTATAAAATTTTATTACATTATTAATAATTATTTTTATATTTTCGAAAGTAAAAAGAAAACAATTATCATTTTTAATAATAGCATTTTTATTTGAAATAATAATTAATTCAAAAATAATATTTAAATAATTTTTGAATAAGGAATGATATTCATTATTATAACATTGGGAAATATTATTGAAATTATTATTGATATATTCTGAATAATAAAAATAAAAATCATTTATTTTTTTGGTAATATTATCTAAATCTAAAGATATTAATGATTTTTTACTAAAAAAAATTTTGATAGAATTCATCATCATTAAAATTTCTTTTAATTTTTCAATTTCATTATTTTCATAATCGTTATTAAATAAATCATATCTGTTTAATATATTTAATATTTGTTCTTTATTTTTCTCTTTATATTTTTCATTATTTGATTTCGCTTCCAAAAAAATTTTGATTAATTTATAAGCAATGATTTTATATTGATTATCTTTGACTAAATAAGGAAAAAATTCCAAAAATTTTTTTGAGATAAAAAATTGAAGAATTTTTTGGTTATTTAATATAATGGATAAATAATCCAAAAAAATAATGAAGATATCAAGAGATATTTTTGATTCTTTTTTATTTTCTTTTTCTTTATCATAAGAATAATTTGTATTTATTATTGAAGAAACGGTAACATCTATATCAAATATTGATTTATTCTTTAATGAATTTATATTCTCTTTTATTTCATTTATTATTTTATATAATATATTTAAATAGCTTTCATAAATATTATATTTAAACTCGATGAAATTATCGTCATTATTTTCTTTTTCTTTCTCTTTCTCTTCTGTTATATTATCACTTAATGATAATTTATTAATTTCATTATCATTTTTATTTTTATTATTCTCTAATATATTCTCAAGATTTTCCATAAAAATTTTTGCTAAAGTTTTATCATTATAAAAAGGAATTTCTTCAATTAAATTTATAATTTCATCAAAGGGTAAATATTCTTTTTCTTTCAGACTTTCTAAAAAATTAAAAAATATCGAAATAATTTCCCCATCAGAATTATACAAATTTTTCATAAATATTTTGTAATTATTTACACATTTTTTTATTTCTTGATATGTCTTTAAATTCCCTTTTATATTAGAAAAAAATATTTTTAAAGTGATTATTTTAAAACAAGGAATTTTGTCTGCGATTTCAAAAATGAAATTATATATTTTTCCTTTATGCTTAGGAATTTTTTTTCTTAATTTGAAAATATCATTTATATGCTTTTCAAATAAATGTTTTATATTTTCTTCATTTGATAAATTTATTATTTTTTTAATTATATTAATTATTGTTTTTTCAATGGTGTCATTTTTTGAATTAATTAAAATAGAAAAAAAATATAAAATTTTTATTTCTTCGAAAAGTTTTGATAATTCTTTTTCATCGTTATATTTTTTATTATCTAAATCATTTAATATACAATCAAATAAAAAAGTAATAGTATTATTAACTCCTAAAATTTTTAATAAATCTTTTTGTTCGACTTCACCTAAATATGAAGGTGAATTATTTAATAATAAAATAAAACGATATCTTGATCTATATTCATATCCGAATTTATTTATTATTGTTTTCGATATATCATCATTATTTATAATAATTTTAAAAAAAGTAATTAAATCATATTTAAATATAATATCAAATAAAAACGAAATTAAACTCGGCATAAATTTTTCATAAGCATTTTCAATTAATAATTCAAATATATCATAATTTAATTGTGCTTTAATATTATCATTATTTTTTATATTAAAAATTTTTGTGTTTTTTTTTATTATAATGAATATTTTACAAATTTCGATTAAATATGTGATTAATTTATTTATCATTTTTTTATTTTCCTTTGTTTTAAATTGTCCAAAAATTTCTTTCATTTTATTTTTGTCTAAATTGTCATCGAAACATAAAATTATTTTCACACAAGAAATTAAAAAGCTATCTTCTTTATTTATTAAATTTATTTTATCAATATTAATTTCTTCATTTTTGACATTATCATAAAAAGATAATATAAAATTAATAATTATTTGTTGCTTTTTCTTTATGATATTTTTATTCATTTCTTTAAAAAATCCTTCGTCGAGCATTTTCGAATTTTTTATAATCGATGAAAAAATTAATTTTATTTGTTCCATCAAGAAAAAAATAAATAGTTCAAAATTAAAGTTTTCATTTGGCTCTAAAAAGTAATCTATTTTTTCAAGAATATTATTTGATATTATTGAAAATATTATTTGTTCTTTTCCTTTGATTATTTGAGAATCATTAATATTAATATCATAATTTTTTTCTTTTTCTCTTAAATTAAAAAGAATTAATTGCTTTTCTATATTTTTTATTTCTTTTTTTGAAGATTCTCCATAATATTTTTCTAATATTTTTTCCAATGAAATATTATTATTTTTTTTCATTTTTTTTTAAAGTTTAAAATTATTATAATAATAATTTGTTCTTATTTTTAAAAGAATTTTTTATTTTTATTAATCAAAGTTTAAGAATTATAAAAAAATAGAAATAATTAAAAAAAATTTTTATTTGGTTGTTTAAAAAATAGAAATAAATTGTTCTTCAAAAATTATTCTTTTCCAAAATTTGTTCTATTTCCTTTGGATTTATTCTATTAGCAGAATATTTATTAATATCTTTATCTTCATCATTAGGATTATATTTATAAAAATGTTCTTCAATTTCTTCTTTTTGTTGTCTTCCTTCATTTTCGAAATCGAATCCATCATCACCTTCAAAATTATCAATTCTATGAGAATTATCTTCACCATCACCGTCTTCTTGATTAAATTCCTTTTCGGCCATTTCTTTTACATGATTACAATCATATTCAATTAATGGTCTAAATTTTTTTTTCAAATTTTTTTCTTGTTTTTTTTCGTTTTTTTTCACCGTATTTTTATTTAATCCAATAATTTCATCAGGTTTTACACAATCTTTATATAATCTCATTCTATCATATTTTATTTGTTCTTGTTCAGTGGCGATTTCATCCATCTTTTGCGCTCTTTTCAAATCTTCTTCTTCTTCGTATGTTAATTTAGGTTTGTTTGGACATTCTAATACATGCTTTTCATAATATTCTTTTTCTATTTTATGTGAAGGATTATATGGACATAATTTAAATTTATTTTGATATTTTAATCGGTCTGGACATTTTTGTTCATGAATATCAATTCGACTTGATTTAACTTTATGATTTTTATTATATCTACATATTGAAAAATTCATTTTTATTTAATTATATTCAATAAAAATAAGCTTATATTTTTATTGATAAATTTAATGAATTAAAGAAAGTTTTAAATGGGGATTGAGGATTGGGGATTGGGGATTGGGGATTG
>ERZ842401.8480-NODE-8480-length-10084-cov-4.220162_pt1 | contig 10084 bp, 2 predicted proteins | sample MGYA00521270_ERZ842401 | MGnify/ENA primary metagenome ERZ842401 (study PRJEB31892, sample SAMEA3878208) | bioreactor metagenome | biome: Moose rumen | place: Sweden | collected 2011-10 | study: EMG produced TPA metagenomics assembly of the PRJEB12797 data set... | reverse complement strand
CCCCAATCCCCAATCCCCAATCCCCAATCCCCGATTTAATTTTAATTATATATATTTTGAGTTTGGAATAAATTAAAATTATTTTTATTTTATTTATGGAAAATATTAAAAAATGCACGAAAAAATTGAAAGATTATTTTATACCGAATATGCTAGAAACTTTGGTATCGATGCAAAATAATATTAATATAAAAGAAAAATTAAGTAAATCTATTATGAATTTTACTGATGAAAAAATGATTATTTATTATATTAAAATATTTTCTGAAGATAAATCATTAATGTTACAAAATTCAAATAAAATTTTATCAAATTTTTTTCAATTAATTAATACTTATGAAAATAATCTAGAAAAAATAAAAAATGAGATATTAACAGTACAAAAAATATTAATAGATAATAGAGAAGAAGAAATAAAAGATTTATTTGGAGGAAAAGAATATAAAAAAGAAAAAATGAATAAATATTTGGAGTTGATTGAATTAAATGAAAAATATAGTAAATTACTTAAAATAAATTGGGATTCAGTTGATTTTAAAGATTATTTTGTAAATCCAGATAAATTTTTAAAAACTATTGCAGATATTTATCAAAAATTAGAAGAATTTTAATATATATTTTTACTTTTTCATAATAAAATATAAATATTATTAATATTAACCAAAAGAAATTTTAAAATTTAATTTAAATATAATTTATGTTTTCATTTCAGTTTAATATTTAGAATTATAATAAACCCTGCATTTAATTAAATTTATTTATTTTAAATTCAATTCCTATTTAATTCCTATTTAATTCCTATTTTGATTCATTATTAGCCACTAATTTTTTAACTTTCAATTTATAATTATCAGTATCAATCCAGAACGAAATTTTTTCTCTATCATAAATTGATTTCTTTTTCTTATTAATTTTACTACTTCTATTAATTTCATCCCATTCATTATTACTTTTTTTTTCAATTAATTTAACCTTAATCATTTCATCCAAGCAATTAGTTACAACATATTCTTTATTTTCGTACAAGACCACATCTCCGAAATTGAATTTAAAATCAGACAAATCCCAATCAAAGTTAGCAATATTATAATCAATTTTTTTATTCGACATAATTTTTTTCAGTCTTTCTACTTTTTTATTAGTAATATCTTTTTCTTTTTTTTCGAATTGAGCCTTTTGTTCTTTGCTCATTTCTTTGTAGTGGTAAGCAGGAGGTTGATCTTTATACATGTTCATTCCTCTAATTTCGTAATGTTTAGGAGGAACTGGATATTTTATTAACCAATTTAATATTTCGTTTAATTCCTTAGTGTATTTTTTAATATCAATTTCAGATGTTTCAAATATATTAAGTAATATATTCACTATTGTGATTGCTTTTGAATAATATTTCTTGTTTTTACTGAAGTAAGTGAATAACTTTGATAAAATAGTTTTTATTTTATAATCTCTTAATTTATCATTCTTTGAATCGCTTACTAATTTTCGGAAAACAAAACTTACATTTTTTTTGAGTGTTTTCAATGAGCAATCATCTCCAGCATTTTCCCCGACGTTTTTATATATTTCAGCATCACTTTCTAAATCGCTCTCGTCGAAAAATGCAGCTTCAATGTCACTTATAGCATCTATAATAGCAATTAATCTTTTCACAACAGTTTCAAAGATTTCTTTATTTTCTAAACATTTTAATAAAACCAATTTATAAAAGTATTTAATACCTTGTTTAGTTTTACAGTGTCTTATTAAGGATAAAATATAGCGGTCACTATAGAAAGAAAATCCAATATCTTCATTCTTCTTTTTGATTTCGTCTTTTGTTCTTGCTTTGAAATAATTCAAACTACATAATAACATAATATCATAATCTAAAGTGGCATAATTTCCTGTCTTATCTCTATCACCTAAGACTGTCTGACCCGGAGTTGGATTTAGTATTTCATGAGCAGGTTTGAAAAGGCCTTGATCGATATTTAATACTTCTTGTTCGGAATATTCTTTTTCTTGACATTTTTTACCTATAAAAAGATTTAAAGGAAGGGATATATTTATTTCATTAACCAAGAATTTTCTGTTTTCTTGAGAAATTAAGGAAAATTTATGTAAAATATCTAATAAAAATCTTGTTTCATTTTTATAAGAATAAAATTTAATTTTTCGGAATACAATATAAATAATATTATAAATTACCTTTAATACATAAGGAGAAGATATATCTTTATATAAAATTGTTTCATCTGCTTCTTTACTTTTAGAAACTCCATTTAATTCTTCCTGTAATTTTTTAGCCAATTCTTCATCACTTAATTTAGGTTCTTCTTTTACTTTTGTTTCATTCTTTACTTTGATATTATTATTTCCCCTTTTATCTTTGTAACTTTGTTCCGATTTTTGCATTGCAGAATGAATTAAACCGACCAATATTTTCTTTATATCATACATAGGACAATTAATTAAATAATCGATAATAGTGTTATAACAAGAAAATTCTTCCAAGAAAAATTCAGCACAGAAATCATATAAGTTTATTAAATACTTAATCAATTCGACAAAACATCCAAAATATTTTTTTTCTCTTGAGTGTATTATTATATAAAAAAATTCGTATAAAATATATTTAAATACTTCTATCATTTTTACGGCTAATTCTTCCTTTGAATATTTTTTGTTTTCTATTTTTAGCAATTTTATTTTGCCTTTATCTGTTAGTTTTTTAATGTTAGAAATTAAAGGTTTTTCTGTTCTGAATAAATTCGCCTCGCCTTCGAAAGGATTTGAAAAAGGAATGAAATTTATATTTTTTATCGCTTCTGGAAGATTGTTACCTTTATTATCGAGTGAATTGATTATATTTAAAAATAACGATAAAGTAAATAATTGATAATTCGAAGAATATATTAATTGTTTTAAATATTCTGCTTTCATTTGTTCATTTATATTAGTAAATTTTTTTTTATTATCTTCTCCACTTCCACCCATATCAATTAAATCATCATCTTCTTCTTCTTTAATTTCATTTTTTTCGTCATTTTCTCTATTCTCTTCTATTAAATTAAAGTCATTATTATCTTCTTTAGTTTTAGTGTTGTTATTATTATTAGTTTTTTTATTTTTTAAATTAATTAATTTATTAAGAATTTTATTTTTGTCGAATTGTTCGCAATTAGTTTGATCTACTTTTTCATAAAATAGTAAATAAGCACTTCTATTTTTCTCTTCTCCAGTTATTTCTTTTCCTCCATAAGTTTCTTCTTTTAAATTCATTATATCAAACTTAGTCACTGAGGTATCATTAAATTGATACCATGATTGACTCTTTTCTTCCTTAATATAAGCATAATAATGACCTCCTTCACTATGACCCATATGCACTACTACACTTTTTAATTTATATTTATTATTCTCTTTATTTTGGATGTATTTACTCATATCTAAATCTGTTGGAAATTCGTAATAATCATTTATTTTTATTTTGGCCATTGTGTCATAATTAAATTCGAATCTCTTTAAAACAAACATCAATATACGTGGTAATTGATTAAATGATTGGCTTTTTAATGCTGGGAATTTTTTGTTACACTCAGGACAAAAAATGCAATTATCTCCATTCATGAGCTCCCCTTCGGTCAGAGTATCTAAAGATTCGTATATATTTTTCTTGTTCATCACTTGAAGTTGAATTGAATAAAAATTTGTTACATTTGTTCTATCGTGATTACATCCTTCTTGAAAAGATAAAGTATCATTCAATTTTCCTTGAAAGAAATATTTAATTAAATTTTCATTATCAGTGTTTTTAATCCTATTTTCTAATTTATCTAATAAATTAGAGAAAAATTCGTCTACATCCATTTGTATATGTGGATTTAATTTTTCATTATCATAATTATTTACAATACTTTCAGGTGTATAATATCCATTTTTCATATATTTTAAATTAAAAAAAATTTTTTGTACTTCATATAATGAATTATTATTTTCAGCTTTACATTTACATTTTAATAAACTTTCTCTGAATAAACTAATATTATAAAAAACTTGCAATAAACTATTCATATAGCAAGTACATCCCAAATTTTTAAGGCCAATGAAAGTATTTGAAATTGCTTTTACTTTGAAATATATTTTCCAATCTGAAGCTTGATTTCCTTCGGGTTTATGAGTTAAATTTAAATTATTTAATTCATTTAAATAATACATAATATTTTTCCTTGGGATTATTCCACCTTGCTCATCTTTTTCTGTTGAATAAAAATATTCTTCCTTTATAAGAAAAGCTATAAATAATTGAACTATTGAATTAAACGAATATGTTACTTTTAAATGTGACGATGAAGTTCTTTCTTTAGGTTTATATAATGGATTTTCATTTTCTTCTGTTTCGTGGTTATACATAATAAATTCATCATATAAATATTCTTTAATACTTTTCCCTTTATAATATTCAATATTTTTAAATTCATTTTCGCTTACATTATCCAAATATTGATAAAATATTTTACATTGTCCTCCTAAGAAATGATCATGGAAATTACTTTCATGATCAATATTATCCAAAAATGGTTTAAACAAAGAAGGAATGACTATAGTTTGAATATAATTATCAAAATTAAATCTATCTGCAACATATTTATAAACATTATCAAAAACTTGAGAAATTGTATTAAAATAAATATCTAAATTATATTCATATTTATTCATATTAGAAAGTATTAACATATTTGGACTCTTATATAAACTGAATAACATTTTTGTTATTTTATCTCTGTTTTCTTCAGTAAAAAATATCTGACTTACATTATTATAAAAATCTTTTTTGATATCTTTTATTTCATCATTTTTTTGCTGAATTATAGTTATAAATAAATCACCAATTTGTTCACTGAATAAAGGATAATTATTTCTTATAATTCCATCTAAAAAGAAATATTCAAATTTTTCTTTTGCTTCTTTTTCTTTTATAAATATTTTTATAAATGATTTATGCAAATTTTTATTCTTAGTGAATAATTGTTTTATATCTTTGAAAAAATTAAGATATAATTTTTTCAAATTATCAAGCGTTTTTTTATCTTCGTCGTTTTTGGTTATAAAATTAATGTATATACAATCGTCAATAATATTGTTGATTATTTTTATTACATTTTTTGTTATTACTTCTAAATCTTGATTATTAAATGAAATAGCGGATAAAGATCTTTTATATATATTTAAAAGATTATTATCATAATTTCTTTTTTCTAATAATTCATTTAAAGACGGAGTTTTTCTTTCCTTTGAATTTTCATCATTTGATTCCACTCCTAAATCTTTTATTTTTTGACTCCATAAAGAACTTTTGATAAATTTATTGATGATATCTTCTTTTGATTTATTACTTTCCAAAAAACTATTAATATTAGCTAAAGTAAAATTCATTTGAATTAAATTTGATTGATTGAAATTAAATAATTCGTTTAATAAGCCAGTATTATCTTTATTATTATTCATAACTATATTATTAATAATTTTAAGTCCTTCTTTATTAAAACTATCATTTATTTCTATTTTCCCTCTCATTAAGCCGATAATATCATTTGCAAAATCAACATTTTTATTTCTTAATAATTCCCTCATGATTTCTAATATTTCCGTATTGTTTAAAATCAATTTTCTTATATTATCTTTAGAATCATCTGAAAATGGGTTCTTTATACTTTCTACTCTGAATAAATCAATTTCTCCTTTTTTCTTCTTTTTTTTATCATTAACAATATCATGCATATTAATCAAATCATTATATATATTAATAGGTTGAATTTTTTCGCTTGGTTCGTATTTTTTTATTTGAATACGTCTAATAGGAATTTGAAAAGTATAACTTATATAATATCTTAATTGATAAAAATATTCGTTTGGATGAATTTCACAGTTATTTGTTTTTATCACAGTTCCATCGTTTACAGATTCGGCATATTCTAAATTTATATTTTTTATAATGTTAGTAGGTGATTTATCATCTTTTATTCCATTATTATCTTTTGGCTTTAATGATTTAAGTATGGCATCTGATATACTTTTTGTGATTATTTCTCCATCAAAATTTGATTCTTCTACTATATTCTTAAAAAGACAAACTAAACCTTTTAATTTATTGATATTACTTAAATTTTTCAAGTCTTTATACTTTTTAAATAATTCCAAAATTTTTTGGAAAATATCAGTACAAAATTTACTATAGAATTTATAAGGTTGGTAATCAAATCTCATTCCCAAAAATATATTGACTAAAAATTTGCTTACTTCATTTTTAATTTCTTTCTTTTCAGAATTTAATAAAATATTCCAAAGAGATTGATATCCATATATATCATCAAAAGATTTTTTAATTTTAACGATTAAATATTTATCTTTATTATCTCCATTTACATCATATATAAAAATGAATACTCCCAATGATTTATTTATTTGTAAAATAAATTCTTTTATTAGTCCATATCTCAATGAATTATTAAATCCATTCTGGGCATCATCTTTTAATAATATTTTATCCAATATTTCTTGTTGTAATTTTATATTTATTTTTGAAATATTTTCTTTAATTTTGGAATAAATTATTTTTTCGACAAAACTAGGATATATTTGGGCATTTAATAATATTTTGTAATCAGCCAATGTAATTTGGATATTATTTTCTATTAATAAAAATAGTAAAGAAAATCTCTCATCTATTTCATCTTTATTTTCTTTTGTTTCTTTAGCATCCTTTTTTATTGTATTCAAAAAAGTATAAAATTCCTTTACCAAATTAGAAGTTATTATTTTTGTTTCACAATATATTTTAATTTGATTTTTCAGTTCATCATTTGAACATTTTTCTATGATTCTTTTTAATAAAGATATATTAAATAGTGGATTTATTTCAGAAATTATACTTTGAACTATTTTTATAAATAAAATCAACTTGATATTTTCATTATTTTTATCTTTATCTATAATTGTTATGATTCCATCACTACATTTAGTTATTACAGTTTTTTTCATTTCATCATCAATTTGTAATTCGTTTATTTTATCTTTCTCTATTAAAAAATTAATTAATAATTCTAAACAATAATATTTTTCATGATTGAGTTGACCTTTTCCTATTAAATCAAAATTAATATTGTTTTTCAAATCTAAATCTTTATAATTTAATAAATCTGGAATATTTTCTTTTGCCTGACCAGAATTCATACATTTTGAAGAATAATCAGTAATAAAAGACACTAAATGCAATATTTTAGAGCTTTTTTTCGTAGAAGTGCTTTCATAATATTTATTAATTAAACTAAATATATATATTTTATCTTCATTTTTTAAAACATCGGCAAATTTCAATATAATATCAGACATAATAATTTTCCATAAGCTTTCATTATTTTTCTCGGATTCTTCCAATCTAACAAAGAGCGAATCAAAAATATATTTCGCATCTATTTTTTTATCATTAGTATTTTTACTATCCCCTTTATATCCAAAATTATTTTTATACATAATAGATAGTAAGGGAAAAATTCTTTTAATTATTTCTTCATGAGCAGTTTTATTTTCTAAATATAATTCGATTATATTATTATCTTTACATAATTCACAAAAGTATAATTCAGTCATTTTATTTATATCTTTATCTTTTCCTATAAATTTTTGATCTTTAAGCATTTCTTCTGTATATTTTTTATTATTCTTTTCCTTTATTTCATAATATATAGTATTATATTCGACACTTTTTATAATATTATTTAACGTATTTAAATTAGCAATGCTTTTTTCTAATTTTTTCACATTTTTTAATTGTTTAAAAATGCTTTGAATATGGAAGAGATCTTTTAATATTATTGCGTCTTCTTCGTCCTTGTTAATTAACATTATTAATTTTTCTTCTAATTTTTTAAAAATTTCATTATTAAACGCATTTTTATTTTTTTCGTCAATATCAGCGTTTGCATTATTCAAAAATTCATCAATATAATGAATAACTTTTTCCCTTCCTTTTAATTCTTTATTAGTGATATCATTTTTTTCGATTTTTTTTTCTTCGTTGTAATAGTTAAAAGAACCAGTAAGAGTCTTTGCTGTTAAAAGCATATCAATTATTTGATATTGAATCGAGAAATTATTGAAATAATTTTCTGAATTATATTGAATAGAACATAAAAGTGTGAACAAAATATCATAACCATTTAAATATTTAAAATAATCAATAAAATAAGCAATAATACAAGAACTGATCTTTTTATCTAAAGTGAAATAAATATTATCCTTTATATAAGCTTCTTTAATACAAGATTTTTTCAATAATTTAAAAGATTTATCTCCTTTAGGTTGGTCTTCATATAAAGGGAATAAATCAGAATATAAAGACCCTTTTTGTAAACAGGTTAATGTTGGTATAAAATAATATATATCACTTTTGTATTTTATATACCAATCTAAATAATCGGAACAATCTCCGAAAATTTTTTTCATTAAAATTGAAATATCATCGAAGAAACTATATATTGCATATGTTTTATTAATTAATACTAAATCCTTAAATTGAGTTTGTTTTATATCATTCTGATATTTAAGAAAATCTTCGAAATTTTCTTCAATAAATTTCAAACAATCGCAAATTATATTTAATATTACTAAAATTAGTTGAAAGCTTGTATCAATAATTTTATTTTCTAAATTAGTATTCATACAAAAATCAAGTCCATAAAAAACAGTCGCTCTTAAAAAATAAAAAAATTCAAAACTGTTGCAATTTTCTAAATATTCCTTGAAATTATTGTGAAAATTAATAAATTGAGATAATTTATTTTTTATATTTTTAGAAGCACCTTTCACCATGTTATTATCTGGAACACTATATTTTCTAAAATATGCTATTTTTTTTGAATCATCGGCTTTTATTTTTAATACTCCTAAATTTGTATTAGCATTTGATAAACCTGTGGAATCAAATAATTCGATGAAACCATCAGATATATTGGTTATAAAACCTGAACGCCATTCTTTTCCTGTGAAATAATCACAAAAATGATTTTTTAAATAAAAATCTTTGTAATTGTTTTTATTATATTCTGTTATTTTTTCTATATCTTTTGTGTTAAAACCTCCTTCTATATTTTTTTCATTATTATCAGTTTTTATTTCTTCTTTTCCTTCTATATTAATATTTATTAAAGTATTATCTTCTTGCTCTTTATTAATAATATTATCATTCTTTTCATTATTTAATTCTTTAGTATTATCATTAACATTATTTCTTTGACACATTTCTTCATTTGTTAAATTCTCATTTTCTACTAAAACATTTTTTTTGTTATTTATATTGCTCTCATTATCAGTGGGAAGAACTTCAACTTCTATAATTTGATTTTGTTCTTCTTTTTCATCTTGATTTATTTCTACGTTATTTTTATTTAATTCGACATCATTTTTATTTTCTTGATTTACTTGAATTTCATTTATATTTTCCACATTTTGGACATTTTCAACGTTTACAATATTTTCATCTAATTGATTTTCCTTCTTTTCCTGTTCTTTTAAATTGTTATCTTTTTGGTTTATTTCAAGTTCATTATTATTAATATCTATTTCATTTTTATTATTAATATTTTCTTCTTTAGCATCTTCCTTTAGTTCTATTGCAATTTTAATTTCTTCTTTTTCATCTTCGTTTTCTTTTTTATCTTTATTTATTTCATTTAAATTCACTACAGGTATTTTTGAATTTTCTCCTTCATTTTCAGGTTCTTTTTCTTTTTCTTTATGTTCTTCTAATTTTATTTCTATTTGGTTATTTTCCTGATTCTGACCTTTTTCATTTATTTTTATAATCTCTTCATTTTTTTCTTCTTTTAATTCTTTGTTTTCATTATTGTTCTCATTCACATTCGAAGCTGTTGATTCTTCTATTTGTGGAATTGAGCCAACATCATTATCCATTTTTTAATAATAATTAAAAATTATCATTCTTATTTATTGCTTTTTGAAATTACAAAATTTAATACAAATTAAAAACACAATATGGGGATTGGGGATTGGGGATTGGGGATTGGGGATTGGGGATTGGGGA
>ERZ842401.8479-NODE-8479-length-10084-cov-7.346495_pt1 | contig 10084 bp, 10 predicted proteins | sample MGYA00521270_ERZ842401 | MGnify/ENA primary metagenome ERZ842401 (study PRJEB31892, sample SAMEA3878208) | bioreactor metagenome | biome: Moose rumen | place: Sweden | collected 2011-10 | study: EMG produced TPA metagenomics assembly of the PRJEB12797 data set... | reverse complement strand
TCTCTGTCTTGCATGGAAATCTGTCAAAGAACTAACGCCCTTCCGTCGAAAGGCGGGTGCAAAGGTAAGGACATTTTTTGTTTTACACAAATAATTCTGTCATTTTTTTCTAAGAAAATTATTTCTCGAACGGAATTTGGTAGAGAACCACGCTTTTATTACCTTTGCGTAAAATAAGCAAACAATATAATATTATAAAGGTATGAAAGACTTCTTTAAGTTTACCCTGGCTTCCATGCTGGGCATGTTTCTATTCACCATTTTGGTGACAATCCTTAGTATCATTGGCATTGCTGGCATGGTGGCCAGCGAGAACCTGGGCGCACCGGTGGAGAAGAACTCTATCTTGCGCATCAACTTGAACGGAGCCATCGAAGAGCAGAGTCAGGCAAACCCCATGGCTATGTTCAACGGCGGAGAGTCCGAGACTGTGGGACTGGACAATCTTCTGTTGGCCATCCAGAAAGCGAAAGGAAACGACAAAGTAAAGGGTATCTACATCGAAGGCGGAATGCCTGCTGCCACTCCCGCCACCTTGCAGGAAGTACGTCAGGCCCTGCTGGACTTCAAGAAGAGCGGGAAGTTCATTTACGCCTATGCCGACACCTACACCCAAGGCGGTTACTACATCTGTTCCGTTGCCGACAGCGTGATGGTGAACCCACAAGGGGGCATCGACTGGCATGGTCTGGCTTCTGAGCCCATGTTCTTCAAGGATGCGCTTGCCAAGGTGGGTGTAAAGATGCAGGTATTCAAGGTGGGCACCTACAAGAGTGCCGTGGAACCCTTCACCAGCACTGAAATGAGCGAAGCCAATCGCGAGCAGGTAACATCATACCTCGGCAGCATCTGGGGTCACATGCTGAAAGAGATTGCAGCTTCTCGCAAACTGAAAGAGACTGAGCTGAACGCCTATGCCGACAGCTTCCTCATGTTCCAGCCCACCGAGAATCTAATCAAATGGCACGTAGCCGACAAACTGACGTACATCGACGAGGTCAAGGCCTCCCTGAAGCAGAAAATGGAGTTGGATGACGACGACGAACTACGATTTGTCAGCATCACCGACATGGCCCTGTCGGAAGATCCCGATAAGGTGGACAGCGACGACGAAATAGCCGTGTACTATGCCTATGGTGACATCGTCAACGAAGCATCCAACACGCTGACAAGCGGTGGCAGCCACAGCATCATAGGAACCAAGGTGGTAAACGACCTCCGCGAACTGCGGGAAGACAAGAACATCAAGGCCGTTGTCATCCGCGTCAACTCGGGCGGAGGCAGTGCCTATGCCAGCGAACAGATTTGGCGTGAGGTAGAACTATTGAAAGCGGAGAAGCCCGTAGTAATCTCCATGGGTGGAATGGCCGCATCGGGCGGATACTACATCTCTTGCGGAGCCAACAAAATATACGCCGATCCCACCACCATCACGGGAAGCATTGGTATCTTTGGTATGATTCCCGACATGAGTGAACTCATCACCCAGAAGGTAGGCGTGAAGTTTGACGTAGTGAAGACTAATGCCTTGAGTGACTTCGGTTCCATGTCTCGTCCCATGAATGCAGAGGAGGGCAGACTGATGCAGGCCCAAATAGAACGTGGCTACGAGACGTTTACCGGCCGTGTGGCCATGGGACGCAAGTTGCCCAACGATTCCGTTAAGGCCATTGCCGAAGGTCGCGTGTGGACAGGAGAGCAGGCACTGAAGATTGGACTGGTAGACAAACTGGGCAATCTGAACGATGCCATCAAATGCGCTGCCAAACTGGCCGAGTTGAAGGAGTACACCACCAGCAACTACCCTGCTGCCGAGCCTTGGTATGCCAACCTGCTCAACAACAAGAAGAACAACTACCTGGAGAGCCAGCTACGTGCCACGCTGGGTGAATACTACACCACCTTCTCCTTATTGCGCACGCTGAAGGCACAAGACCGCATCCAGATGCGTATTCCTTTCGAACCAAACATCCACTGATTGGCGAAAAGGGTGAGGTGAGCAAGATATAGAATATGGAAGGCGACTTGATAAAGATAAAAGAGTGGTTGCTGCCACTGAGCTGGTTCTACGGCATCGGTGTAAGACTGCGCAACACGCTCTTCGACATGGGGATTCTCAAGTCTCAGGTGTTCAGCGTGCCTGTAATCAGCGTGGGCAACCTGACTGTCGGAGGCACGGGCAAGACTCCCCACATCGAATATCTCATCCGTCTGCTTAGCAAGCAGTATCGGGTCGCCGTTCTCAGTCGGGGCTACAAACGTAAAAGCAGAGGGTATCAGTTAGCCCATCTCGACACGCCCATGCGTGTCATCGGTGACGAACCCTGGCAGATACGTCAGAAGTTCCGCGACATCTATGTGGCAGTCGACAAAAATCGTTGCAGGGGTATCAACCGTCTGTGTAACGAAAGCGAGACACAAAACGTGGAGGTCATCCTTTTGGACGATGCCTACCAGCATCGCTATGTGGAACCTGGAGTCAACATCCTGCTTGTGGACTACCATCGCATGATTACTGACGACAAGTTGCTCCCCGCAGGCCGTCTCCGCGAACCCAAGGAGGCAAAGAGCCGTGCCAACATCGTGATTGTCACCAAGTGTCCCCACAACATCAAGCCCATGGACTTCCGCGTCATCCAGAAGGCTCTTAACCTGCGCCCCTACCAGAAACTTTATTTCAGTTCCATGCGTTACGGTGCGCTGAAAGCGCTTTTCACCGACGACGAGCGACACGTGGAGACGATTAAGTCCAACGAGTCCGTACTCTTGCTCACAGGCATTGCCTCTCCCGAGCAGATGCAGATAGACCTGGAGCGGTACACCAAGCAGATAACACCGCTCTCCTACCCCGACCACCACTATTTCTCTTCCCACGACATCGAGGAGATAAACAAACAGTTCGCCGCGCTCCCCCAGCCTCGTATGGTCATCACCACCGAGAAGGATGCCACCCGTCTGCTCGACACCACGGGACTGAGCGACGAGGTACGACAGAGCCTCTATGTTCTTCCTGTGAGGATAGAGATACTCCGTGACGAAGCAACTCATTTCAACGAAAAGATAGTAGGATATGTACTCAAAAATTCAAGAAACAGCATCTTGGCTAAAGGCTAAGACTACCGCCACCCCCACCATCGCCATCATTCTGGGTACAGGACTGGGGCACCTGGCCGATGAGATAGAAATCATCACAAGCATTAACTATGCCGACATCCCCAACTTCCCCGTCTCTACGGTCGAGGGACATAGCGGCATGCTCATCTTTGGCCGCCTGGGTGGGAAAGAGGTGCTTGCCATGCAAGGCCGTTTCCACTTCTACGAGGGCTACTCCATGAAGGAAGTCACCTTCCCCATCCGTGTGATGTACGAACTGGGCATCAAGACCCTCTTCGTAAGCAACGCCAGCGGTGGTACCAACCCCAACTTCGAGATTGGCGACCTCATGGTCATTACCGACCACATCAATTTCTTCCCCGAGCATCCTTTGCGCGGAAAGAATATCCCCACAGGGCCACGCTTCCCCGACATGCACGAGGCCTACGACAAACAACTCGTTGCCATGGCCGACGAAATTGCAGCCGCCAAGGGCATCAAGTTGCAGCATGGGGTGTACCTGGGCACTCAAGGTCCCACCTTCGAGACACCCTCGGAGTATCGTATGTTCTACCGTCTGGGAGCCGATGCCGTAGGCATGAGCACGGTGCCCGAAGTCATCGTGGCCCATCACTGTGGCATACGTGCCTTTGGCATGAGCATCATCACCGACCTGGGTGTTGAAGGCCGCATCGTGGAAGTCAGTCACGAGGAAGTGCAGGTGGCAGCCAACCGCGCCCAGCCCCTCATGACCGCCATTGTGCGCGAAATGATTCAAAGACTTTGAAAAGCAGACTATGGAAATATCCAAGTTGGGTGAGTTTGGCCTTATCAAGCAACTCACCGAAGGAATCAAGATAGAAAATGGGAGCACCCTGAAAGGGGTGGGCGACGACTGTGCCATACTCCAGTATGCATCCGAGCGCCGGGTTCTCGTCACCACCGACCTGCTGGCCGAGGGTGTCCATTTCGACCTCCAGTACACGCCTCTCATTCATCTGGGTTACAAGTCCGTCATCGTCAACCTCAGCGACATCTACGCCATGAACGGCACTCCACGACAGATTACCGTAAGCCTGGCCATCAGCAAACGTTTCTCCGTCGAGGACATCGAACAGCTATACAGCGGCATGCGTCTGGCTTGCGAGCAGCACCATGTCGACATCGTCGGAGGTGACACCATCAGCAGTCTCACGGGACTCTGCATCAGCATCACCGCCATCGGCGAGGCACGTCCCGAGGATATCGTCTGTCGCGACGGGGCACGGGAGACTGACCTCATCTGCGTAAGTGGCAACCTGGGCGCGGCCTACATGGGACTGCAACTGCTCGAGCGGGAGAAAGCCGTCTTCAATCAGCAACGACGCGAAGCTGGCAAAGAGGCCTACAAAGTGGACTTCCAGCCCGACTTCAGTGGGCGTGAGTACCTGCTGGAGCGTCAGCTTCGTCCCGAGGCACGGCGCGACATCATCGAGTCACTGGCTAAGGCAGGCATCCGTCCCACCAGCATGATTGACATCAGTGACGGTCTCTCCAGTGAGCTCATGCACATCTGCCAGCAAAGCCACGTGGGTTGCCGTGTCTACGAAGAACGCATACCACTCGACTACCAGACTGCCGTTATGGCCGAGGAGTTGAACCTCAACGTCACCACCTGTGCGCTCAACGGAGGCGAGGACTATGAACTGCTGTTCACCGTTCCCCTGACCGACAACGACCGCGTGAGCCAGATTCCCGATGTGAAGGTCATTGGTTACATCACCAACGACAGTCTCGGCCAGGCGCTCATCACGCGTGACGGACAGGAGTTTCCTCTCAAAGCCCAAGGTTGGAATCCGCTGAAAGCTTAGGGGGTTAGGGATTAGGGATTAGGGATTAGGGATTAGCGTTTTCGTCTTCGTTGACGTTATCGTTGACGTTTTCGTTGACGTTTTCGTTGACGTTTTCGTTTTCGTTGACGTTTTCGTTGACGTTATCGTTGACGTTATCGTTTTCGTTGGCGTTTTCGTTGGCGTTCTCGTTAAGAATGCGCTTTCCGGTATTTCAACGGAGAGAAGCCTGTCTTGCGATGGAACAGTCGGGTGAAATGGTTGGGATAGGAGAAACCCAGTTCCTCTGCAATCTCGTTCACCGAAAGTGAGGTGCCACTCAGCAACGCTTGGGCTGCAGCCACCACCTTCCCTTGTATGTATTCCTGAGCCGTGATGTGCAGCTCCCGTTTCACCAGTTCACCAAAGTAGTTGGGCGACAGGTTAAACTGACTGGCACACCAGGTCACCGTGGGTTGACCATGCTGCGCAGGCATACCACTCGAGAGGTAGTTGTCTATCATCGTGTCCAGACGGAACAGCAGACTGTCACTCATCGCCGTACGACGCGAGAACTGCCGCTCATAGAACCGCTTGCAATAACTCAGCAGATGTCCGATACCCAGTCTCAGCATGTGGTTCGACAGGTAGTCCACGGGGGTCAGCAGTTCTGCCGATATGTTGGCAAAGCCATTCATGATGATGCCACGCTCCATCTGTGAGAGTTCCAAGGCCTCCACGTCATCTTGTTGGAAGAACTGGAACATGTAGAAGTCACGTCCCAAGCCTGACTTCTCCAACAACTCCGGTCGGAAAGCCAACATCATGCCACGGGGCATCGATTTGTAATCCAGAGCCACCGAGACCGACTGACCCGGCCTCAGCGTAAAGATGGTTCCCGGCTGGTAGCTCACCACTCGTCCGTTACGTGTCAGTTCTCCGAAATATTCGTCTAACAACACCACACAATACATCCCGAAGTCCATCGGAGAGAACAACGACAGGTCGGCCCTGCTCAGGTCACCGATAGCTACCTGTGGATGTACCGTCTCCTGGTGAAAGAACCGGTTAAACGTATCTATGTTTTCCAGCGTTATCATGTTGCAAAGATAGGCAGGATTTCCGTAATATAGGTAAGGAACAATGGTCTTTTTGTATCCGATAAGTAAAAAAGGTATATTTTCCCGTAATATCTTTCCCCATTATCCCTCGGGGAACTGCTATCTTTGCAGCCGAGAATACTTTAAACAACCAAAAACAGTACACAAACCTATGGCAGTAAAATTCTACCAACCTGAGAACCAGGTACCTATCGAGATGCACAAAGTGCGTGTCGTACAGAAGCTCAACCTTCTCCCCATCGAAGACCGTTTGAAGGCCATCCAGAAGGCTGGCAACAACACCTTCCTGCTTCAGAATCGCGACATCTACATGGACATGCTCACCGACTCCGGTGTCAATGCCATGTCCGACCGTCAGACAGCAGCCATGCACGTGGCCGACGATGCCTATGCGGGCAGCGAGAGTTTCAATCGCCTCAAGGCCGCCATCCACGAGGTCTTCGGCATCGACCACGTACTGCCTGCCCACCAGGGACGCGCAGCCGAGAACATCCTGGCATGCCGTTACGTCACCCCGGGCAAGGTGGCTCTCATGAACTTCCACTTCACCACCACTAAGGCACACATCACCCGTCTCGGCGGCGAAGTGGTGGAACTCGTGGCAAAGAAAGGACTGAAGCCCTCCAGCGACGACCCCTTCAAGGGTGACTTCGACCTCCGCCTGCTCGAGAAGACCATCCGTGAGTACACCCCCGAGCGTGTGGCCTTCGTGCGCATCGAGGCCGGCACCAACCTCATCGGTGGCCAGCCCGTCTCGCTCGAGAACATGCTGGCCGTGGCCGACATCTGTCACAAGTATGGCGTACCCAGCATACTCGATGCCTCGTTGCTGCAAGACAATATCTACTTCATGAAGACCCGCGAGGCCCAGTGCAAGTACATGACACCCAAGGAGATCTACCATCTGCTGGCCGACAAGATGGACATTATCTACTTCTCCGCACGCAAACTGGGCTTCGCCCGTGGTGGAGCCATCATCAGCCACAACACCGACATCATCCGTTCCATGATGGAGTTCATCCCCCTCTATGAGGGCTTCCTCACCTATGGGGGCATCGATGTCCGCAGCATAGAAGCGATGGCCGAAGGACTCTATGAGTCACTCGACATGGAATACCTGGCCCACGGCCCCGAATTCATAGCCTACCTCGTCAAGGAACTGGACAACTACGGTGTGCCCGTCATCAAGCCTGCCGGCGGACTCGGTGCCCACCTCAACTGCCAGGCCTTCGTGCCCCAGATGCCCCACGACCAGTATCCTGCCGGAGCCGTATGCGCTGCCCTCTACATCGCTGGCGGCATACGTCCCATGGAGCGCGGCACACTCAGCGAACAGCGTGAGCCCGACGGCACCGAGCGTTTTGCCGAGCTCGAACTGGCCCGCCTGGCCGTTCCCCGTCGTGTCTTCACCCTCAGCCAGATTAAGTATGTGGCCGACCGCGTCAAGTGGCTCTGGGACAACCGCCAGCTCATCGGCGGACTACAGTGGGTCGAGGAGCCCAGCGTGCTCCGCTTCTTCTTTGGCCGCCTCAAGGAGATAGGACGCTGGCAGGAAGACCTCGTCGACAAGTTCCGCGAGGACTTCGGCGACAGCCTCTGACCCCCGAATCCCTACACCTTATATATATAATGCACGCGCGAGAGGTCGATACCCACATTTCTCTCCCCCGTGCAGCAAAGAAACGCCACAAACAGAAGAAAAAGACGCTTTTTCACGTAAAAGTTGAAAAAAAAGTTCATTTCCTTTGGTAGTTGCGCACAAATTAGTAACTTTGCACTTGATTAAGTGTCTAACTATATAACTAAACTATATGCTTGGAATTATATATCGCAATACTAATTAATTAAAAATAATACACTTATGAGAAAACTGTTACTTTTGTTTGCGCTCATAGCTGGCTCAGTAGCTGGTTATGCAGACGACCTCGTAACGGCAAAGGTGAAAGACGCCACGACTATTGACGTGTGTCTGACCAACGATGCCAGCTACGTGGCTTTTCAGATGGACATCACCCTTCCCACTGGTGTCAGCATTACAGATGCCGAGGCTACGGAACGTACTGACGTTGAAGGAGAATGGGACATGGTTGAGATCGGTGGAGCATACTACGATTCTGGCTACACGATTGTCTACAACCAGATCGACGCTACCACCAACAAATGGCGTATCGTAGGCTACAGCTTGGGTAACAAACCTATCTTGGGTACCTCTGGCGAGGCTATCGCTACTCTTACCATCTCTGGTGCTGATGGCGTTTACGAGGTAGACGACATCGTCAGCGGTTCCGCACTGGCTAACGTTATCTTCGTCCTTGAGAGCGACCTGAGCGAGATTACACTCGCTGGTATCGTCGAGGCTGGATTTAGCATCTATGATGTCAATCAGGATGGCGACGTTGACGTATTCGACCTTGACGATTGGGTAGCATTCTTCTTGGATTACGACGAGACCGATCCCGATGCGTTCGATTCGAAGTTTGATGTTAACAAGGATGGCGATATTGACGTATTCGACCTCGACTACTGGATTGAATATTACTCTAATCTTGAATAATTAAAAACTGGAAATAAGATGAAAAAGACAATTTTCATAATAACAGCACTTCTTGCAAGCGTAGGAGGATATGCTGAAACCTTACTTAACGCTGTGCCTTTCAAGTTGGCAGCAACAACTAGTGGCACAACTGGCACTTTTGAGATTTCACTCACAAGCGACGATTGTGCTCATGCAAGAACTCTTGGATTTAATATTTATACCCCAACAGGGATGAAATGTACCAAAATTCAAGTTTCTGGAAGAGCATCTGACGATGGTGCCTTTACTACTTGTTCAGGTTCTTGGAAAACTGCTGGATATTATAAGGTAACGATGACTGATGCTGGTGGTAACACCTTGTCAGGAACATCTGGTGTAATAGCAACAGTAACTTACCAATTAACCGCTGATTTTGCGGACGGTGTTTATCCTATCTACGTAGCAAACTTGAAAGTAGCAGGTTTGGATGATGATGAAACTACTACTATAAACTATACTGCTCCTACAAACTCTTATTCATACGTAGTTGCAGGTGAAGGTGGTCAGCTTACCTTTGACAACGCATATGAACTCCCTTCGTATGTAGTAGCAGCTATGAACAACGAGACCAGCATAAGCAAACTCGACTTGACGAACATCACAGCTATCAATGGTGATTTTGCTGCTGTTGACGGTCGTGAGATTGTTGCTCCCACCGCTGGTGTTACAGTATCTAAGTTGACCTACGATTTGACAGGTGCTACTGAGACTGCAATGAAGACCATTGTATTCCCCTACGCTGTAACCGTTCCTTCTGGTGTTGCTTACACCACCACTGGTGCAATCGCAGGTGGCTATGTACACTTCGATGAGGCAACTACCATTCCTGCCAACACTCCCGCTATCGTTACCGGTGACGTGAACATCTCGTTGGATAACGTTACATTGGTTAACGCCACTCCTCTGGATGTTGCCGCTGGTGAGTACTATCTCGCAGGTTCTAAGTTCAAGAAGGCTGCTTCTGACTTCACCGCTCCCGTTTACCGCGCAAAGTGGGCTCTGACTGGTGGTGAAGTTAAGGGCTTCGTCCTGAACAGCGCAGACGGCATCAAGACCGTTGAGCTGAACGACGTAGAGGGTGCAGAGATTTTTGACCTCGGTGGCCGTAAACTGAACAAGGCCACAAAAGGAGTGAACATCATCGGTGGCCAGAAGGTTCTGCGCAAGTAATCTGATACAGAGTTGAAGAACATATAAAGTTGTTAAACGTAATCTAGAAAAAACAAATAGAAATGAAGAAGACTTATATTTCTCCCTCTGTAGAGATTGAGAATGTAGACTTGTATGAAATGATTGCCCTGAGCGTAGAGGTAGATCCCACTCCCGGTAACGGTGGCGATATCACCACTAAGGGCGAGAACGAAGACTGGAACATCTGGAACGAGGACTAATCTCCTCTCCATCCTCCCCTCACGGGAGGAAAGATAAAGACAAAGAGGGTGTGTCAAAATAGGCACATCCTCGTTTTCTGTTTTTTCATGTTGGCA
>ERZ842401.8478-NODE-8478-length-10084-cov-14.394057_pt1 | contig 10084 bp, 9 predicted proteins | sample MGYA00521270_ERZ842401 | MGnify/ENA primary metagenome ERZ842401 (study PRJEB31892, sample SAMEA3878208) | bioreactor metagenome | biome: Moose rumen | place: Sweden | collected 2011-10 | study: EMG produced TPA metagenomics assembly of the PRJEB12797 data set... | reverse complement strand
CATCCCCACCCAGGAACAGGAAGGATAAAGCATTTTGCTGCGTAAGGTCTATAAGGGCCTTGTTGGCGTTGAAGTTGAGGTCGTGGCGGTGTGTCCAGTCCTCCATTACGGCAGGCGCTATTTCCTGCTGCATTTTTTGCATCTGCCGCTGTTCTTTTGGGGAAGCCAGCCCCATTTCGGCTTTATCCCGCAGTACGCTGAAATCGCGGATTTTTACGGCGTTCTGCTGGTAGATTGCCGGCTCCATGCCTGCGCCGGAGTGGGTGGCGGTTAAGAGGGTGCGCAAAACAGTACCAAAGCCGTAGATGGGCAGACGGGGGAAATCTTTATGGAACGTATGGAATCTATTCACCCGTTCGGTGATTTGCTCCTGTGTGAGCTCGTGACTGCGTGAACCGACAAGACTGCCGTAGAGCAGGGCATCGGTGGAAACCACGGCGGCTTTGGCACCGGGGGCGTTTTCGCGCAGCCAGTTCCAAAGGCCGTCCGGGTCGCCGTGCTGGTCACGGGTGCCTAAGAGCTTTTCCGGGGGGACGAGCACATCATAGCCGAGTTTTTCCGCCACCGCAGCAGTTTCCTTGTCCGTGATGGGACGGTTGTCGAGGGGGACAAAGAGGATTTTTTTGCCCTGTCCGGCATTGGCGGCTGCCAGCGCAAAACTGCTGGTCAGGACGGACAGGCTCAGCGTGATGGCTAAGAGTAAAAATAATTTTTTCAAAATACAATGCACCTCCGTTGCGTTTGGATATGATATCATTGTTTAAATTTTCGTTGCTGTGAGGGGATTTTCCTGCTATTGGCGGTGCGGTTTATTTCGGCAGGAAGTTTTATGCGTAGTTGGGGCTTTTATGGTATAATGCTTTCATGTGATACGTAATAGCCGCGCTTGGGCAGGCATTAACTTTAGCAAAGAAAGGCAAGAACAATGAGTGATTTTATAGAACTGGGCATCAGCGAGGCATTAGCGGAGGTTTTGAGGAAGCAGGGTATTGAAGCGCCCATGCAGGTGCAGGCCGCCGTTATCCCCAAGGTTTTGGGCGGCGGCAATCTGGTGGCGCAGGCGCCTACGGGCACGGGCAAGACGCTTTCCTACCTGTTGCCTGTTTTGCAGGCCATTGAGGCCGAGGCCAAAGAGGTGCAGGCGGTGATTCTCGCGCCGACTTACGAGCTGGCCATGCAGATTACGGGGATTGCCCGTGACCTGGCTCAGGGGGCGAACCTCGGCATCAAGGTGCAGGGGCTTATCGGCGGTGCCAATATCGCCCGGCAGATGGATAAATTGAAGGACAAGCCCCAGTTAATCGTGGGCTCAGCCGGACGGATTTTGGAGCTTGCCCAAAAGAACAAGCTCAAACTGCACAAGGTCAAAATGCTGGTGCTGGACGAGTTTGACCGTCTCCTTGACGACCAGAACATGGAAAACACCGCCGCGGTGGTACGGCTGTTGCCGGACGAACGTCAGGTGGTGATGGTATCGGCAACGGCGCCGCAAAAAGCTCTGGACAGGGCAGATTTTTTGCAGCACCCGGAGGTCATCAGGGTGGCAGAAGACCCGGCGGCGCAAAATTTGCGTGAAAACCTGTACCGCATGACGCCCTTCCGGGACAAGGTGGAAACTATACGGCACTTAGCCCGGCGTTTGGAAGTGAAGCGTGGGCTGGTCTTTATCAACAAGGTCTTTGATGCCGAACGGATTTTGGCGCAGCTTCGTTATGAAGGCTTTATGGTTGGCTCCCTTTTGGGGCATAATAACAAACAGGCGCGGCAGAAGGCCATCGCTGATTTCAAGGCCGGACGCATAAAACTGCTGCTGTCTACGGACTTGGCGGCCAGAGGGCTGGACATTCCGGCAGTTGATTACGTTTTTAATCTGGATTTGCCGGAAAACGCGCAGGTCTACCTGCACCGGGCAGGCCGTACAGCCCGTGCCGGAGCCAGGGGGACGGTCATCACGCTGGCTGACAGCAAAGAGGCCTATAAACTGGCACAGCTGGAAAAGAAGCTGGGGATAGAGTTTAAACCGCTCAAAGGCGGCGCCAAACCGGCAGGCTCCCGTAAAAAGGGCAAAGCCTTTCGGGGAAAAGCGGGGAAGATGGCAAAATCACGGTAAGGCTGTGTTTTGCAGATTTTTGGAGGGAATAAAACTTGGACATTGTACCGATACTATTGCAGCTGGTACTGGTGGCATTTCTTATTTTTATGAATGGTTTTTTTGTGGCGGCGGAGTTTGCCTGTGTGAAAATCCGCTCGTCCCGGCTGGAGACGCTGATTGCCGAAGGCAGCCGCCGGGCGGTGTATGCCAAACGGCTCACCGACCATCTTGATGCCTCCTTGTCGGTGACGCAGCTGGGGATTACTTTGGCCTCACTGGGGCTTGGCTGGGTCGGTGAGCCGGTGGTGGCGCAGCTCATCCTGCCCCTTACGCAGATGGCAGGCTTAGATGATATGGTGGGGCATACCCTGTCGCTCGTGGTGGCTTTTTCCATCATCACGGCCGGTCATATCGTGCTGGGGGAACTTACGCCGAAGACCATGGCTATTCAGAATGTGGAAAAAATCATGCTGGCCGTGGCGCTGCCCATGCTGATTTTCCACAAAATCATGTACCCCTTTGTCTGGCTGCTGAATCATGTGGCCAACTGGGTGACGGCGCGGATGGGCTTTGAGGCTGCCAGCGAAAGCGAGTCGGCCCACACCGAAGAGGAAATCCGCTTGCTCATGGAGGAAAGCCATCGTCAGGGGCTCATTGACGACACCGAAGCGGATTTTGTGGATAATGTTTTTGACTTTACGGAGCTGAACGTCCGGGAGATTATGACGCCGCGCACGGATATGGTGGTCATCTATCTTGAGGACAGCTGGCAGGATAATATGGAGGTCATTCTCGCCGAGCAGATGACCCGTTACCCCATCTGTAAGGAAGATAAAGACCATATCATCGGTTTCCTGCATGTAAAGGACTTGATGAAGGCCATGGCCAGCGGCAGGAAGCCTCATTTACGCAAGCTGGCGCGCAAGGCGCTGGTGGTGCCCGAGAGCATGGACGTCAATGTGCTGCTCAAAACCATGCAGGGCAGCCACAGCCAGATGGCCATTGTGGTGGATGAGTACGGCGGCACAGCCGGTATGGTGACTATCGAGGACATCATGGAGGAAATCGTCGGCGATATTCAGGATGAATTTGATGAAGAACGGCCTACGGCGGAAGCCCGGGGCAATAATGTTTATTCTGTTGACGCGAAAATGCTGCTGGAGGAGCTGGCCGATATTCTGGAAATTCCGCTGGAGGATGAGGAAGTGGACAGCGTCGGCGGCTGGCTCTATGACCAGATCGGCACGGAACCGCGCATCGGGCAGATGGCGGCCGCGCTGGGCAATCTCTTCTACGTGGAGGAAGTGGACGGCGCCCGTATCACCCGGGTGCTGATTAAGCTGGCGCAGGACCTCAGGGAAGAGCATGAGGAAATCGTGTACAGCTGAGGTATAGCGCAGAGCGTTGCAACAAAAAGAGAAGGTTTGTTTTCGACAAAACCGGAATAATGGTGATATAATAAAACGGTGTGTTTATTGCCGTAAAGAGTTTAGAAGTAAATGGAAAGCAGGAGGATAAATTGCAAAATAAGCAGGTTCGGATGAGTCTGGCCATTTTGGCAGGCTTTTTCATAATAATGTATGTGGCTAATGCCTGGATGCCCATGTACAGGGATGATTATTGGCACAGCGTTATCTGGCGCACAGGTGAGCATCTGCAGTCCATGGGCGATGTGATGTACTCGCTGGAGCGCTATTACATAACCCATGGCGGACGGCTGGTGAGTTTCTTTTTCCAGTTTTTCTTTATGTGGGTGGGCAAATACTGGTATAACTGGGCCAATGCCCTTGTGTACTGTGCGATGCTGGCCGTTATGCTGATGCACTGCCGCCGTGACTGGAAATTTTTATGCGAACCCAAGGCTTTGCTGCTCATGGGCTTGTTCTCATGGCTGGGCATTTCCCATTTTGGCGAAGTTATTTTATGGTGCTGCGGTTCTGCCGTTTACATGTGGACCGGCCTGCTGGCGGCAATTTTCCTGTTGCCGTATAATGTTTTTTTGGCTGGGAATATGCAGGGCAATCAGTGGTGGCTCATGCCGGTGATGTTTGTTTTGGGCATGATTGGCGCCTGCTCCGTGGAGAATCTGACGGTTACCACTTCGCTGCTGGCCGTGCTGTGTACCTATCTGGCTAAACGCCGCGGCCTGCTCAAGGGCTGGATGGTTACGGGCGCTGTCGGCTCCATTATCGGGACGGTGGCCTGCCTGTTTTCGCCGGGCAATCAGCAGCGTATCGTTGATGATGAGGACCGTTCCTGGCTGTTCCATTTCCTCAATCAGATTCCCGGCAATCTGGAAATGGTTATGTACATGATTCCCATAATCCTGACGCTGGTGCTGGCCTGCCGTATCCTGTTCATGGAGGCAGCTCGCAAACGCGGTCTGACGATTCCCGAAACAAGCCAGAGCCCGAGTAAACATCTTGTGCTGCTGGGATTCATGCTGCTGAGCCTTGTATCCTACTCTACCAACGGTTTCATGTCTAATGTAATCGAAGCCGCCATTGTCAAGGCGCTGCTTGTGCCTGCCGGCTTTGGCGACCCGTTGACATTGGAGCATTTCAACAACCTGATGGAAAGTCTGGAAGAGGTTCTGCTGTATGTGCTGGCAGTGGCCTGGGTATATCTGGTGACGATTGAACGCACTGGCCTGTTTAAGGACAGAATCCGTTCTTTGAAACAGCAGATTACCTGGAAACAGCTGGCAGCTGACTTCCCGGAACTGCGTTATGGGGCGTTCCTCCTCGGTCTGGCTTTCTTCAATAACTTTGTGGTGGTGGGCGCGCCGTCCTTCCCCGGACGTGCGTTGTTCAGCTCCTCGATTATGTTCATCATCGGTGCGGTGGTGATTTTGCGGATACCGGCGGTGGCCAAGGTGCTCTTGGAAAGCGCTTCGGGCAGGCTTCTGCGCCGTGGCGGACTTTGCATTGTGGGCTTTATTATGATTGCTACGCTGGCGGTGCTGCACAGCATCTGGCAGGAGGATGCCATCCGCGTAGGGCATATTGCCTACGAGGCCAACCGCGGCAATCTCGTGGTGACGCTGCCGCCCAGTGCTATCCCCGAAAGACGCCGGGTACTGCGTCATATCGCCTATGATGATTATGATAACGGCTTGACGCGCATACATGTATGCACATATTTCGGCATAAATGATGTTATTTTAGACCCGAAGGTGCGGCTGGAAGATATAAAACATTAAATATAAAGGGGCTGTCGCCCCTGACGGATAGAAAATCTGCTGATGGAAATGTCAGCAGATTTTTTTTGCAGTTTGTGGGTGTTCAGTGCCGTTTCATAAGTATAAATGAAAATGTTCATTGTAATATTGTATACAAATAGTGTATAATAATCAGTGGATTGTAATATGAATTGTAAACAAGTTGGGGAGGGCTGGCTTTGATGATGAATGGAGCGCAGGCGGTACTGGAGAGCCTGAAAAAAGAAGGGGTCGAGATGGTGTTCGGCTATCCTGGGGGAGCGGTGCTGACACTGTATGATGCTGTATATAAGATGAAATTTCCGCATATATTGACGCGTCACGAGCAGGGAGCCATCCATGCGGCAGATGGTTATGCCCGGGCTACCGGCAAGGTGGGCGTGGTCTTTGCAACCTCCGGTCCGGGAGCCACGAACCTCATCACGGGCATTGCCACAGCATGCACGGACTCGGTGCCGCTGGTCTGCATCACAGGCCAGGTAGCCAATCCTTATATCGGCAAGGATTCCTTTCAGGAGGCGGACATTTTTGGCATCACCACGCCGATAACCAAGCACAATTATCTGGTGAAGGATGTCAATGACCTGCCACGGATAATCAAAGAGGCATTCTTTATCGCCAGCACTGGCCGCAAAGGGCCGGTGGTCATTGATGTGGCCAAGGATGTTTTTGATGCCAAAATCGACTACAAATACCCGGAAAAGGTGAACCTGCGCGGGTACTCCGGTGTTTATGACGGCAACGAGGCGGAAATTGCGGCAGCCGTGGAGGCGGTGAAAAAAGCCGAGCGTCCCCTGATTTTTGCCGGCGGCGGCGTGATCAGTGCAAATATGGCGGCAGAGGTGCAAAAGCTGGCTAAGAAACTGGGCGTTCCTGTTACCTCCACCTTGCTGGGGCTTGGTGCCGTGCCTGCCGATACGAAAGGCTTTGTGGGCTTTGCCGGTATGCACGGCAGCTACGCCGCGAATATGGCCATTCAGAAATGCGACCTGCTCCTGTGTATCGGCATGCGGTTCAGTGACAGAGTGACCGGCAGGGTGGATGGCTTTGCCCCGAAGGCCAAAATCGTCCACTTTGAGCTGGACAGGGCCGAAATCAACAAGAATGTACAGGCAGATTTGCAGGTGCTGGGTGACCTGTGCTGGACGCTGCCCCGGTTCAACAAAAAGCTGTCAGCCACAAAGGAAAAGTTTGCAGACAAGTTTAAGCCATGGCTGGCAGAGGTGGAAAAAATGCACGCGGAGCACCCCTTCAGCTATGTGGAGCAGGGTACGGCGATTAAGCCCGGCGCGCTCATTCAAAAACTGAGCAAGCTGGCCGATAAGGACACGATTGCCGTTACCGATGTGGGACAGCATCAGATGTGGGCGGCGCAGTTCTTTGACGTGTATAAGCCGCGCCATTTCCTGACCTCCGGCGGTCAGGGCACTATGGGCTACGGCCTGCCTGCGGCCATGGGCGCCAAGGTGGGCTGCCCGGACAGCAAGGTGGTTTTAATCACGGGCGATGGCAGTATCATGATGAACTGTCAGGAATTTGCCACCATTGCCGACAACGATATCGATGTGAAGGTTGTTATCGTTCATAACTGCATTTTAGGCATGGTGGGCCAGTGGCAGCGCCTGTTCTACAACCACCATTATTCCCAGTCGGAACTCAAGGGCAAGACGGATTTTGTGAAACTGGCTGAGGCCATGGGCTTAAAGGGCTACCGCCTTACCGAAAAGGAAGAGCTGGACACGGTTCTGCCCCGGATTATGGCAGAAAAAGGGCCGGCACTGATTGACGTGCTGATTCCCGAGGAAGAGGATGTGCTGCCGATGGTTCCGGGCGGCAAGCGTCTTGACCAGATGGTGCTGGGAGGTAGCAAATGATGAAGAAATATTTACTCGCGGTTCTCGTAGACAACAAACCCGGTGTCCTCACCCATGTATCGGGGCTTATCAGCCGCCGGGCCTTCAATATCGAAAGCATTTCCGCCGGCTACACCGAGGAGGAATCCGTCACGCGTATCAATATCGTCGTGTCGGTGGAGTCCAAGAATGAGCTTGACCAGGTAGTGACGCAGCTGAGCAAACTCATCGATGTAATCAAGATAGTAAATCTCACGGAGGTGGAATCCATCGCCCGTGAGCTGGTGATGATAAAAGTCCGGGCCACACGCGAAAACCGGGCGGAGCTCATTGATATTGTCAATATCTTCCGGGCAAACATCGTGGATGTCAGTCAGGAAAATGTGGTCATTGAGCTTACAGGCCAACAGAGCAAGATTGACGGTATTATCGAAGTCCTGTCCGAATATGAAATCATCGAAATCGCCCGTACCGGAGCCATCGCCCTGTCACGCGGGCCGGTGCCGGCTAAGAAGATGTAGGCTTAGATAGTTTCTGGCCAGAGCAGGAAAGGTACTGAAAGATATACTGCCATTGATGAAAGTGTGAGATATATGTTGGATAGGATGTGTTATCCTTCTATATTGCAGGTTGTAGTGGGGGGAGAGATACAAGATTTACGCATATATGAATGATGGCAGTGTTCATCTTTTGGATATGTTGTCTTTACTGGTTGAACCTAAGGGGATTTTTAGGAAAGTTGCTGTCCACACAAGTGATTAGAGAACGGCTTACGGTCATGAATGAAACAGTGGCATGGGATATGAGCGGCAAAAGAGATCCCTATAATTGCATTGATATAGATCCATGTGAGGTTTTTACTGTACCAATGGTAAAAGATCCTTTGGATGCAGAATATATAAGAAAGGGCAATAGCTCCGTAGAAATCGGAGGTATTGCCCTTTCTTATTTTTTTGCACGTTTATTTAGCAAAATTTGTGTCATATCATGAATTGCTGTGCAGTCTGCTTCTGAAAGAAAGTGTCCGTCCCATGTTAGTTTACCTTGCCGTAAAAGGTCACAGAAGTCGAAGGTTGGTTCATAGTCCATGAAGGTATCTACCTCTAATAGATAATCGGAGGACACATTAAATAATTTTGTCAGGTGGCGCAGGACTTCCAGATTTGGCTCTAAGGCACCACGTTCCAGTTTTGAATATTGAGATTGAGTAATTCCTAATTCTTTTGCAACATCTGCCTGCAATAACTCTTGATGTAATCTTAATCCTTTTAGTCGTTCTCCAAAACTCATATGCAATCACTCCCATATAATCTTATGTTTATGGAGTATGCTATAGTTTTGTTAAAACTATACATCTTGAAATATTCAATTATTGACTATATAATGTTATAGGAGCGTGCTGAGAATAAATTGGCATGTTAGTTTGAGTTTTGAGGGGGATTATTGTGGATAACGTCAGAGAAGATACTCTTTATGTTGTAATTCCGGCCTACAATGAACAGGATAATATTGAGGATGTAGTTAATGAATGGTATGAAGTATTGAAACTAGCGGGGAAGGACAGCCGCTTGGTTATTGTGGATGATGGCAGCAGGGATAACACCTATGACATTTTGCAGGAGCTGGCTAAGAGCCATCCACAGTTAACTGCTATTACCAAGCCGAACAGCGGGCATGGAGCGACAATCCTGTACGCCTATAATTATGCAGTACAGGCAGGGGCAGATTTTGTTTTTCAAACCGATTCGGATGGGCAGACCCGGCCTGCTGAATTCACAGAATTCTGGCAGCAAAGAAATGAATACGATATGCTTATAGGCCACCGTAACAAACGACAGGATGGCTGGTCACGTATTTTTGTCACCAAGGTGCTGAAGCTGGTGGTGAAAATTTGTTTTGGGACGACGATTACGGATGCCAATACGCCGTTCCGTTTGATGAAGGCAAGTGTTCTGCGAGAAGCATTGCCGCTTGTGCCAAAGGATTTCAACTTGTCCAATGTTATCCTCTCGGTGATTTTCGCCAAACAGCAGCGCAGGATTCGTTATATGCCCATTACATTCCGTCCACGGCAGGGCGGTGTTAATTCGATTAACTTCAAGCGCATATGTGGCATTGGCTGGCATGCACTGCATGATTTTATGGTTATCAACAAGAACTTGAAAGCAGGATTAAGATGATGAAAAAGCAGTCTGTTTACCAGATGACCCTGTATTTGGTGGTTGGCGTTATGACTACGGTTGTAAATATTGTGTCCTATTATTCTTGCACAAGATGGGGGAATTTTCCCGTCATGGCGGCGACCGTAACGGCTTGGCTGTTAGCAGTGTTATTTGCCTTTATCGGCAACAAATGGCTGGTATTTCGTTCGCGGAATTTGACGGCGGGGGTTATTACGCGAGAATTTTTTGCTTTTGTCAGCTGCCGACTGGTTACGGGGATTATTGATATCGTAGCCATGGGAATTTTTGTAGAGATGCTGGGCTTTCCGGATGTGCTGATGAAAGTGGCGGCAAATGTTATGATTATTGTCGGAAACTTTCTGGCCAGCAAGTATATTGTGTTTAGGGAGCAGGCGGATAATTTTTCCGGGGAGGAAAGTCATGTTCATGGTTGAAAAATTGGCAAAGCGAAATGCCGTCACAGGATTTTTACTGGTGCTGTCCTTTCTGCTGGCAATGGCAAATCCGATGAATCCCTTGGTTGATGTGCCACGAACAGGAACAGACTCATCGGTATTCAGGACTGTGGCCATGGTTATGCAACAGGGCGGCATGCCTTATTTGGATAGTTTTGACCATAAAGGGCCATTGCTTTTTGTATACTACTATTGGGGGATGAACTTATCCTATAATCATGGTGTATGGTTGTTTTGCTGGGCATCATTGCTGATTACGCTGGTGTTTATGTACCGCAGTG
>ERZ842401.8476-NODE-8476-length-10088-cov-4.640387_pt1 | contig 10088 bp, 6 predicted proteins | sample MGYA00521270_ERZ842401 | MGnify/ENA primary metagenome ERZ842401 (study PRJEB31892, sample SAMEA3878208) | bioreactor metagenome | biome: Moose rumen | place: Sweden | collected 2011-10 | study: EMG produced TPA metagenomics assembly of the PRJEB12797 data set... | reverse complement strand
CGCTTGCAGAGATAGTCCACCTGCGAGAACACGTTGCCGTAGGCCTGCCCCGTATTACGCAGTCCCTCGGCACAGCTCAGCACCAGCGTCTCGTGCATATAGCGGTTGGTGTCGCCTGTCGGAACGGACGTCTGTGCCAGCTGTTGGCATCTGTCGAATAGCTCCTCTGTCTTCATGGTTCTTTGCGCACGCTGAAGTTCTCGCGATATTCATCGTTGATGATACGACTGGCCTTGTAACTATTGAAGCGAGTCGGGCCGGTGATGAAATCGGGCACATTGAAGGAAAGGAACCGTTCACGATAGAATCGGCGCGGATTCCGCTGCGGCAACATAAAAGGCTTGGTGACAGTACCCTTGGCATCGACATGACAGAAATAAGGCCGCGTAAAAAGGCCGTCGTCGCGACGGGAACTGAACACGAGCCAGCGCGAGTTGCTGCTCCAGTTGTGGAACGACTCTGTATCTTCTGAGTTTGCCTCAGCCATAGGACGGCTCTGACCAGTAGAGAGATCGAGCAGATAGAGGTCGGCCTCATGGTGCCAGATGCTGAACTGGCCGTAGTCGGAGAGTGTGTAGCAAAGGAAACGACCGTCGTAGGAAGGACGGGGGAAGGATACCGACTTATGCTGAGCCGCAGCATCGATAATGGTGTCTATACGGTTGCCGAAACAACCTGTTGCAGGGTCGAAGTCAATGCGGCAGAGGTTATAGCGGATAGAGTCGAGCTGATGGTTACCCTCAGGGAGGGCACGGGCCGCACAGAAATAGAGCGAACGGCCGTCGGACGAGAAGACAGGATAGGTCTCGTAGACCGAGTCTTGCTTGAGAAGGGGCGACAGCAACAGCTCGTTGTTGTCGATGTCGTAGACCTGAAGGTCGGAGGCGGCATCGAAGACCTCGATACGGTTGGGATGAACACTGTGGAACGTCTGATTGGTAGTGTTGGTGGAATAGGCGATATAGCGGCCTGAAGGATGCCAGTAGGGATAGACACACAGGCCGAGTGTCTGGTCGGTCTTGGTGTTGTAAGCGGTGACAGACCCATCGGCCTTACGCAGCAGCGTGGCGCCGTGCGGACCACGGATATGCAGACTCATCCTGGCAGGATTGCCACGGTTGAAGCTGTGGCAGTTGACGCACCCCTCGAACTGAGTATTCTCAATCAACGGACGCTCCTCAAACGAGGAGAGGTCGCGCTCGTAGATGCCCATCTTGCTCCATACCTCGTAGCCCGGCTCTATCAGACGGTAGCAGAGGCCGTAGTCGATGCTGTCTGTACCGACGCAGATGGAGAAGGGGCGGTAGGTATGCCAACCGTCGTCATACTTGGCCGAAACGGTCACACTGAGCGAGTCGCCGCAGTTCTGACCGAGCAGCTGATGCCAGTCGTCAAGGTCGAAGTCGACCGACTCCTCGCCTTGGCTGTGCAGGCTGTGCCCGTGGCGGTCGGTAATGACGGCGTCAATGCAGCTGGCCGTCTCATCTGCCATACAGAAGTTGAGGGGAGCCACGTTCACGGGTATGGTGACGCCGAGGTAGTCGGGATAGATTTGGGGCTGTACGGTCTCCTGCCTTGCATTGCTGACAGTTTCGGTGCAGGCAACGCATATCAGGAGGGAGAGCAGTATATATAGTATCCTTTTCATTGCTTTGTGGAAGTGTGACGTAGTAATTTGTTATAGCTTTCACGGTCGCCCGTCAACACATAGTAGGCCACCAGATATTCGTAGGCCAGACGGTTGTCGGTATTGCTGAAGTAGAGGTGTTCAAGCATGTCGGGAGTCACGTGGTCACCGAAGTAAAAGTCCTCGTTGTAAGCCAGCTGGCGCAAGCGTCCGTATTCGGGATGCTTACCTATCGCCTCCTCATTCCCCAACAGTGATAGTGTCTCATTGGCCCATTCACGATAGAAGAGGGTTTTCTGCAGGGCCATGAGATATTTACGCGCCACTTCGTAGCTGCCATTGATTAGGTTGGTCTGTGCCAGTCGTTTGTAGCACCGGCCACTTTTCTGGAAGTCGAGAATGGCTTCCTGGGCCTCGAATACCGTGCGCTGGGCAACATTTATCATACCCAACTGGTAGAATGCCTCGGCTGTAGGCAAAGGACTGGTTGCATCGCGCTGAACGTCGGGCAGCAGACCGGCGATGCCGTTCTGATTATAGTCGAACAGGCGGTTGACGAGCATACCGCGCATCGCCAAGGCCAGATTCTGTACCGTGACGCCAACTTGGTTGTTTGGTTTTTCGGCGTTGATGGTCTCCAGGATGCGGTTCCATTGCTGGTGGCGGGCCATGAAGTCATATCCCATCACCTTTTCTGCCTTGAAATTGCTCTCCTGCCAGACGAGGAGTCCCATAACAAGAGACACCAGGAGGAAGGTCACAAGGGGACAGGCACGGTGAGATGTTAGCGACGTCACACGCTTGCCTGTCCCCTTGTAACCAGCAATGAGGGTGAAGAGGAAGATGGAGAGGACTGCCCCCCACAGCAGAACGGGGATTTCCGTCGGATAGCGATGGTAATGGATACCGTACCATAGGCTATTGGCTGGTACTGGGAGGAAATAGGCCAGGCTGATGGGCATCAGCGCAAGAAGGGCAAAGAAGACGATGGTTTTACCCTCGTTCAAAGCCTGCAAGAGGAAGAAGAGTATGCAGACCGGACCCACCATCCAATAGAGTACGGGGACGGCGACTATGAGCAGGCAGCGTTGCATCCTGCCTGACGGGATCTTGTCAAAGGCCCATGAAGCGAGCAGTGTGAGCAGGACCGCCCAGACACTACCCAACAGCGCATTCTCGTCGAGCAAGAAGAGCCACAGCAGGAATGAAGGTACAAAGCTCAGGCCGATGAACATTCCTGGCAGAGCCAAGCGGAACAAACGAAGCGTGAGAAGCTGCACCGCAGAGAGCAGAATGGCAATGATAAAAGCCCCTACCCAGGCAAAAAGGAAGAACTGGGTGCAGAAACGTCCCAGCAGGTCGGCTACGCCACCGGGTAGCCTGACAATCTCCCACATGTAGTTGCTATCGAAGAGGAACAGCTGATACTGCTCCTGGTAATGCAGATGATGCGGATAGGCCAGTCCAAAGAAGAGCAGGACGGCCACAGCGAAAAGGAGCGTGTATATATAATGTAAATGCTTCATTTGTCGAATACTTTACTAAACTCATCAACGCTGATGCGGACCGGCTCCACCATGAACTCCGGACGGTTATAGCTCTTTAGGCGGAAGGTGTTATGCTCGGGGTCTTCCTGCGGCAGCATAAAGGCCTTGCCCACTCTCCCGTTGTTGAAATAGGCAAAGTAGACCCGGCTGTAGTTTCCGTCATCACGACGACTGGCAACCATAATCCAGTGACCGTTGCTCGACCAGGTAGGATAACTCTCCGAATAACCTTTGCTGTTCACCGGCGCAAAATCGAGGGCACCGCTCTTCTCAACAAGCGCCGAGTCCCTGTGTAATGGTATACAGACGATGTCGGCCTCCTCGTGACGGCTGTGGAAACAACCATAGCGCCCTTCGGCAAACATCAGATAACGCCCATCAGGACTGATGCGTGGCAACGTGGCACTCTTATCTTGCGACACGGCATCATAAACCAACTCCTCCTCGCCAAAACGATGGGACTTAATATCGAACGAACGGCGACACAGGTTGTATTGTATTTTGGGGAAAGCCGTCCTGATATCCCTGTCGCGCATCCCCTCTGGGAGCGGCGTAGTCTTGCAGTAATAGAGGTATTTGCCGTCGGGCGACCAAGTAGGATACACCTCCAACAGCGTGGAATCGTTTGAGATGACGCTCACCGAGTCGGTCGCTACATCATAGAGTATCAGATCACTGGCTTCATCGTAAACCTCAATCTTATTATGATTCTGTGTATGGAAGGCCTGACGGGTTATATCGGTTGAGAAGGCAATGAGCTTTTCTGTAGGATGCCACGACGGATAGACACCCGAAGATATGGTGTAGTCGCGCTTCATATTGACTCTTGAGACCTTGCCGTCGTTCACCAGAACGGTGCCGGCATTCGAGAGGCGCACATGGAAGAGCATGTTGTCGGTCTTGTAGTTCTGATAGCTGTGACAATTCAGACACTGCCCTTTTTCCCTGTCGATACAAGTTACCTCATTGTTGAAAATCTGTGTCTCTTCAAACGAGGCAAGGTTGCGCTGGGCTATCTCCATATAGCTCCATGCAACATAAGTTGGTTCAATGAGACGATATGAAATATATCCGTCGATGGGCTCCTGGGCAACATATATCTCAAACGGGTTGAACGACAGCCATTCACCCCCCTTCTGCCCCCAGACCTCTACCTTCATGCTCTTGCCCTTCGAGGCGTTGAGCATATCGTGCCATTCCGATTCGGGTATCTGCACCTTCACACCACTGCCATAGGTCTGCTGCTGCCCGTCGCCCGTCGTAAAACGTGCCACACACGCCTCATACTGGTCGGCAGGGAGCATGAAGTTGAGCGGCGCGATATTGCAAGGCACGGTGACATTGCAATAATCGGGATAAATGGCTGGCAGGCTCTTGGCTGCTTTTGCTGATGAAGGCACGTCAGGGTGATTCACACAAGATGTCAACAGCAGCAAGCCAACGGCCAGAATCTGAAAACAGGACAGTATATTTCTTTTCATTGTTATCTTGGATAAATAGTTAGGATAAGAATCGTGAACATTATTTATAGACCCTTCGGCTGAAGAGGTTATAATACCAATAGGTATCGCCGTAGCCTAAGCGCATTTGCTCGGCTACCGCTTCCCTGCTCTTGCCTGATTGCAACAACTCGCCAAGGGTCTTCCAAAAATCCTTATAGCGCTTATAGAGATCCTCATTTACCGGAATCATCACCCGCTTCTCTTCCGGGGCCTTGTCCATATACAGGATGTAGGCCTCAGCCACTGGCACGGGGAATGCCTCACCCATATGCAACTTGATAAACTGTCGGAACGAAGCCCAGAAACGACGCGAATCCCTTCGTAGCATGGAATAGAACAACGCCTGTTCGGAAGCCACTTTGCTGTCAGATTGGTACCATAGACTGACGGTGGTAACAATATAGCCATCGCTACTCTCTACACCAGTTATCTCATCCTGGTAGGAATTATGCAGTTCGCTGATCGTTTCTGACACTGCCCCCGGTTTCCAGTGCGTATAGCCCGGATGATGGTGAAGCTGGGCAAGATAGCGACTGGCCAGTTGATCTTCACCATTCGCATGTGCACAGCGTGCAAGCATCTTCAGATAGACAGGGGAAAAGCCTGACTGGACAGCACATTCAAAACTAAGGCGGAAAGCTTCGTTTAGCATACCATAGTTGTAATATGTCAATGGGGCTGCTATCTCCAGAAAGCTGACATGAACGGAATCCGGATTGTATATGCTGGCCCCCTCGTTACCCATCGCAAAAGAACGTTCGAGCAAACCGCCTTCATACATCAACGCAACATTTTTGAGAAAAACCATCGCAGTGGTTGGCTTTTTGTTCTCTTCTGCAATACGGAGGACTTCCTTCCAGTTGTCATCAAAAGCATAGCGCGCCATACGCATTTCGTCGATATAGTTACGATCTTGGAACATCAGCGACACGGTAAAGACGATGCCCGCAACAGTACACAACACAGGAACATACCACTTGGCCAGATACTTGCTACACAGCGAAATGAGTACAGAGACCATGCCAAGCACCCAGAACGGGATGGAGAGACGGTCGGAAGAGTCTGCCGGCGTTACAAAGCGCGGCAAGCCAGCCAGCACGACATCGCCGAATTTCAGATGCGAATAGAGCTGGGTATGCCAGATGGCGGCCGTAAAGAAAAGCAGGGCAATACCCAGAAGCTCATGCCAAGAAGGCTTCTCGGCAAGTGCCAGACAAAGTACGAAGAGCAAGGCAAACCACCCCAGTACAGGAAAGAAACAAACGCCCAACAGATACCAGACGAGATGCCACTTGCGAGGGGTGGTGCTTCGGGCGAGCCATAAAAGCAACAGCATGGCTAAAAAGCCTACCGACTGGGAGAACCAATAGCCCCTGATGGAAAAGGTATAAATCCAATAGCCTAAATCAACAACAGATGTAAGCAGACAAGCTATCGGCAAGAGCATCAGTGCAGAGGCACTTCCCTTTAGCCGGAAAGCCTTTTTCCCAACGTAGAAAATGAGGAGCCAGATAATCCCCAACATGGTTGCGCCTAAGGCTGGATGATAGAAGAACTGCGTCAGCCAACCTCCAACATACTGCATCAATCCGAAAGGTCTCGACATGAGGCTGTTGAAAAAGGGAGTACCATATAGGAATTCCGAACGGTCATGCGCTGCATATAAGACTTCCTGATTGATGTATAATATGTATACAACAAATGACATGAAAGTCAATATACTTCCATAGAGGACAACTCTACTGGCTATGTTTCTATTTTCCATCAATACTGTTTTTATTTATTCATCCAAGAATATGACTACAAAGATAAGGATTTTTATCCATAATACTAACTATGAACCCGATTATTTTTTTAAATTATAGGAAATTTAATAATAAGGGAAAGGGTTGACTCTTTCAAGCCAACCCTAATTTATTATCCCAACAAGGAAAGATTATTCCTCATAATAGATCGAGTTAACGGTCATGCTGCCTGAGGTAACCATGATATCAAGGTCCTTACCAGAGCCACCATTGCCGCGTGCACAATCCTTGGCAATATCCTCGGTGAGTGGGAGCTCCCAGAGGCCGTTAGTCCAATGGACATCCTTGTCACCGTCGTAACGGGCAGACCACCAACCATTCATGATACGACCTGCGCAATCGTCAGAAGCATCAGAGATGTCGAAGATAAGGGTCTTAAAGCCCCAATACACGTCATCGGAGAGGTATGGAAGATTGCCTTCATTACCATTGACATCAACGAATTTTCCCTCGTTATCGCTGAAACGCATACATGCAGCATTCCAGGCAGCAGGAGCGAATGGAGCCTGACCAGAATCAGGTCCGCCATAGATATAGAATCTCTCAAGTGGGTTCGTGATAACCTCACACTTCACAGGGAAGTCGGCTGTGACAACAGTACCGTCAGGGCAAAGTCCTGTCAGCGTCACAATATGCTCACCAACCTTCATTTTCTTCCATGCATAGTTACCAAGCAACTCCTTACCACCAATGCTCCACTTTGCATTTACAGGTGCAGAAGTAGAACAGGTAATAACATTACCATTCAAGCCACTGGCATCCTTGTCGACAGTAACTGTAGACTTAGCCTTAAGCTCATCAGCAGAAATGTGCCCGCCGTTCTCGATATCCTCATGAGTAGGATCGCATGCAAACAGCATACTTACTGCTGCGAAAAGCAAAAATATCTTTTTCATATTAAACATCTAATTATTTGATTAATTATAGAGATCAACATACTGTGTCTCAGCGTTAGCAGCATCCCAACCAGGGTTCTGCTCAAGATTACCATTCATCAGGGTGATCTGTGACTGTGGCTTAGGCAAGAAACCATTCGTGTCAGCGTAACGCTTAGCCCATGAACAAGTCATATGCTTCATGGTAACCTTGTTTGCTGTATTACCCTTCACAACAACCTGCTTGCCTGCCTGTGCCTGCAGGGCCTTGGCAGCGTAGCAAGACTCACCACCGTCTTTACCAGACCAACGACGCATATCGTTGAAACGAAGACCCTCGAAGGCGAACTCCCAACGACGCTCGTCCTGAACGGCCTTCAGTGAGTAAGGCGTCTCAGGAACACCGGCACGACGCTGAACCTGGTTCATGTAAGAAGCATCTCCTGTGAGCTCAGTCAGCATCAGCAGAACGTCAGCATAACGCATCAGATAGAAATCCTCGAAGTGCTCACCCTGCATCGGATTGTCAAGCGTACCCTTGAAATTAGGATTAACGGCATGCCACCAGGGGGTGTCACCTGTCAAGGCATCAAGCGTTACACCGCACCACTTCTTCACACCATAGCCAGACTCTTCACAGTCATCCTTCACATAAGAGTATTCTGCGAGCTCATTCTCACAGTCGATCAAAGAACCCAGCTTACGGATATCGCTGTAACCACCATTGTTCTCGGCAATTGTCCAGTCATCCCAGATATTGCACGAAGGAGAACCCTGACCCCAACCCTGAGTGAACGGATAGGTGCATTCACGGTTACCATTGTTACCGTTTACGCGGAGAGCCCACCAGCAAGACAGATAGTTGCAATACATACGAGCGGTAGAATAGGTACCACCATTTGCAACATCGCTGCCAATGCCCCAACGGGAAGCATTCATGAACTGGATCTGGAAGAGTTCCTCATCGTTACCATTACCCATGCCCGGCATGTCGAAGCAGTTCTCACGCTTCATGTCAGCGATGAAAGCATAGGCATGATTGTTTCCTGTCTTATTGCCATTAGCATCAAAATATTCTGCGGGAATACCATCATCGTGAGCCTCATCCCAAAGCATACTGTTGGAGTACTGCCAGAGTGAACGGTAGTCTTCAAGAAGCTTGTAACCACCAGCGGCAACAACATCCTTAAGACCGTTAACCACATCAGCCTGAGAAAGAGAACCTGCGGTGCAGCCCTCCTGCTCTACAAGCTCAATGGCAGGAGCAGAACCAGAAGCGAGTTCACCAACCTTCTTATAGAAGCCGGCCCAGAACATATAGGCACGAGCGATAAATGCCTCGGCAACGAACTTGTTAGCGTGACCAGAACTCTTCTCTGTGCCCATGAGGGTCTTACCAGATACCAGGTCAGAAAGAATCTGCGGGTAGATCACATCCTCTGCGCTAACCTGCTGCTTCATCTCCTCAGTAATTGTGGTTGAAGTAATCAGGGGAACATCACCAAACAACTGTGTGAGCCAGAGTGTGTAGAGACCACGCATGAAGTAACCCTCACCAAGAAGCTGGTTACGCTTAGCCTCATTACCAGACCAGTCAACGTTGTCGATTGTCTCAATCTGGTTGTTAGCACGGTTAATACCGCCATAAAGAAGCACAAATGCCTGCTGATATTGATCAGTACTCATCTCAACGAGATGATGCATAGCCTTAACCTTGTTGTCCTGCAAACCACCAGAACCATAGCAGTTGTCCGACATGACTTCCCACCAGTAGAAAGGATTCTGCGTATCAGCATCTCCACCGCCCATGGTATTCATGATACTATAGGTTGCAGTATTCAATGCCTCTACATCGCCGATCTTACCAGGGAAGGTAGCTTGAGTAGCATCGGTAACACGCGGGTCGGTGTCCAACATGTCATCGCAGGATGTAATTATTGTTGCTGAGCAAACAACAAATGCTGATAAAATATATTTCTTCATAACTTATTGTCGAATTAGAATTTAATACTTGCACCAACCAAGAAAGTACGAGATGGCGGGTAAAGACCCAGGTCAATACCAGAAGCCCAGCCATCACCACCAGCAGCATTACCCACCTCAGGATCGAGGCCGGTGTAACCGGTGAAGGTGTAGAGGTTCTGAGCCTGAACATAGAAACGGAGCTGCTGCAGTGGGCAAGCCTTCCAGAGATGCTTGAAGTCGTAACCGAGCGTGACGGTCTTGATCTTGAAGTAGTCTGCATTCTCCATGTAACGGTTTGACACATAGTTGGTATTAGCATGGCCAGTACCAGAAATACGAGGCTGGTCGTTTGAGGTACCCTCACCAGTCCAGCGGTTCAGGATGGTAGTATCGTAGTTATGCCACCATGAATCACTGAATGAACGGTAAGAACGCATGATCTGCTGACCGAATGCACCTGCACCGTTGACAGCGAAGTCCAATCCCTTCCAGTTCAGGCCGAGGTTGATACCGAGCATGACATCGGGGTTAGGATTACCGATCTCATGACGGTCGCAATTAGCACCCTCTGCGTAGGTGATCACGCCATCATTATTCCAGTCGTCCCAGATGCAGTCACCAGGCTGTGCGTTATCGAGAACGGCCTTGCCGGCTGCACGGGCTGCGTCGATTTGCTCCTGATTCTGCCAGATGCCGCTGTATGACATACCGTAGAAGTAACCGATAGGCTTGCCTTCCTCAGCACGGTAGATATACTCAGTGCCCTG
>ERZ842401.8475-NODE-8475-length-10088-cov-7.132862_pt1 | contig 10088 bp, 9 predicted proteins | sample MGYA00521270_ERZ842401 | MGnify/ENA primary metagenome ERZ842401 (study PRJEB31892, sample SAMEA3878208) | bioreactor metagenome | biome: Moose rumen | place: Sweden | collected 2011-10 | study: EMG produced TPA metagenomics assembly of the PRJEB12797 data set... | reverse complement strand
TTTTCTTTGTTTTATTTTGTAGTTTCAAATATTATTCTTATTTTTGCAGCAGAATTATTTATCATACGATTATGGCAACTGTTGCAACTAACAAACTTTGGGCTTATATTGAGAGCCTGTCGCTTTCGAGGCGCGACCGCAACTGGCTGGCTGGCAAATTGCTTGAGCCAACGCACGATGCCGACCCCTACGAGATTAGCCCGTCGGGCGACACCTTCTTTGCAGATAGCCGCAACGTGAAGGCTGTGGAGGATGACATCCGCAAGGCTCATAGTCCTCAGGCCAAGTTTACACGTCTGGAGAGCAAGGAGGACATCATGTCGATGATTAATGCCCTGTAGCAGATGGCATACGTTGTATTTCTTTCCGAACAGTCGAAGGCGGAGCTTGCAGCCATCAAGAAAAGCGGCGACAAGGCTACCATCAAAAAAATTGCCAACATGCTCCTTGAGCTTCAGGAGCATCCACGAACAGGTACTGGACAGGTGGAACACTTGAAACATTTTGTTTTCGAAGAGACTTGGTCGCGCCGTATCAACAAGCAGTATCGCATGATTTACGAAATCCACGACCTCGAAGTCTATGTCTCCGTTGTTTCGCTCCGTTCGCATTATGGTGACAAGTGATGTCTTCATATCGTCGTTCCGTTTTCTTTGTTTTATTTTGTAGTTTCAAATATTATTCTTATTTTTGCAGCAGAATCAAATAGAAGAGATTATGAAACGTTGGGAGGAATACCGCAGTAACCCAATCACATGGGAAGAGGAAGACAATGCCAGACTCGATGCTTTCTTGGCAAATGTCAGCGGTGAGTGGGGAGGTGAAGCCTCTCCGTCAGAACTTGCTGCTGACTTACGACAGGGCGCAGATATGGTACGCAACGTAGAAACTTGGTGAATATGCTGACTCGCGGTATTTATCTTATCGACACGGATACGTGCATCGCCGCAACAGCCCTTGAAGAAGACCTCATCGTAGTTACGGGAAATACCGAACACTTCAGCCGCATTGAAGGGCTGAAGGTCGAGAACTAGTTTCAGAGGTAACATCTCCTTCATATAGTCGTTCTATTTTCGTTTTACTTTTTTCATTCAACCTCACAGAGGGACGGTTCCGGTGTGAGCATTATTGTGTTTAACTCCTTCCGCACGCTCTCACTTCCAAATATGACAACCTTGTTCTTTGCTCTTGAAATCATCACGTTTAACCTATTCCTATTGAAAAGGAAATTGTGTACTTCTTTGATGTAGCTATTTTCGCTTGATGCGAAGGTGAGAATAATACAATCCACATCTTGCCCTTGCAGCCTTTCAACAGTATCAATTAGAGGTGTCTCATCTGGATTAAGTATATCTTTAGCTTTTGACCTTAGAAGACGTACTTGCTTACGGAACGGTGTAATAACCGCAATATCTGCAGACTTATGGCCTTCGTCAATTAATGCTTTTACCATTTCAATGACGGCATCAGCCTCTCCTTCATTTTCTTCTTGGCAATTAGGAGTAGATAAGCTGGCATCTGTAAACACGAATGAGCCTTTATATCCTTTACTTTCCAAGAAAGGTGAATGTAAGGTTTTGTCGGCAACACTTTCTGCACTTCGTAGAATAATACCATGTGGCTCGTAGAAAGATTTACTTACAACGTTAGTAATATATTCATTCATGCGGTATGTAGTATTAAGAACAGCCACAGGAACCCCTTCCACCTTTTGAGAACAATAATCCAAGGCAGAAATGGAGTATTCGTTGTTTTCTAACTCAGGACGGAAGATAGGGGGCATTTGCCGACTATCACCAAAGAGGCAGACAGAAGGCGCAGCCTTTCCAAGAATGGTTGCATATAAGAGAGGCATGAGCGATGCCTCATCTACCAAAGCAATATAAGGCCGGAAATGAGCATGATGGCGGAGTCCCAGATGCGTAATAGCACCCCAAATGGTCATTCCAATGATGTGGCCAGAGCGTTTCTTTCTTCTATTCTTATAGCTATAGTCATAATACTCGCTGAATTTCTCAAATTTCAGTATCGTATCATCTAACTCTTCCGCCTTGAGTTCTGCACCTACTTTGATAAGAGTAGTTCCCTTGTCCATAGAGCGGATTTTCTGTAAGGCATTATTTACCGCGTGGTGGGTGTTCGCAATGATAACAACCTCACGATTCATGCGGGCAGTAGCAATAGCTGTTGCTGCAAGTACTGCCGTTTTTCCTGTCCCCGGAGGTCCTTGTAGAACATGAACTGGTGGATATTCGAGCATCGAACTTACAGCAGACAATTGTTCTTGATTAAGCTTGTTCTTGATGCTGTCGAAGTACGGGACGTCATCAATGTTTAACTTTAAGAAATCAACAAGTTCAAACTTCTCTTCTCCAGAAAGCAAGCGTAAGAAAGCAGCCCCTGGCACTCCTGCATAAATTCCTTCGAGACAAGAGATAAGAGCTTGCAGAAGATCTGGCGATTCCTGTTCGATTGAAAAAGTGGCATTCTTATCCAATTCTTTATCACAAGAAATAGTCAGCGTATCGAAGAATACATCAATAATTGTAGCTTCGTATTCCGAGGAGGACTCATCGTTTGTTATCACGACTTTATCACCCGCTCTAAGCTTCGAGTAGTTTTCTGGAACGTTTAGTTCATAGATGTCATCTTCATGACTCTTTATAGTTACGTTTATCAGGAGAAGGTTGTTTTCTACCTTCTCATCTCGACTCATATTTTTTTGTTTTTCCGCATCCTCTTCTTCTAGCTTCTTTTCAACAAAAAGCATCTTGAGAAGATTATCGCGAAAATCTTCCATTGTCATCATCTTACCCTTTCATATCAGCTAGTAGCTGCTTCATGTAATTTCTGAGGTTCTCATCACAGATATATAGGAAGCATCCTTTCATTCCTCGAGACATGAGGACACGATATATGTTGCGAACGTAATCGTCATAGGTCATATTCGCTTCTTTTACGTTCCTTCTAAGGACGGGATCTTTACATGCAGATTTATCCGTAATGACCTTAGCGGCAAACTTGTCGTATTTCAAGTCATCACCTATAATAACACCAGCGTAATCAAATTCGAAGCCTTGGGCCGTATAAATACACCCTACCTGTTCTATTCCTAAGGGCTTATATGCCCACTCAAACCATTTTGGATACTTCTTTGCCAATCGTTGATATGGTACTTTGTCACTAGTCTCCCAAGGCATAGCAAAATCACCTATACAGACATCTTTAACCAAATCGCCATCAACTACGTTTGTAGACCAGGGCCAGCAGAACCCGGCCATAATTCTAGCAGTCTGATTTGGTACATTATTCTGTAATACTAGTTGGTCGTACATTTCTTTTGGATTATCAAAGATTCTAAGGTCAAAATCTTCATTTGCGAAATTTGATGTAACAGGTTTATTGTAAAGAACCTGTTCCATCCATTCCATATACTTGTCAGACCCATTGCAACGGAACTGCGCCGTAAGTTCACACTCTTCCACCTTTGCGCCCCATCGCTCAGCTGCTTCCCTAATAAGTTGTGCCGACCCTATCTCTACACCTCGGATAGCTTGCTTGTCATCAATAAAGAATACCGTGATTTTTGAGGATCGAATTATGGTGTCAATCTGTGGCAAATCTGTTCTATTCTCAGGTTTAGTATATTGGTTATTGGCATTCTTTTGAATGCGATGAGCTTCATCAACCAACAGCACGTCTACTGAGTTTTCATCTGCAGAGGCAGGAACATAGCTTGTCACATTTTGGAACAATATGCGTGTATTTGGCCTGACTTGATGTCTGACGCCTTCAAGCAATGGCTTTGATTTAGTGGCATATTGTACATTTAAGCCAGAGCCGTCTTTGGATAATTTCGCCATTTCGGCTAAAAGATATAATGCTATCACGGTTTTACCAGTTCCAGGACCACCTTTCACTATTATTACGCTTTTCTGAAACTCCTTGCCTTCCGAAGTCCGTAACAGTTTGCTTATTTTATCGCGTATTATATTTCTTGCTATGATTTGTTCTTCAACCAGTGAAAAAGCAGAGGTGTCACCATTCTGAACCATTTCCGTAACCTCACTTAAAAGTTTCTTAGAAGGACGGATTGGACTTTGAATAACCTTGTTGAAGATGGAAAGTCCTGCACCTTTCTTAAGCAATCCCGTCAGTTTTTCAGTTAGCTCATCAAATTGATCCTTTGCATATGTAGGATATTGCGAAAGCAATGCAGCATACTTGTCGTCATATAAGTAAGAAGGATTTGCATTTTTTGCATAGTTATAGCAATATGCTAACCCAGTCAGAGATACTTCATGGTTAGAAAATACCTCTATAAAATTAGAAAGATAACCTTGATAGCCTTTTACTTGTTGCGAAGGATGAGCAACGATACGATTGGCATGCCCTGTAAAGGCTTCTACATTGAAAATCACATCATCGGTCTGACGATTTGCAACATCGTCTGTAGTAAAGTTACCATCGCTGTCTGCAATGCCAACTGTTTTGTTGCTCCATTGCTTAAGCTCAATATGAATTACATTTTCCGAATTGTCTTCACCGGTGCCATATATCATGCAGTCAATACGCTTGCGAGAAAAAGGCACAAGAAATTCAAATGTGACATAACTATCCTTCGCTCCACATTGCGTAAGCAAACGTGCAATATGAGGAGCGTTATTCTCCCATGAAGCTATTTCATTTTCAGCAGAATGAATTCCAGCCTTTTCTGCATTATGCCTCATTTTCTGTGAGACAAAGTTACGTTCTACATCACTAATAAATACCGATTGAGGTTCATCATAAAGGACTCTGTTAACCATTATATTACGTTTTTAGTTATAGTTCGTTATATTTCTTCGCGCTCCCGTAAGCTTTCTCGACTGGGTATTTCTCGGCATTTCGCCTGATCTTGTCCAAGACAATCTGTTTTATGTCAAGGTCGTACTTGTCGGCTATCAGAATAGCATAATTCACAATGTCCGCCAGTTCTTCTTTTACTTTCTCAACATTTACGTCTTTGGCATCTTTCCACAGGAATGCCTCGTTCAGTTCAGCTGCTTCAATAGATAATGCGAGAGCCAAATCCTTGCCATTATGGAATTGGTCCCAGTCTCGTTCTTGTGTGAACTTGACTATTGCTTCTCTTAGTTCTTCCAAATCGCTCATGATTTTCCGTGTTTAGCATTATACATCTGCATTGCTGATTCATAAGCCTTCGAGAATGGAAGTCCTAAGTGCTCAAGTTTTTCAGGGATTGCTCGAGCCCAGCTAACATAATAGTAGGCCAAGAACTGATAGCCGCCAAATTCTTTATCGGGAATAGATTTGATAGAGTATTTCTTCTTGGGATCAATACCAGTAACACCCACCATTGCTATTTCTATGGCAATTCGATGAACATCATGAGGTTCAAGAGTATCAAAATATTCCATTGCCCCCAACATATACATAGACATCATCATAGTCTCTGTGGGGTCAGCACCATCTTGGTGATTTAATGCAAACTGCGCATTCGCCACATCTGCTTCTTCTTCAGACAACGCTCCTTCTGCCAGGTCTTTCAAATCACTCTTCATAGAGAGATCTGCCTTCATTTTGCTGGTTACCTGACTTTCGTCCACTATCTCTACAAAATCCTCCATGTTGAATGATTGCACAAAATACTCCAGCATTTCATATTCATCACCAGCTTTGTAGGTATCTATATATGCCTTGAATTCTTCATAGAGGTCTTTTGCATGTTCGAACTCTTGTTTAGTAGGATGATATTGTCCTATCAAGTTAATGCCATACATATCCTTGAAATGCATACTGGTCACCATATTCATGACCTTATTAGCATAAACTATCTCTTTGGGGAAGAATCCATTCTGAGCTGCTTGCGTAACTGCTTTTATGTTATCTTGTTCCATATGGAAGAGTGAAAGCAGCTGAATCGGACGAGCAATTTTGTACCCTGCGTAGATATTGTGCTCTACAAACAAGTCAAGTGGGCAGTTCATGAGTTGAAGTCCCAAACCATCAGCTAGCCCCAAAATAACTTTGTTTAGTTCTGATGCAGGAACATGGCTATGTGTCTTCTGCATGAATTTTTGGTAACGCTTCTTGAATGCTGTTCTTGTGGCATCAGAACTGACAACAGCTTTAGCCCTGTTTGCTTTTGTTGCCTGTTGGCTCATCTTCAGATGCATCATCTCGTGGATGAACAGGTGTTCAACAAAGTCTTTTTCAGGATTATACCTTATCACATGTTCCTTCGCCGCATGCAATGGTGCATATTCCATCTTTGCATGAACATTCAGGGTCTTGTCCTCCACAATCCTGATGTTTACATGATCTACAGCCTCAAGTTCGTCCTTGATGCCTTTCCAAACATTAATATAATTAGTCTTGTCCGCATATTCTTTTGCAATAGTAATGTATAGTTTAACCAATTCTTCACGTACTGCTGGATTTTCAGGTCTGTCTGATGATTTCAATGCGCCTTTATGGCAAATCTCAAAAGCATCTTCTATTCTGTCAAGTTTGTAGTAGCACAGAGCAAGTCCATAATAAGAATTAGCGTATGAATCGTCAATAGCCATTGCCTTCTCCATATATGGTAGTGCTCCTTCATAATCCTTTCGTTCCATATAGGTGGCACCTATGTTATTGATAGCAATAGCATTATCGGGATGATATTCCAATACTTTATTATAGTATTGTTGGGCGTGTTCCAGATCATTCTTCTCTTTTGTTAGAAGATTACCCATTAGAACGAGTGCCCAGATATTCTTGGGTTCACATCTCAGAGCCTCAATCAACTCATCATATGCTTTATCTGGTTCGTGCATCTGGTTCCAATGAATCTGGGCCATTACACGCCAAGCCTCAGATTCCTGAGGGGTATTCTTGACAATCTCTTCCAACAATGAAAGAGCCTTGTCAAATTCGTTATGATTACACAGGTCTAATGCCTGTTGTAGCTTATTTGCCATATTTGTTGCTCCTTAGTACTTATAATTCTTAAAAGGAGGGCGTGGTGAAGAACGTTGGCACTAAGGCCTAGCACTGCCCACGTCAGACAACAGACTTCCAGCCCACGCCCCTTTGAACGTGAACACCCATTGCCCTCAACCGAACTGACGTGTCCAAGATGTGCTAGTTCTAGTGACTCAGTTTAGCCAAGGATGCTCAAAATTCTCATTCCTTATATCCTTATATAATATCTCTTTTGTCTCATATCTTTTTTTATTCGTTTCTTATTAAACCCCATCTATTCTACCGAACCAATGGGTTACTACATATTTAAAGGCGTCACCGTGGGAACACCACGTGTGCGTTGTTCTTAGTCTTCGTTTCTTTAGGTATTCTTGGAAATTTAATGCGGTTGGTTAAGAGGGTTCTCAGGTATGCCCAGAACAGGGGGATGTGGGTATTCTTGCGGCTGCCGATGCAGTCGGCAAAGTCTTGGGCATTCACCACTTTGATGTCGTAGGTGTGGCGGGAGACTTCGAAAAGGATGGCAATCTGTTCCTTGGGGGACTTGGGTGACGGGGTGGCTTCGTCGACTCTCTGCCACGCTGCGGAGCGTCCGAAGTTCTTGCCCTGGGTGAAGGAATGGGCTAAGTCGACTTCCGTCAAGGGGAGCTTGGCGGTCTTCATGTATTCCTTGGCGTACTTCACCGCCGGAGCCATCGTCTTATTTTCAGCATTCTCCATATCTTGATTCCCTGTTTTTCACACACACACAACAAGGGGTACACAAAAGGGCTGTGCCTCTTGAGTACAACGAATAGAATAAAGATAGGATTAATGTGCGGGAGGCCTTAAAAAATGCCCCCCCCACAGCCCTATGTGCTATTTTGAAGGTGTGCATCATACGCGTGGGTTATAAGTAATATTGCCTGCAAAGATACGATAAAATGAGCAAAATGCAAAATCTTTTTTAGCATTTTTTTGAGGCCAAGAACGATAAAAACCTTGCAATCTTGCAACCTTGCAACCTTGCACGGAGCGTTTCCAAATTAGGATGAAATTATCTAATAATAATATAATATATATATTATATTATTATTAGCATTAAGAATGGGAGTGTGGAAGCATACCTTTGCAAGATGCAAGGTTGCAAGATTGCAAGATTTCCAATGGTTTAAAAGTTTTCTGAAATTTTTACATCAATAATTTGGTGTGATGCGATATATTTCGTACCTTTGCATTGTCGATAGGGAGATAATTTTTGCAGCCTGGGCAGCGCGCAAAATTTTCCTGGCCAGAAAGGGATAATTTACTGGGCAAAACGCAAGAACCGCCTCCTGATGCGACAAGTGAGAATTAACCTTAATAACAACTAAAAAACACAACAAAATTATGGCAATTAAAATTAAAGCAGTAGAGCGCAAGCTCAAGTTTACGAAGAATGAGAACGATCCTGGCGTATGGCGCTACGTGATGCAGCCCGACCTGTACATTGCACTGGCTCAGGACAAGGTGATTAAGGAGGCGGCTCTGCGCTCGGGCGTGGCCAAGGGCGTGATGCAGGCCTGCTGGGATGCCGCTGGCGAGGTCATCAAGGCATGGGCAACGGAGGGTCACTCGGTGGCACTGCCCGGTCTGGGTACGATGCGATTCGGTGTGCGCAGCAAGTCGGTAGAGAGTGTGGAGGACGTGAAGTCGAGCCTGATTACCACCCGCCGCATCATCTTCACCCCGACGACCGACCTGAAGGAAGAGCTGAAGAACACCGCCATCCAGATTACCTGTATCGACCGCAACGGTGACGTGGTGAAGCGTGTGACTTCGACCGACGACGCTGAGGTGGAGGACAACGAGGGCGACAGCACCAGCGGCACTTCGACCGACAACACCAGCAGTACTTCGACCGACAACACCAGCAGTACTTCGACCGACAACACCAGCGGTGGTGGTGACGACGATGAGGGTCCCGGCGACCAGTAATCCTAAAAAGTTAAATGGGTTATGAAGAAGGAGACTTGGAAATTGATTGTGCAGATTTTGGTTTCGATACTGACTGCACTGGGAACGTCGCTCGGAGTAACGAGTTGCATGTAATGAATGAAATGAAAGTAATCGACGAAGTCGCTTTGACCTCGGTCAAAGAAATGGGGGCTGGGCAATAAATGCTCAGCCCTCTTTCTTTTCGCTCGATTTGATAAATTTCGGAAAAACTCAAATATAATTTGGTTTTTCGATTGATTTGCACTAACTTTGCACCCGATTTTTATTAAGACAACACATGACTATGAAACTATTCGACGTATATCCCTTATTCGACGTGAACATCGTGAAGGGACAGGGAACGAAGGTTTGGGACGACAAGGGTCAGGAATATCTTGACCTGTATGGCGGCCATGCCGTAATCAGTATCGGACACTCGCATCCGCACTATATAGAGAAGGTGACGGAGCAGTTGCAGAAGATAGGGTTCTATTCGAACTCGGTGATTAACAAGTTGCAGGTAGAGTTGGCTGAGCGCTTAGGCAAGGTGAGCGGCTACGACGACTACCAGCTGTTCCTCATCAACAGCGGTGCTGAAGCCAACGAGAACGCGCTGAAACTGGCGTCGTTCAAGAACCCGACGGCCACGCGAATTCTGGCCTGTGAGAAGTCGTTCCACGGACGTACCAGTCTGGCTGTCGAGGTGACCAACAACCCGAAGATTATAGCCCCGATGAACGACAACCACCACGTGCGCTTCCTGCCGCTGAACGACATAGAGCCCTGGATTCGTGAGTTGTCGAGAGGCGGTGTGGCTGCCGTCATCCTGGAGTGTATACAGGGTGTGGGAGGCATCAAGATGGCCACGCCTAAGTTTGCGCAAGACCTGGCGTACGCCTGCAAACGCTTTGGCGCCACGCTGATATGCGACGAGATACAATGCGGCTACGGACGTAGCGGTAAGTTCTTCGCCCACCAATGGCTGGGCATCAAGCCCGACATCATCACGGTGGCCAAGGGCATCGCCAACGGTTTCCCCATGGGTGCCGTGCTCATCTCGCCCGATTTCGAGCCCGTCTACGGACAGTTGGGCACCACGTTTGGCGGTAACCATCTGGCGTGTGCCGCAGCGATGGCGGTGCTCGACGTCTTCGAGGAGGAGC
>ERZ842401.8474-NODE-8474-length-10090-cov-9.764126_pt1 | contig 10090 bp, 8 predicted proteins | sample MGYA00521270_ERZ842401 | MGnify/ENA primary metagenome ERZ842401 (study PRJEB31892, sample SAMEA3878208) | bioreactor metagenome | biome: Moose rumen | place: Sweden | collected 2011-10 | study: EMG produced TPA metagenomics assembly of the PRJEB12797 data set... | reverse complement strand
CTCGTCTTCAGCTTGGAAGGCTGAGATAATAGCCGTTATATGACTGCCGCAAAATGTACCGTCATTATAGCAAAGCAGAAAAATCGTGTCAACTATTTGGCATCAATTACCGGCTCGTTTCCGGCATTTTCTGTATTTTCCACTTTCTGCACGCTGCTTGCAGGGATGACTATTGATGCAGGAAGGCCGTATGAAGTGCCCGTATACTTGCGGTACCAGTGTTCTTCATATGTCCAGCCGTCTACGCTGGTTTTTGTCGTTTTGTCAATTGAAAGTCTCCAGCCACCGTCTCCATCATCAGAGCGCAGGGGAGTGTCAATCATCACTGCCTTGGGGTCAGCAGGGGAATCGATATTTTCGATTTTGCCAAGGGTGATAAAGACAGGGGTTTCGGTTGTTTCGGGAGCAAAAACCCACAGGCCGTACAGTTCCGGGTTTACATACACGAATTTTACCGGCTGCTTTTCAAGCCCCTCAGGCAAGTCCACACTGTCCATATTTGTTTCCGGCAGGGTTTCAAAAGTCATACGGGAAGTCGCTTCCTCATAACTTGCTTTTGGTGTGTTGGTCAACTTAAAGTCACCATAGCCCTTAATGGGAAGTATGGTTATTTCATTTGACTCCAGGCCGCCTATGTTCTTCTGGTCATACGCAGTCTGATTCGGATCATTCAGCAGGCGGAAATTGCATTTGTAGTTGTACTTCTTGCCTGTCTCCACGAAATAATCAATGATTTCAATTTTCTTACCCTTTGAGTCCTTTGCAGAGGCATTTTCACCCCAAGCCTGATAGACCAGCTGGAATTCCGCTTCACCATCAGCCCTACGATAGAGGTTGATTGCCGTTGTATTATCAGGAAGAGCAACATTCAGCACGATATCGCCATTTGCGTTGGGCACCGGAATGATTTTTCCCAAAGACTCATCCTTTGCTTCTTCGACAACTTCTTTTGCTGCATCCGCAGCGGCTGAAGCAACCTCTGCCTCGACCCTTTCAACAGCCGTCTGCTGGGCTTCTGCAACTTCTTTTGAACTGCCGCATGAAGCAAAGACCATTGCTGAAAGTGCGGCACAAATAAGTGGATATGTTTTTTTCATGGAAGACTCCTATTGCCTGTATTTTAGAGACTTCTTTCAATAATTGCAAGGTTGTCATATTGTTTTTCTTTCAAGAAGAATGATATAATGCAGCATTGATTTTTTGGAGGCACATTTAAAAAATGGATTCATTCTTTAAGTTGCAGGAAAGAGAGACGACAATCAGTCGTGAAATTATCGGTGGCATTACAACATTTCTTGCAATGTCATACATCCTTGCAGTAAACCCGGGCATCCTTTCGGGAACTTTTGTGGGAGCAGAAACGGGGCTGTCCTGGGGCGGTGTCTTTACCGCAACGGCAATATCTGCGGCAATCGCAACCCTGGTCATGGCATTCTGCGCAAATCTGCCTATCGCGCTTGCTCCAGGATTGGGACTGAACGCATTCTTTACCTATTCGGTTGTATTGGGTATGGGCTGTACACCGGCTTTTGCATTGACCGCAGTTTTGGTTGAGGGAATTCTTTTCATCCTTCTTTCAATCTTTGGCGTGCGTACGCTGATTATGGAATCCATTCCCCGTTCGCTTAGAAAAGCAGTTGCCGTCGGTATCGGTTTTTTTATCGCCCTGATTGGTCTGGCAAACGCAGGCATTGCATCCGGAGATACGGGCACACTGATTGGCTTCGTCAATTTTAACGGGGAACACGTATCGGCAATTGTCGCAATGATTGGTCTGGTAGTCACCATTGCCCTCTACATGCTCAAGGTGCCAGGTGCCATCCTCATCGGCATCGTCATTACAACAATCATCGGCATTCCCTTTGGCGTAACCTCCGTTCCTGAAGGCTTCAAGCCTTTTTCCACGCCGACTGCACCCCATCTCTTTCTGTTTGAATGGCAGAACGTACTGACGCTCAAATTCTTTGTTGTTTTCTTCACCTTCCTCTTTACTGACCTTTTTGATACAATCGGAACTTTGTTTGGCGTAAGCGAGCAGGCCGGTCTTGCATCCCGCGAAACAGGTATCGTTGGAGGCCGGCGGGCTATGATGGCGGATGCAATCGGAACGGTCATCGGCGCCTGTCTGGGAACTTCTACTGTTACCAGTTATGTTGAAAGCTCAGCAGGCGTTGCGGCAGGTGCCCGCACGGGGCTTGCATCCGTTGTTACAGCAATCCTCTTCCTGGTTTCAATTTTCCTGAGTCCGCTCTTTTCCCTGATTCCGGCAGCAGCAACCGCACCGGCATTGATTTTCGTCGGCTTCTTGATGCTGAGTTCCATCAGCGACATCAATTTTAAGGATCCGGTGGAAGGCATTCCTGCATTCATTACGATTATTGTCATGCCCTTTGCCTACTCAATTGCAAAAGGCATCCAGTTCGGCATGATTGCCTTCGTGCTGTGCAACATTTTTGCAAAGAAAGCAAAGAACATTCCAGTGATTACCTGGATTCTTGCCATTGTATTCCTTGCAGACATTATCTTTGAGGCGGTAAAATAAAAAATATGGCTGAAGAAACCTACGTACGCCCGACATGGGATGAATATTTTATGGAAGTCTGCCGCACGGTGGCAAAACGCGCTACCTGTGACCGCGGACGAAGCGGCTGTGTCATTGCCCGTGACAATCAGATTCTCGTAACCGGCTATGTAGGAAGCCCTGCAGGATTACCCCATTGCGATGAAGCAGGACACTTGATGCGCAAGGTAATCCATACAGACGGCTCCATCAGTCAGCATTGTGTACGTACGGTTCACGCAGAGCAGAACGCCATCTGCCAGGCGGCAAAACGCGGCATTACCATTGACGGAGCCACGGTCTACTGCAAGATGACACCATGCATGACTTGTGCCATGCTGATTATCAACTGCGGCATAAAGCGAGTAGTCTGCGAAAAGCATTACCATGACGAAGAAGATTCATTACGAATGTTCAAGGAAGCAGGTATAAAAATTGAGCATCTCGAAGACGAAGTGCAACAATACAAGGATATGTAATAAAACAGCAAGCGGGGCTATCCATATATGCTTATCGGATAGCCTCCATTCTTTCGCTACAGATTTGCCAGAAGCCAGTCCTTGAACTTGGCATACTCATTTTCCATAGGAATGGATTTATCTTCCAGTTTTAAGACACGCTCCAGGGCCTCTGGAATAATCGGCTCTCTGCCGATAGCCTGCGTGACGGTTGCGCCAAACTTTGCGGGATGGGCAGTCTCCAGAATGATTCCCACGGCTTTTTTATCCAGTACGGCATCAGCCCAAGAGGGCAGGTTGGGGGTAAGGCCAGGCTTTGTGTAGTCGCCCTTATTGCCGTCTTTAAGAGATTTGAGCGCACCGCTACGGATATCATCCCATGCCTTCCAGCCAACGGCACCGTGAGGATCAATCGTGTAGCCCGTACGGTCAAAACAATGCTTGATAGACTTAACGATACCGTCATTATCCAGCCAGTAGGAAGCAAAGAGCTGGCGAACCTCTTCCAGCGAATACATTGCAATGATACGCTCATAATTGCTGGGAGCCCCCACATCCATGGCATTCGCATAGGTTTCTACAGAAGGGCGAGCCTGATAAGTTCCCGTTGCAATCCAGTCTGGAACCGTGCGGTTCGTATTTGTTGCCGCAACAAAACCTGTGATAGGAGCGCCCATTTCACGGGCGATAAGACCACTAGTGAGGTTTCCGAAATTTCCGCTGGGAACGACTGTTATAATCGCAGGAGACTCAATCTTATTTACGCGCCAGCTTTGATTGCGCACCACGAGTGCTGAATACATATAGTAGAAACTCTGGGGCAAGAGGCGGGCAATATTGATGGAGTTTGCTGAGGAAAGGCGGAGTTTTGAACGCAGTTCCTTGTCAGTAAAGGCTGTCTTAACCAGTTTCTGACAGTCATCAAAGGTTCCCTTTACCCTGAGGGCGCGAACATTGCCGTCAAATGTGGACAACTGCTTTTCCTGCAGAGGACTGATTTTTCCCTCAGGATAGAGAATGGTTACGTCAAGACCGGGTACATTATGGAAGGCACTGCCAACAGCACTGCCGGTATCTCCACTTGTTGCAACCAAAATATGCAGTTTTGTGTCTTCTCCACGGTTAAAGTAGGACATGACGCGAGCCATAAAACGCGCACCAAAATCCTTGAATGCACAGGTCGGTCCGTGAAAAAGTTCAAGGACATAGGCGGTGGGGTCAAGAGGAACAACTTTTGCCAAAAAGGGATAGGCATCCTGAATGATTGCGCTTAAATCGCCGTCAGGAATCTCACCTTTTACATAGGGCTTTGCCATTTCAAAGGCAATATCCCTAAAACTGGGCTCAGTCGTCCGATTGATGAATTCCCTGTCCAGTTTGGGGAATTCCACCGGAATGTACAGTCCGCCCGTTTTTTCATTCATACCGCTCATAACGGCAGTCTTAAAATCCGTCGCAACTGTTTTATCTCTTGTGTCTGTGTAAATCATATGGTATTCCTTATGTTAAAGTCCGTAGTATACGGCATCTGCAATCTGTTTTGCCAGTTCAGCACGAGCCTTGGGAAGCACATTCCAGTCCTTTGTGTCAGTAGCGGAAGCCGTCTTTACCGTGTGGTAGAGCACAGAGCCGTCTTTCATGTTCAGGCAGGTAATGTCACCCACCAGCGTACAGGTATAGCCTCCGTCAATCTGCGTGATTACCTGATCATACTTTACCGTGCCATAAATCAGATAGGCTGAGGAAGTGCCAATCATGGGCTTTGCAGAAGCGTAGACCTTATCCTTGCTGCCGGAAACCACTTCTTTGGTAAAGTCAATGTTGCCGACGCGTACAAAACCTTTTTTCATCATTTCGGTGAGAAGATTTGAGGAGGATAAGGAATTGCTGGTGATTGGCGTACCATTTTGGGCAAAATCCACAAGGGCAATGCAACCGCCTGACTGCAGCAGATTTGTACGCACCTGATAGGCAGCGGTAACCCCAGAGAGTTTTGCAGCCGCCGCAATATCCTCATTTGACATGTCACCGGCAGGGAAAATCGACACGATGTCATTGACGGCAATTTTTGGCACCGGCGGAGTGAAGTTTGCCGTACCGTTGGCATTTGAGGTAATCTTGCTTTCTCCGTACTGCACCAGATCATCTTTTTTTGAAACCGGATAAAGTACGGTCAGCTCAACATTTTCCGCCGGAGTTCCATCCACAGATTTTGTGACCTTAATGCTAAAGGGAGAGGGAAAGGCACGACCTTTGCTTGTCGGTTTAGGAGCAGAAACAAGTTTAAGGGAAAGCCCGTCAATTTTGTTTTTGTACAAATCATAGTCAGAACTGGCAATCGTTTCCTGAGCCGTGCTTTCACTTGACTCTACAACAGTTTCCTGCTGAACTTCTTCCGAAGATGTATGCGCCTCTGTTACGGACGAGGTCGTTCCGCATGATATAACAAGCAGCGAAGCCGCTGCGGAAGTGAGCGTAAGAACTCTTTTACACAATTTCATTGTAAAATTCCCCACATTTTCTGAATAGGATTAGTATATAAGAAAAATACATACTATTCAATATATCGGCAAAAAAAGGGCAAATGTTAATATTGCTTATTTCCATGCAAAGTCCTACAATCGTGACATGCGAGCAACCATAGCAAGAATCTATACGGATAACCTGAAGCATAACCTCATGCAAATAAAACAAGGTCTTTCTCCAAGGACAAAAATGTGTGTAGCAGTAAAGGCAAACGCATACGGACATGGAGCCGTGGAATGTGCAGGCATTGCCCTTGCATGCGGTGCGGATTTTCTTGCTATTGCCGCCGTAAGCGAAGGCATTGAACTCCGTGAGGCAGGTATTCATGCCCCCCTTTTGCTTTTGAGTCTCTGCCAGCCGGAAGAAATGGACAGTCTCGTGGCAAATGACATCACTCCCTTTGTATTTGACAAAGATTACGTTGACCTTCTTTCACAGGCGGTTCAGAAGGCAGGCAAAAAAGACTATGCAGTGCACCTTGCCGTAGATACTGGCATGGGACGGATTGGCTGTTATCCCGAAGAAGCAGCGGACATTGCCCGCCACATCCTTTCCACAGGCAAGCTCCTGCTTGGCGGCATGAGCACCCATTTTGCCGTATCAGATTCTCCCGCAGAAGGCGACGAAGCCTATACCGCGCGTCAGTTTGCCCGCTTTACACAGGCCATAGAAAACGTAAAGGCAGCGGGAATCAATCCGGGAATCTGCCATTGCTGCAATTCCGCCGCCACGCTGGAAAAGCCGGAATATCATCTGGACATGGTGCGTCCCGGCATCATCGTCTACGGCTACTATCCTGACGGAAAACCGCGGCAATACTACGAAAGGAAGAAGATGCCCATAGACTTGCGTCCGGTAATGGCACTGGTAACACAGGTGGTTGCCATTCGTCCAATCAAAAAAGGCATGTCAGTATCATACGGCCACACATGGACGGCAGAGGAAGACACCATGACAGGGGTTCTTCCCATTGGCTATGCAGACGGACTTTTCAGGCGGCTGGCTCCTCATCTGCAGGTAGCCGTAAAGGGAAAGGCATACCCCGTGCGTGGCCGCATCTGCATGGATCAGTGCATGATTGATTTGGGAAAAAATCCGGTAGAGCGGTGGAGCGAGGCAGTACTCTTTGGACCAAAAGAAAGCGGGGCCGTCCTTACCGCTCAGGAACTTGCCGATGCCACCGGCACGATTTCCTACGAAATTACCAGTGCAATAACCAAGCGGGTTCCCCGAGTATATCAATAATACTCAGCGTTCAAAACTTTTTTTACTTCCGCAAGCAAATAAAAAGAGCCGGTAACCAAAAGCGGATGACCAGTCTCTTGCGCTGCATCCAGTGCACTATGAATGGCCGCAAGAAAATCCTCATTGCAGGTGTAGGGTATGTCCGCCGCATCAAAAGCCGCAGTCAATGCAGAAAGATTGCTCTGCTTTACAGCCCCTGGTCTTGTAAGCGTGATATGGGAAAAACGTTCCGAAAACAGCGGAGCCATGTCCTTCATGTCCTTGTCGGCGGCGCAGCCAAAGAGCAGGTGAGCCTTACTATCGCCAAAAAGAGCATCGAATGTGTCAAGCGTGTAGCCAAGGCTGTTTACCGTATGGGCACCATCAAGAATAACGAACGGTCGTTTACGCAACCCCTTTTTCAGTAAAATTTCCCCTGTACTTGGTGAAATTACTTCAAATCTGCCCGGAAGCAGGGCTTTTTCCAGCCCATTTTCAATGAGTTTTTCATCTAAATCAGGAAATATGATTTTTACCGCCACCGCCGCCAATGCCGCATTCTGCGCCTGAAAGGAGCCTAACAAGCGTAAGTTGGCCTGTATTGGACGGTGAAAGAGGGGCGAAGAAATCGAAGTCTTCATACAGGCGGCATGCAGAACCTTATCTGCAGACACGTAGTCAAACTGCACCTGCGCAACTTCATCAATGCAGTACAGGGGAGCATTCTTTTCTCTTGCTATCCGCTGGAATACAGCCTTTGCCTCAGGTTTCTGTCCTGCAATCACTACGGGTCTTCCTTCCTTTATGATGCCGGCTTTTTCACCCGCAACCTTTGCAAGAGTATCGCCAAGGAATTCCGTATGTTCCAGCTCAATGGGGGTAATGCAGCTTACCTTTGGCAAAACGACATTCGTAGCATCCAGCCGACCGCCCAAGCCAACCTCCAGCACCGTGTAATCCGTATGGGCGGCGCGGAAACAGAGAAAGGCATAGAGCGTAACCAGCTCAAACCAAGTGATTGCCCGTCCGTCGGGAAGTGCCTTCTGAGAAAGCGGCGCGATTTTTTCTCTAAGCTCACCTGCGGCCTTTTTGTACACGTCTTCTGAAAAGGCACCGCGGGCAGAACCAATCCGCTCCACAAAGTCAAGAATATGGGGAGAGGAATACAGTCCTGTTTTGTAGCCAGATGCATCCAAAATTGATGCAATCATTGCGGAGACAGACCCTTTTCCCTTAGAGCCTGCAACATGGAAAACAGGGGCAGCACACTGGGGGTCGCCAAAAAGCGAACACAAATATTTCATCGTGTCCAGCCAAAACATATTCTTTTGCGGCAATTTCTCAAAGTTCAAGTAGGAGTCAAGCCAGGACTGCAACTCATCCAAACAGGCAAACTGTGACATGGGGAGAGTGTAACGCAGTTTTCATAAAAATGAAAGACGCTATTGACAAAGATAAAACCTACTAATACACTAGGTTTAGTAGTTTAAATACTATGCAATCGGAGGAGAAAATCGCAGTGCTGAACATTCCCTACGAACTTTTTACACTCATAAAACAGCATGGTGAGCGTTCCTTTCCAGAAGAATGCCTTGGTCTTCTTTTGGGAAAGTGCAATGCCGATACGAGGCTGGTTCATTCTCTTATCCCCGTGAAGAATTCCGCCACTTCCAGACGAACTGAATTTGCTCTTTCCGAGACAGATTTGCTAAAGGCAGAGAAAATAGCGGCAAGACAAAATCTTGACGTAATTGGCATCTATCACTCTCACGCGGATTTTGATGCGGTGGCTTCTAAGAAAGACAGGGATTTTGCGTTTCCCTTTCTTTCTTACCCGATTGTTTCCGTTCTTGACGGAAAAGCTGTGGCTGTCAAAAGTTTTGCCTTTATCGGCGGAACAAAAAAAACGGATTTTACCGAGGAGGAAATTATATGTCTGTAAAAGTTTTGGTTTCAGCGACTTTGCGCACCTTTACGGGTCGAATTTCTTCTTTTTCCCTTGAAAAAGACACGGTTCTGGGTGTTTTAAGTACTCTCACCGATGAATACCCAGATTTTAAAAATGCCTTGTACGATGAAAACGGCGAATTACGCCAGTTCATACACATTTATGTAAACGATGTGAATATTCAGCAGCTGCAAAAGTTGGAGACACGATTGCATTCAGGCGACACGGTGCTTCTTCTTCCCTCGATTGCTGGCGGTGCGCCCGTGGATTCAGTCATTCCCCAGGAACGCCGCAAAGAAGCAAAACTTGATGACGGGGAGATTGAGCAATTTTCAAAGCACTTGATGCTGCGGGAAATCGGCGTGAAAGGTCAAAAAAGCATCAAGGCGGCAAAAGTTTTGATTTGCGGCCTAGGCTCTCTCGGCTCGGTGCTTGCCCAATATCTTGCTGTGGCGGGAGTGGGAACAATTGGTCTTGCCGATTTTGATGTTGTTACGATTCATAACCTGCAGAATCAAGTTTTGTACGGAAGACGGGATTTGAAAAGACCCAAAGTCATGTCTGCAAAAGACAAAATCAAAGGCGTAAATTCTGCGATTACGGTAAAAACCTACAGCGAAAAACTTGACGCGGACAACATCATGGAAATCATCGCTGATTATGACATCGTCGCGGATTCAACTGACAATTACAAGGCCCGCTATCTTATCAACGATGCCTGCGTCCTGCTGAAGAAACCCAATGTCTTTGCGGCGATTTATCAGTTCGAGGGACAGGTTTCGGTTTTTGACGCTAAGCAAGGCCCTTGCTACCGCTGTGCGTTTCCGGCCCCACCGCAAAGCGGTCTCGTTCCCTCTTGTTCGGAAAGCGGCGTTATATCATCTCTTCCCGGCATTGTGGGAAGCATTCAGGCGACAGAAATTTTAAAACTAATCATAGGCGGAGGAGAGTCGCTTGTAGGAGAATGTCTTGTACTTGACTCATGGAATCTCACTTCGGAGAAAGTCAAACTTGTAAAAGACGATAACTGCCCGATTTGCGGTTTACGGCCGTCAATTACGGAAGTTGAGGATTTTGATTACGAAGAATTCTGCGGGCTCAAAGAGGACGAAAATGAAATTCCCGTGGAAGGGATTGAAGCGGCTGTACTTGCAAAGCGCATTTCCAATGGCGACAAAATGACGATTGTGGATGTACGAGAGCCGCACGAGCGGGCAATCAACCGCTTTCCGGACGCGATTGTCATTCCCATCGGACAGTTGGCCCGCCGCCAGAAGGAACTTGACCCCGCGATTGACACGATTTTTGTATGTCGGGAAGGAAAGCGAAGCATTTTCGCAATCAACACATTGCGCGAGGCGGGCTACACAGGTC
>ERZ842401.8473-NODE-8473-length-10091-cov-3.859008_pt1 | contig 10091 bp, 7 predicted proteins | sample MGYA00521270_ERZ842401 | MGnify/ENA primary metagenome ERZ842401 (study PRJEB31892, sample SAMEA3878208) | bioreactor metagenome | biome: Moose rumen | place: Sweden | collected 2011-10 | study: EMG produced TPA metagenomics assembly of the PRJEB12797 data set... | reverse complement strand
ATCATCATCGTCGCGATCAAAAAGAAAAAGAACTTCTTCGAGTTCGGCGATCTGATGGCGCCGTGCTTCTGCGTCGCGCACGCGTTCGGCCGCATCGGGTGCCTGCTGGTGGGCTGCTGCTACGGGCTTGCGAACGGAGAAACGAGCCAGTTCGGGCTTTGCACCTATGACGGCGCATGCGCGTTCCGCTATGCAGACGGAACGATGCGCCTGCCCGTGCCGCTGATGGAAGCGATTTTTTTGCTGCTGCTGTGCGCCGTGCTCGTGCTGATCTACCGGAAGGAAAAGCACGTCGGCACCGTTACCGGCTGCTATCTCGTACTGTACGCCGTGTGGCGGTTCATCATCGAGATCTTCCGCGGCGACGTTGAAGCGCGCGGACATCTCGGATCGCTCTTCACCTCGCAGTGGATCAGCATCGGCATCCTGATCGCAGGCGTCGTCATCCTGGTTCTCTCGCGCAAATGGAAAAAGGGCGAGCCGTTCAAAACGTTTCATGAAGACGAGCTTGTCGTGCCGGAGCCGGACGAACCCGCGAACGAGCCGGACGGACCCGCGAACGAGCCGGACGAACCTGACGAAGCGGACGAATCTGTCGTGGAAGCAGCTGCCGAGGCGGTCGCTGAAGAGATCGGAGACGCAATCGGCGAAGCGACCGATGCGGATATTGACGCGGACGGCGACGCAGAATAATCGAAAAAAAGAGAAGATCCTTCGCAAAAGCGCGGAGGATCTTTTTCTGCCTTCTGTTTTAACCGAGCCGGACGTACTTTGCGGGGTCCTTGGGCGCGCCGTCCACGTACAGCGCGAAATGCAGATGCGGCTTTTCGGCGCATTCCGAGATCGCGCTCGTGCCGACCGTGCCGATCACGTCGCCCGCGTTCAGTCGGTCGCCGACCTTGACGCGGATATCCTCGCCGAGGTTTGCATACATCGTCGTGCGGCTGTTCGCGTGACTCACCGTCACCGTGTAGCCCAGCGCGTCGTCCTTCGCAACGCGTTCGACCGTCCCTGCAAACACGCACTTGACCGGCGTACCGACGTCCGCGGCGATGTCGACGGCGTCATGCGTCATCCACTGATCGAGTGTGACCGAGTATAAAAGCTTATCGACGGCATAGCCGAAGATGATCTCGCCCTGCACGGGCGGCGCGGCCTTCGAAGGCGCGCTTGCGGGCTTCGTCGTCGGCGCGGGCGTTGCGGTGGGCTGCGGCGTCACGATCGGGATCATCGTCGGGACCGGCGTTTTTGCCGGCGCCTGCGGCACGGTCGTCGGCGCCGAGAAGAACTCGTTCAGCCGCTCGTCGTTTGACTGGCCGACGATGATGATCGGATCGGATTCCGTGTCCTCCTTCCCCTGCGCCTCCGCTTCCGGCTCCTGTGTCAGCGCAAGCAGCAGGATCGCGCCGCCGATTACGATCAGGCATGCGACCAGCGCGACGTAAAATCCGTTGTTCCGTAAAAACAGACGGAAGCGTTCCATGCGTTCGTTTGTTTCTTTTTTCGGTTCTTCCATTTTTATCACCTCGGCCGTAGTATGGACGAGGCAAAATGATTTTATACGAAGCGATTGTAATTCTTTTTAAACTGCGATATGATGGGCTTATGGTAAATAGAACGGCAAAACTGTCCCTGTTATACGGGTTTTACTGGGTTGCGGCATGCATGGTGTATTCGTATGCCGAGCTCTTTTTGAAGCATTTCGGTTTCCGGACCGATCAGGTGGGCATGGTCGTGGCGCTCGGATATCTCGCAGGCATGATCGTTCAGCCTGCGCTTGCGCAGGCGGCGGACCGCGAGCGACGGGTCACGCTGCGCAGCGGCGTCGCGGGATGCGCGGCCGTGGGCGTTGCGATTGCGATTGCCCTCCCACTGTGCAAAAGCGTTCTTCCGGTCGTGGCGGTTCTGTTCGGCGCAATGACGTGCGTGACGCTCGCGTCGCAGCCGCTGGTGAACGCGGTCGGGTTCCATTACATCAATCGCGGCGAGCCGCTTGACTATTCCTTTGCGCGCGGCGCGGCAAGCGTGGCGTATGCGCTCGCTTCGCTGCTGTTCGGCCGGATCGCCGAAAGCAACGTCGAAGCGATGCTGTGGGTGTATCTTGCGGTCAATGCCGCGATCTTTCTGCTGGCGCTGTGGTTTGCGCCGCATCGCAGCGGGATCGGAGAGACCCGCTCCGGCAGCAGCCTGCTTTCCGTGATCCTGCGATATCCGCGGCTCGTGCTGTTCTGCGTCGGAAACCTCGTGCTGAATGTGCCGCATATGTTCATCAATTCCTATCTTGCGAGCATTACGGCGGTGACGGGCGGCGATATGAGCGTAATGATCGCGCTCGCCGCAGTCGTGGAATTCCCCGCAATGATGGCGTATTCGCACATCAGGAAGCGCGTCCCGGACCACGTTCTTTTGATCGCGTCCGCATCCGTCTATCTGCTCAAAACCGGCCTGCTGCTGCTTGCGGCGACGACCGGCGCCGGCATTTGGACGGTCTACGCTTCCTCCGCGCTGCAGATGCTCTGCTATGCGATCTTCGTGCCCGCGTCGTCGTACTACGCGAACGACATCGTCGATACGGCCGATCAGGTCAAGGGTCAGATGCTTCTGACCGAAACGGGCCTGCTTTCCGGCATGATCAGCATGCTCTTCGGCGGGCTGTCGATTGAGCATTTCGGCGTGCCGTTCTCGCTGCTGCTGTGTGAAGGGCTCGTGGCGATCGGCGTCGTTCTGGTTGCGCTCGGCGTGCGCAAGCCGAAACGGTAAGCGGAAAATAAAAGAAGGCTCTCTTTTCGGAGAGCCTTCTTTTGCGTTTTTCTGGTTACGGAAGATAGTAAAGCGGGTTATACGGGATGCCGTCGATCAGAAGCTCGTAATGCAAAAGGGATTCCTTCGCGCCCTCTGTTTCGGGCAGCGTGGCGACGGTTTCGCCCTTTGTGACGTGTTTATCGAGCGCAAGGTTCGGCACGGCGGCGTTCGAGCCGATGCAGAGGCGGGACAAAAAACCGTCCTCGTGCCGGATCTCGATCACGAAGCCGCAGCCGGGGCGTTCGCCCAAAAATACGACCGTGCCGGATTCCGGCGCGACGACGCGCGTGCCGGGCGCGGCGGCATAGTCCACGCCGTAGCGCATTTCACCCGACTGAAGCCCGAAGCAGCCCGCAAGCGTTCCGCGAATCGGCGCAGAAAACGACAGCGATTCCGAAACGGGACCGCGCGCGCCCTCGTTCGGGTTCAGAACGGAGCCGTCCGTGTTCGCGGGCAGCCGGTACGTGCCGACCAGCGTGATGCGCGGAATCCCCAGAACGACCGCCATCGTCATCGTTTCGGTCTTGGACACGGCAAGCCCGTCCTTATACAGCGTTTCGGTAAAGACGAACGTACGCGCGCAGACGCCGCAGCGCCGGTACATGCGCACGCCCTCCGGCAGAAGCGCCGTGGTCTGCGTCTGCGGTTCGGGTGTTTCGACCGTAAGCTCGGCGCATTCGACCGTGCGGCGCACGGGAATCAGCGAGCGGTTTTTGCGAAGCTTGTTCAGCGCGGCGTCGTATGTGACATATTCGACGGAGCCGTCGGCCGGGACGGTCGCGAGCGCGGCGTCGACGGCGGCCGTGCGGAGCACGGTGCTCCCGTCGAGATTTTCATAGGCGCATTCCGCAAGATAGGTGCGCACGAGCTGTTCCGCGGCCTCGCGGCTGTCGAGCGCGAACAGCGGAACGCCGTCGACGAGCAGGTTGACGGCTTTCGGCGGATAAACGGGCACAGGGGTTTCAACGACCCGCACCGGCGTGGGCGCGGGCGTGCGCATGGAGACCGCGTCCTCCTCGGTCGTCGGCTCGGGCGTGACGACGGTGCGCGGTTCGGAAACGGAAAGCTTGATTGCGCTGCGGCGCAGCAGCAGCGGCACCAGGACCGCCAGCGCGACCATAACGAACGCAAAGCTGCCGATCAGGATCCACCGTTTTGCCGAGTCCTTCATAAAAAGTCCGCTTCCTTTTCCCTGTTTTGTTGCAGTATACCACACCGGACACGAAAAAGGAAACCATTCCGGAAAGTTTTTCACGCTTTTACAATAAATTCATGGGTGGAAACTCTTTCCTTCGACGAAAGGATATGATATTATATAGTTGTAAAAATGTAGGGTTGGGAATATTTTCCGAAACCCGGGGACGAGGTGAAACGGATGTCGCACTTGACGGACGAAGAACTGTATTATTTTAACGAAGGTACCACAAAGACCGCTTACCGCTCGCTCGGTTGCCACAAGGTGGAGAACAACGGCGAAAGCGTCTGGCGGTTTGCTGTTTGGGCGCCGAACGCAAGAAGCGTTGCGGTCGCGGGTGACTGGAACGGATGGAACCCGAATGCGGATCCGATGCATCCTGTCGGCTCGACCGGCGTATGGGAGGTGCTGATCGGCATTGCGTACGAGGGACAGCTCTATAAATACGCGGTGCAGGGGCCGGACGGCAATGTCTCGATGAAGGCGGATCCGTACGCGCAGCGCTGCGAGGTCGCGGGGACCGCATCGATGGTCTGGGAAGCGGGCGAGTTCCCGTGGACGGACGGCGCGTATCTCGACCGCTGCACGAAGCGGCACAACGAGCCGATGAACATTTACGAGGTGCACCTCGGTTCTTGGCGCAAGGGGCTCGGCTATCGCGAGCTTGCGACAGAGCTGGTCGACTACTGCGCCGACATGGGCTATACGCACATCGAGTGCATGCCGCTGATGGCGTATCCGTTCAATCCGAGCTGGGGCTATCAGGTCACCGGCTATTATGCGCCGACGACGCGCTACGGCACGCCGGACGACTTCCGCTATTTCGTCAACCGCGCGCATGAAAAGGGCCTCGGCGTCATCATGGACTGGGTGCCTGCGCACTTCACGCGCGACAGCTACGGACTGGCATATTTCGACGGAACGCCGACCTATGAGCATCCCGACTGGCGGCGCTCCGAAATGAAGCAGTGGGGCACGCTGCTGTTTGATTACGGCCGCACGCAGGTGCAGAGCTTCCTCGTTTCCAACGCGTGCTACTGGCTGAAAGAGTTTCACATCGACGGTCTTCGCGTCGACGCGGTCAGCTGCATGCTTTACCTCGATTACGGCCGCAACGACGGCGAATGGCTCCCGAACCAGTACGGCGGCAAGGAGAACCTCGACGCGGTCAATCTGTTCCATAAGATCAGCGCGGCGGTCAACGAGATCCCGGGCAATAAGATTCTGATCGCCGAGGAGAGCACGGCGTTTCCGTGCGTGACGAACAAGCACGGCGACAGCCTCGGCTTCGACTATAAGTGGAACATGGGCTGGATGAACGACATGCTGCGCTACATGCAGATGGATTCGCTGTACCGCAAATGGCATCACGACAAGCTGACGTTCTCGCTGATGTACGCGTTCTCCGAGCATTACATTCTTGCTTTCTCGCACGACGAGGTTGTGCACGGCAAGCTGTCCATGCTGAACAAGATGCCCGGCGATTACTGGCAGAAGTTCGCACAGCTTCGGCTGCTCTATGCGTATCAGATGTCGCATCCGGGCAAGAAGCTGACGTTCATGGGCATGGAGATTGGGCAATTCATCGAGTGGCGGTTCGACGATTCGCTCGACTGGATGCTGCTGGATTATCCGAAGCACGCGGAAATGCGCTGCTTCGTGCGGGAGATGAACAACTTCTATAAAAACACGCCGGCGCTCTATGAACGTGACGACGACTGGAACGGCTTCGAGTGGATCGCCGTGGACGACGCGGTGCATTCGATCGCCTCGTTCATCCGCAAGGACGCGAACGGCGATCCGGTCCTTTGCGTGTTCAACTTCACGCCGGTCCCGTGGGACGATTATTGCCTCGGCAGCGAGAAGGCCGGCACGTATACCGAGATCTTTTCGACCGACGCGCCGTACTTCGGCGGCGGCGGGATGTCCTTCAACGAGCCGGCAAAGACGGTCGAGGAGCCGTTCGATAAGTTCCGTCACCGTCTGCACGTGAAGCTGCCGGCCTACGGCGCAGTCTTCTTCCGGTTCACGCCGGATGAATCTACAACCCCGAAAGGAGCCAAATCATGAAAAAGAAAATCGTCTGCATGCTGCTTGCCGGCGGACAGGGCAGTCGCCTCGGCGTTCTGACCTCCAGCATGGCGAAGCCTGCGGTCCCGTTCGGCGGGAAGTATCGCATTATCGACTTTCCGCTGTCTAACTGCGTCAATTCCGACATCGACACCGTCGGCGTGCTGACGCAGTACCGTCCGCTCGCGCTGAACGCGTACCTCGGTACCGGCCAGCACTGGGACCTCGACCGCACGAACGGCGGCGTGTTCGTGCTGCCGCCGTATATGACGGAGCATGACGGGCGCTGGTATTCCGGCACGGCGAACGCGATCTGGCAGAACCGGTCCTTTGTCGATCAGTACGATCCCGATTACGTGCTGATCCTTTCGGGCGATCACATCTATAAGATGGACTATACGAAGATGCTGAAGTTCCACATTGCGAACGAGGCGGCAGCGACGATCGCGGTGCTGAAGGTTCCGATGGAGGAGGCGCACCGCTTCGGCATCATGAATACCGACGAAAACGGCACGATCGTTTCGTTCGAGGAAAAGCCGAAGATCCCGAAGAGCAACAACGCCTCGATGGGTATCTATATCTTCAACTGGAAACAGCTTCGCGCGTACATGGAGCGCGACGACGCCGATCCTTCGAGCGAAAACGATTTCGGCAAGAACATCATCCCGACCATGCTGAACGCGGGCGAAAAGATGGTCGCCTATCCGTTCGAGGGGTACTGGAAGGACGTCGGAACGATCCAGTCGCTCTGGGAAGCGAATATGGACCTCTTGGGCGAGAAACCGGAGCTCGATCTTGACGATTCCGCATGGCGCATCTACACGCGCAACCCGGTCATGCCGCCGCATTATACGGACGCATCGGCGGACGTCAAAAACAGTCTGGTGGCCGAAGGCTGTGTGGTGCGCGGAAAGGTGCTGCACACCGTGCTGTTCTGCGGCGCAAAGGCGGAAACGGGATCGGAGGTCGTCGACTCGGTCGTGTTCCCGGAGGCTGACATCGGCAGAAACTGCTTCGTCAACAAAGCGATCATCGGTGAAAACGCGATCATCGGCGACGGGGCGCAGATCGGCGTACCGCTTAAAGAGGGCGAAGTCGTTGACAACCATCTGACCGGCGATATCGTGCTGATCGGCAGCGACGTGAAGATTCCCGCCGGCACGTCGATCCCCTGCGGCGCTGTCGTTACGGCCGAAACGATCGGACAGTTTATCAGCGGAGGTAAGGAAGCATGAATCAGGAAGCATTCGGTTTGATTTTCACCGGCGAAGCCAACCCCTTTATGCGCGATCTCGTTCTTTCCCGCGCGGTTGCTGCGGTGCCGTTCGGCGGACGCTACCGCGTCATCGACTTCGGCCTCTCCAATCTGGTCAACACCGGCATCCGGAACGTCGGCCTGATCGTGCAGCGGAACTATCATTCGATGATGGACCATCTCGGCACCGGCAAGGAATGGGACCTGAACCGCAAGCGCGACGGCCTCTTCCTTCTTCCGCCGTTCTCCACCAAGGACAATACCGGCGTGTATCGCGGCGACATCGACGCGTTCCACTCCGTCATGCAGTACGTGCGCCGCTCTTCGCAGAGATATCTGATCCTCTGCGGCAGCCATACCGTGTTCAACACGACATACAACGCCATTTTAAAGCAGCATGCGGAATCCGGCGCGGATATCACCATCATGTACAATGAGGACCCGCGCTTCTTCCCGGAGGAACAGAACCGCGATCTCCGGCTTCTGCTCGATGAGGACGGCAAGACCGTTACGGGCATCGAATGGAATCCGCGCACGCCCGGCTCAAACTTCCGTTCCTGCGAGGTCACCGTCATCAACAAGGATCTCTTTGAGGACCTTGTCGAGGAATCGTATGCGCGCGGCGGCGTCGATTTCGTGCGCGACATCATGCTCCCGCACGTGAAGGATCTGAAGTTCATGGGCTTCCGGTACGACGGGTACGTCGCCCGGATCGACTCGATCAACACGTATTTCATGCACAGCATGGAGCTTCTGGACGCGTTCGCGGCGAAGGATCTGTTCAACATGAAGCATCCGATCTATACGAAGGTCAAGGATGAGATCGCCGCCAAATACGGCGACTATGCCGACGTGCACAACGTCCTGATGGCGGACGGCTGTTTGATCGACGGCGCGGTCGATCATTCGATCCTGTTCCGCGGCGTCACCGTGGAGCGCGGCGCAATCGTGAAAAACTCCATCCTGATGCAGGGCGTAACGGTCCGCGCGGGCGCGGTGCTCGATCACGTGATCCTCGACAAGAACGTCACGGTGAACGCCGGGCGCACGCTGACCGGGTATGAGGGCATTCCGCTCGTATTCCGAAAGAATCTGACCGTCTGACGACGGCGAAAGGAGAATCATCATGAAAATTCTGTTAGCGGCAAGCGAATGCTTTCCGTTCATCAAAACCGGCGGGCTCGCGGACGTCGTAGGCTCGCTTCCGAAGGAGCTCGTGCGGCAGGGCGCGGAAGTTTCCGTTATGCTGCCCAAGTACACGCAGATTGACGAGTATTACATTCTGCGCATGCAGCACGTCACGCACTTTAACCTGCAGTTCGGGAGTTATTCCGTATTTTGCGGGATCGACATGCTCGAGCAGGACGGCGTGCACTTCTATTTCATCGACAACCTCGCGATGTTCGGCGGCGACAAGATCTACACCGGCGACGAGCAGGAGGGCTTCCGTTTCGCGTTCTTCTGCCGTGCGGTGCTCGAATCGTTCAAGCACATGAACTATTTCCCGGACGTGATCCACTGCAACGACTGGCAGACCGGCCTCATTCCCGTTCTGCTCAACGATCAGTACAGAGGTCTCGACGGGTATCGCGACGTGCACACCGTGTTCACGATCCATAACCTCAAGTTCCAGGGCATCTTCGACTGGCACCGCATCAACAGCGTGCTGGGTCTGAACGAAGGCTACTTCTCGCCGAACAACCTCGAGTTCTACGGGCTTCTGTCGTTCATGAAGGCCGGCCTCGTGTTCGCGAACCGGATCACGACCGTAAGCCCGACCTACGCGGAGGAGATCCGAACCGGGTATTACGGCGAGCGGCTTGACGGGCTTCTCCGCGCCAGACAGAACGTTCTCTCCGGCATTTTGAACGGGATTGATGTAATTTCGTTCGATCCGAATACAGATATTCAAATTCCCGAACATTATAATTTTAATGATATGGCGGGAAAGAAACTGTGCAAGGTCGCGTTGCAGGAGGAGCTGGGGCTGCAAAAGCGCGACGTGCCGCTGATCGGCATGGTCACACGACTGACCGCGCAGAAGGGCCTCGATCTGATCACCTGCGTGCTGAACGATATTATGCGCATGGACGTGCAGATTGTCATCGTCGGAACCGGCGATCCGTACTTTGAGAACGCCTTCCGTGAAGCGCAGTACCGCTTCCCCGGCAGGTTCGTCTGCTGCCTCAGACACGACGAGCAGATTGCGCGCCGCGTTTACGCCGCAAGCGATATGTATCTGATGCCGTCGCAGTTTGAGCCGTGCGGACTTTCCCAGATGATCGCGATGCGATACGGTTCGATCCCGATCGTCCGCGAGACCGGCGGTCTCCGGGACAGCGTCCTGCCGTATAACTGGTACACGGACGACGGCAACGGCTTCAGCTTCCACGATTATAACGCGCACGATATGCTGCACGTGCTCGAGCACGCGGTCGGCTACTGGTATGACGATCGCGGCATGTGGGAGCGCCTTGTGAAGCGCGCCATGAAGACGGATTTCTCATGGGCGGTATCTGCCCGCAAGTACATGGAGCTTTATCGGCATATCCTCGGCCTACCGGACGAGGAGCCGAAGCCCGTACGCAAACGTGCGCCGCGTTCAACAAAACCTGCGGGTGAAAAGAAGACGACCGCAGCGGCGAAGAAGACTGCTGCAAAGCCGAAGAAAGCGGAATAAAGATTGACGAAACGGGACCGCAGCGATGCGGTCCTTCAGGCTGTCGTAAAAGGGGTCAGACCGTTTGCGGCGATATGTTTCGAATGAAC
>ERZ842401.8472-NODE-8472-length-10091-cov-19.347250_pt1 | contig 10091 bp, 10 predicted proteins | sample MGYA00521270_ERZ842401 | MGnify/ENA primary metagenome ERZ842401 (study PRJEB31892, sample SAMEA3878208) | bioreactor metagenome | biome: Moose rumen | place: Sweden | collected 2011-10 | study: EMG produced TPA metagenomics assembly of the PRJEB12797 data set... | reverse complement strand
TACACATTTTAATTGTTATTAAATGTGTCTACCTATATCAGTATAAGTCATTCTGCTAAACTTCAGCAAACGGCCGGCCGTGGCGGACTAATGGAATGACTATGCAAAGGTACAAAATTTTCTTGACAATACCAAAAGTTATTCTCATAATTATGCTCGCGACATCAATTCAATCTTTTCATTGTCATCATTGTCATGTTACCATTCCAAGTCGCCGTCCCCGAGGTCGTCGTTCCACTGGGGGGCATCACAATTCATCGGGAGTCCGCTTTTTTGCGTATCAACCCCCAATCTATAACTGCCGGCCATGATGGCAGCGGTCCTGACGTCAATCATCTTAATATCGGGTGTCATATACTTTCTTTTCATTGTCATGTCCTCCATGTGTTATTTGATGACTACTTTCTTCCCGTTCACTATATATATTCCGCGCTGCACTGGCTTGCCGCTCAGCTTACGTCCGTCAAGCGAGAACCAGCCTTTGGCGGTAACAAACTCTTCACTATTCACTCTAAACTCTTCACTTATAGAAGTCGCCTCGTCACCCCACATCAGACTGATGGCGTTGCCGCTGGCTTGCAGTGCGCTCGTTAGTATAGGCAGGTACGCACGGTTGGCAGGCATCATGTGATAGGATAGCAGATCCGACGAATCAGAAGAATTCCAAGGTGCTATCTTGATGAACTTTCCACCCGACAGCATGAAGTTCGTATATTCCTCGTCACCGTTGCCAGTAGTTGCAGGCACGTAAGTTTCCGTCAACACAGCCACTAAGGCATTGCCTGTCAGTTCAGGCTCCTCCGTCTCTGCAACGGTCAGCAGATACTTCGTGCCACCAGTGCCTTTCAAGAGAACACCCGTGTTCGACGGCACCACACCTTCGCTGATGTCCTTCACCCAGACACTGCCGTCAACGTAGGTCGTGGCATAGCCTGCCTCCAGGTCGTCATGCAATGCCAATGGCGTGGTGGCGCTGAACGTGCCGAGACCTGACGCTGGCAGCGTATAGCTGAACACCGTCTTATATATCCTGTTGCTCCATACGCCTCGTGAATCACCCAAACGCCAGTAGAGCGTATGGCTACCCTTTGCGAGTCCGCTGCAGTCGATGTCTATCGTGTTGCCTGTCAGTTCGCCATTGACCACTGTCGCTGTCGACGCTGTAGAAAGGGTAGTATTGTCAAACCAGTACATATATCGGTCGAAGACTACTGCCGGCTCTGCCTCATGGGGCACTACGAAGTAGCGCGTCGCGGGGATGCTCCATACTCCCTCGGAGTCCTTCACGCGCATGGTCAATCGGTGCAGACCTGGGCTGAGTGAGGAGATGTCTATGGCATAGCTTTCGTTTTCCAGCACACCGGCAGCACTGGCGGGGCCTACGGTCTGTGCTGCACTGGTGTTGCCGTCTACCCAGTACATCTGCTGTGTGATGCTCTTCTGCGCCATTGCCGTCGTGCAGACAACAGTGGCAGCAAGCACGATGCTTCTAATCCTGTTCATAGTCGTTTGCATGTTTTTACAGTTAACGGGTTTCAGCATCGTAGGTCACGTTCAGCGTCGTACCGCTGACACCTAACTCTATGCCCTTCACACGGGGTGAACTGGGCTTTTTGGTCCAAGGGTATTCACCACCATAAAGACCCACCTCAGTGCCGTCGGTGCCTATGTACTTCGTCTTTGCGGCGTCTGTAAGCTCAAAAGTGCGGGTTTCGGTATAACTGACACTATTGTCGTTGGTGTCACTAAAGAGCGGGGTGATGACATCGTTCTTCAGCCAACTGCCCTCAGCACCGATGGAGGCATCTAAGCTGGTAGCATTCAAAAACAGATTGTACTTTGCTGTTGTACCGTTTGGGAATGGAGAAGAACCAGTGACAATGTTATTGGTGTATATTGGCGTACCGCTATGTTGATAACCATTATTATTAGGATTCAAAATACAATGGTCTATCAGCACACTGCTTGTGCTATTAATATTTGAAACTCTAGAAATAAGGCAGTTTTTAATGGTTAGACCAACAACCTGCTCAGAACTCTCTATAGAAGTGGTATTATTATTTTCGTAAAAAGAGCATTGACGGATGGTAATATTCTCTGATTTTCCATTAATTCGCAATCCTCCAAGCCAACTTCTTGAAATAGTCACATTTTTAGCATAAGAGATTTGAAGAGGCGTAGCATATGACCACATTCTTATTCCTTCTATCGTGACGTTCTCTAAAGGCTGTTCGCTGGTTCCCTCAATAACAATATTTCCCCAATTATTACCTGACGAGCCAAAACGCGACAAATAAGTGCCGTTTGCATCGTCGGTCTCCCAGCCCGCACCATAGATGCTCACTGACTTGGTAATTTTCCAGTTAGCATTCCAGTCAAACAATCCTGCTGTCAGCGTGATGACACCGCCTGACTGTGGTGCTGCGTCTAAGGCAGCCTTCAGGGCACCTGATCCATAAAACATCGTCACCTCGTCGCCCACCTGTAAAGTGGCACTTACGGGTTCACCCGGTTGTGCTTGTGCCGCCATCGTGAAACAGAGCACTACTAATGATAAAATTGTTTTCTTCATATAACTTTTCAATAATTGTTTATTAATCACCGTGCAAAGATAGCAAGGATGCAGCGATAAGCAACTGTTTCCAACAAAAAACGACTCCCATACCGCGAAATGAGAGTCTTTTCAACGGAATGGGAGTCCAATCTTGATAGTTTTATGGGGCTTCAGACTTCGAACAAATCATCCAACCGAAGCTGGCTCTGAATCATATCGGTATATCTGCCTCGGGCCAGGCCCTCAGTGGTAATCATGGAATGCCACTTTGGTTACATTTCGCCGTTTTCTTGCGCCACCCAATCGCGGGGCGATATGCCTGTGACTTCCTTGAAAGTACGGAAGAAGGTGGACTCACTGGTGAATCCTGACTGGGCTATCACGGCGGCAAGCTTCATGTCGGGCTGCTCGGTAAGCAGTCGTTGGGCATGGTGAACGCGGTATTCGGCAACGAGTTGGGCAAAGGTGAGCCCCCGCTCGCGGCTGATGCAGTCGGTAACGTCAGACACACTCACACCTAACTCCAAGGCAACCGTGGAGAGCTTCAGCCGCGGCACGAGGTAACGCTGGTCTTCTTCTATGAACTGACAGATACGCTCCATGAGCTCAGAATCGGAAAGACCAGGGGAAACGCTTGGTTTACGACGTAGCTTTATATATATAATGTACGCGAGGACGGCAAGAAGGATGCCAGCTACCAGCAGCAACCACGGCCAGAGAGGCGTAGCGGCGGCAGCAGGCTCCGTGCCGAAGTGGTAACGCCACGCGGCCGACAAGGGTTTGTAGTTGTCATTTGGTATGCCACCGGCCAGAATGAGGTCTCCGTCAGGAGTGACAACGGGTATAGTAATCGTGACATGCTCCTGCGGCTCGGTGTAATACAGGGTAATGGGAGCAGGCCGCTGGCTGTAGTCAATGGCCAGTATATACTGCCGTTGAAAGAGGCTGTCAGCTCCCAGCATGTAACCACGCTGCCGCTGCTGGTCAACGACGACAGGCCCCCAGTAGCCTATCGGGCCGAACTCACACTTCATGGGGATGGGCTCTGTAGTGGGCAGCAGTGAGAATACAGTGTCGCGCACCATGACGACACCCAACTGGCGGTCTCGGTTGATGACTGTCAGCAGATAGGAGCCGTCACCCGTGGCGCACAGCCCGCTGCTGAAAGGCTGGTCAATGGGCAGCAGTTTCCACTCCTCTAAAAGCGGCACACGGAAAGCATCGCCCTTCAGCCGGTCAACCCAAAGCGTGTCAAACGTCTCGTCACGGCTGTCGCGCGGACCAAGAATGAGGGCATCATCGCTGCCTACAGGCAGAATATACGGATTACAGCGTCCCTGACGGACTTCCTTGAGAAGCTGCACCTGACTGCTGCCATCGTAGTAGCAAATAGCATCCTTACCATAATGGTTACCGCTGATGATGACCCGTCCGTCGGCCAACGGTGAGGCATTAGCCATCACACGTCGCTGATAAAGACAGCCGAAGCCCTCGAAGCCGTGCGTCTGTGGGTCGTAGCACTCCAGCGTGTAGGTCTGACCAACGCCGAGTTCCTCTTTGTGTCCGCCCCCCATGAGCACCTGACCTGATTGCAGCACCACGGAGAACCCATTATCGTGCGGATAGGTTATAGGAACGCTATGCCACTCGCCGTCACTCAGGTATTCTGCCGGCTGCACAGGCACGAAGCCAGTGGTATGGCCACCAGCTACTACCAGTTCGCCGTTAGCAAAAAACACACTATGACCACTACGCGGTATGCTCAGGTCGGGCAGACGTTCTGGAACGATGAGCCTCCCCCCACCCCGCTCCGAAAGAGGGGGAGTCTGGGCGTTCGCATTCAGTGAAAGCAACAAGACTGAAAAGGCCAATACAAAGAGAAAACTTCCAAAGCCATTGCCCGCCTGCTTGCAACTTCCTGTGTATGGTTTCATTCCATCAGAAGTTTTACTTCGTCTATGCTCATCCCAAGGCTTGAAGCTATCGTCTCGACAGAAAGATTGGCAGCAAGGAACATTTGAATGGATTTTCTCAACAACTCATCTTTCTGCGCCAACTGCGTCTTCTGCTCGTCCAACTGCGTCTTCTGCTCGTTTATCCGGTTCTTTGCCTCGTCTATCTGAATATTCGCTTCGTCCAAAAGAACCTTTTGCTTGGCCAGCTCGTAGTCGCGGTGAAGAATTTCCGTGTCACGCCGCTCAATGGCTGAGATAAACTCCTCCTCGATGTTCATGTCCTGACGCAGTTTCGTATCGCCGGCAGCCATGGCCAGCCGCTGAATGATGTGTTCCATGTCAGCATCGCCGTTATAAAGGCTGTCGTCAATGTTCAACACACGCCTATTACGACCCTCGCTGTTACTTTGGTCGAAGATACTCAACACCTTGTCCAAACGGCTCTTGCCTTTCTGACAGCTGTCTGCACCATCGGTCAGCAACCCGCGAAGCAGGGGAATCTGCACTATGATGCTGTCATGCGTCAGACTGTCAACAAAGGGGTCGGGCAAACCTTTGGTGACTTCATGGCCATTGTAGTCGTAAGACTTATGGCGGACATAAAGAACAGGCTCGTCTATCTGACCGACCCGGTGACCTAACAAATAAACAGCCACCATCGGCAGGGCATGCTCGCCGCCGCCAAGCATGTTATTCGGGTTGTCATACTGCACACCCAAGTACTGGCGGAACCGCAGCGTCTCGGTCTCTAACCAGGTCTTCTGCAGTTCAATCAGTATCAACTGCTCAGAGCCGTTACCGCGACGAACGCGGGCACCGAAGTCAATGCGAAGCACAGATACAGAGTCGCGCTTATCGTTGACATACTCGTGAGGACGCATCTCCACCTCCATAATGTCCTCCTTTAAAAGGGCTGACAAAATGGTGCGTGCTATGCGCTCATCTTCCATCAGGTATTTAAACACAACATCGTAGATAGGGTTGGCTACAGTTATCATAAGCGTATTCTTAATAATCCGCTACAAAGATAATAACTATTTCCCAAACGGCCAAACAATCAGTCTAAAAAACGTTGCACAATCTGTTCTACCTTCTCTTCCATCGGCAGGGTGGCGTCAATCCAGTGGATGGTGAAGCCCCGGCGCTCCATGCCCCTGAACCAGGTCATCTGGCGCTTGGCAAACTGGTGGATGGCAATTTCTAACTGACGGAACATCTCGTCGAACGAGAGCTTGCCGATGACATACTCCGTCAAGTACTTGTACTCCAGCCCATAGTAGATAAGGTCTTCGGCAGGTATGCCACGGTCGAGCAGTCCGCGGATTTCGTCAACCATGCCCTCATCGAGCCGGGCCTTCAGCCGCCGGGTAATTTTCTCACGGCGTAGCTCACGGTCAATCTGCAAGCCGATGATGAGCCCACCCCCTGCCCCTCCCCAAGGGAGGGGAGACAAGGCTCGTTCCTGCACATCCTCCCCTCCCTTGGGGAGGGGGCGGGGGTGGGCTTCTATCTCTATCGCCCTAATCGCCCGCTGAGCGGTATCCACGTCAGTGGTGTTGTGCATGTCCGAACCGTTCTTGCGCTTCAGCTCACGCAGTATCTCCGTCAGTTCCTCGAGCGACTTGCCTTCCAGCCGGGCACGCAGCTCCTGGTTCTGAGGGACGGGCGACAACTGGTAGCCCTTCAGCACCGCCTCGATATACAGGCCCGTTCCGCCGCAGAGTATGGGTTGACGGTCTCTGGCCGTTATGTCAGCGTAGGCTTTGGCAAAGTCCTGCTGATATTGGAAGAGGTTATACTTGGTGCCGGGCTCGCAGATGTCAATTAAGTGATAGGGGATATTGACGGCGATGCCGTCAATCACTTGACAGTAATCAGACAAGTCCTTACCCGTACCGATGTCCATGTGACGATAGACCTGACGCGAATCGGCAGAAATAATCTCTCCGCCGGTCTTCGCTGCCAGCTGAACGGCAACCGCCGTCTTGCCGCAGGCAGTAGGTCCGAGTATGGTAATCAGCCGCTTCATTGACTGTCTCTCAATGCTTTATACACCTGCATGTAACGGTAGGCAGCCACCTTGTCGCCCAACCCGTAGTCCTGGTCGTCAATGTTGCTCTTCACCTCTATGCATTGTCCTTTCTTATTAAAGTAATAACGCCACTCATACTTTTCGCCTTCCTCCTTGCTGCAAGTGTAAGAGAAGAGAAGGTCGCTGCTTTTGGGAGCGAGGAGGTACTCGCTGCTGGTGTCAGAGCCCATGTTGTTGTGGTGCCGACGGTCGGCAATGAAGTAGCAGCCATCGCCGGTGTAATAGTAATTGACTTCGGTAATCTGAGGCGGTCCCCACGTCTGGTCGCGAATGACAATCTGCATGCTCTGATTTTCCTCGGCCTGACTGTTCCGCGTGATTTTGGCCTTGGCCTCAGCATACTGGCTGCGTATGTACTTCATCTGCTCAGCATCGGGAGCGCCCTGTGATGCCTTCAGGTGGTCGGCACCGTGATATTGCCCGGTGTTCAGCATGCAGTTGAAGATGTCCAGGTACTTCATAGCCATCTTCTTATCACCCTCAGCGTCGCTCCAGCTCTGCGCATCGGGAGTGGCATCATCACCACCCACCTTGTGCTTCTGCTCAATCAGCTTACCGTCGGCATCGTAGTAGTAGCGTGACTCAATCACCATGCCGGCATGGGTCTCTGCCCTCATATACGAGAAGAGCAAGTACCCCTCGTTGGGGTCAAAGAGTATCTCACGGTACGAAGAATGACCATTGGCTGACGAGTTCCCCACGATGAAGTAGCAACTGGAAGCATCAGGGTAATCGAGTGATGAATCGATGCGGTACTTGGTGAAGTAAAACGTCAGTTGGTCGTCGAAGTCAATGAAGAAATCATCATCTACCTTCGTCACTTCATGGGTACTGATGGTCATGTCGAGCGGTGCCATACCGTCTTTACCGTTTTGGGCTACCTGTTCCTTGACCTGGGCATACATCTTACGGATGTGTGCTATTTGGGCATTCTGCGCACTGGCCGTCACAGCAATGACAAGCAACAGCAGCATGGTTGTAAGCTTTCTCATATTCATGAATCTATTACTATTATTACCTTATTATAATAACACCATCAGCGGTCGGCGTTCTCTTCACCAAGGCAGAAGGTAATGCGGCCCGTCTTGTCCATATAGCCCCACTTCTTTTCATACTTACCCTTGCCAAAGACGATGGCCAGGCCTTCGGAATACTCGATGTCATTACCCGAATACATCACTTCATTATCAATTTGGAAAAGGCGGCTCCCCGTCTTGTCGATAATGAAGCAGGAGTCCATCTGTGATATCTGGGCTACACCATCGCCGAACTTTCGGCCCCACCAGCCCTGAGGCAACGTAATAACCATCTTACCGGAATGATCAATATAACCGTACTTATAATCAGCACCTGGCGTAGCGACAGCGGCCAAGCCCTCGCTGAAATCACCATCGCGACTGAAAACGCCAGGGAAGGCCTGCTTGCCGGTCTTGTCGATATAGCTGAACCACTCGTGTTCGCCATCCACCATCACAGCACAAAGACCTTCATGGAAATCATTGACATTACGCTCTGCAGGACTTTCGTACTTGCACGGTATGACCAGTTCTCCCTTCGTATTGATGTAGCCTGCGTAACCCTTATCGTCATAGACAGCAGCCATACCGTCGCTGAAACTGCAAGCGAAGGAGTACTGATGAGGAATAACCACCTTGCCTGTTCCATCGACATAGCCATACTTATCGTTCTCGAAACTGACTTCCAATTCGTTAGGGTCTGTTTCCTCCTGAGGTTGTTCTACCCTGTTTCCCTGCAGGTCAATATAATACTTTTCCTCGCCTCTATTGACAAAAGCTACGCCGTTCTCAAACTTGGTCAGATAAGTAGCGCCCTCAATAGCCTTGGCAATGCCTTCAAGGTCGATTGCCTTTTTCTCTACCACTACAGAGTCAGTGACAGTGCTGTCGCCCGGGGCAGCAGCTCCTGCCGTCTGACCTTTCTTGTTACAACTCATCATTATAGCCATCGCGCAGACAGCCAAAAGCATTAATTTCTTCATATCGGTCATTTATTCCATTTTAATATATACCCCGTCAAACGAAGCCCCATTGCCAAAGCAACGGAACGTTTCGCCGCCAGTGGTAGATTGCAACACCACAAACTTCTTGAAGAAGGTGGCCTTGAAGCCGTAGCCACACTCATTGACCTGATTGTAAGTAAAGACGTTACCGTCAAGAACAGCAGGCCTGCCTTCCTCACTACTCCCCTCGGCAATGTTCTGAGGTGAGTTCTGCACATAAAACGTTACCTTGTTACTGCCTGCCGGCTTGAACGAAGCGGTTCCACCCATCATGGTATCCCAGTTTCTGTTCCACTGCTGATAGAGATACTCGCCGCAAATGTTTTCAGGACTTGCCTCTTCAAGCGGATTGTTCAGCCAGTCAGGGAGATACATCGGTGTTCTGTCAATGTCATAAGGTGAACGCAGCGTGGTCAGCGAAAATTCGGCACCTGTCTTGGGGTTTGTCCATTCACCTTCCTGGATAGTGGGGCCGTCGGCAGCATCCTCATTTCCTACCTGGAAGTTAAGCCATCCGGTAATGGTTCCGTCAGGCTGATACTCATCAAGGTGAAACCAATTATCTACCATCTGATAACCCACAAGCAGAATGGGGGCAGGATTCTTGGCCTTCGGGTAGAGAATGTATCCGGCAACAATGCCGTCCTCCTCATCCATATACTTCTGGAAGGCTATCTCTACCGTAACCTTTCCACCCATCTTTCCTGTAAAATAATAATAGGTATAGCCGTCTGCCCAAATCTGTAAGGCTACAAACAACATGAGGCACAGTGTTATAATAATCCTTTTCATCCTTGTTATTATTTAATTTCTACACTTTCAAGAATCTGCTGAGCCTCGGGGTCGTTCAGGTCAATGTCCTCTAACTGCACATAGAGCACCCCACGCTTCAGGGCAGTAAAAACGCTGTAACGAGGAGCGAACTTCGTTTTAGTGTTGGGGGCATAGGCTATGCTCCACGTGTTGTCACCCAGTTCCTGTTTCTCCTGATACTGCCATCCGTTCCGGTTGCGGCACATCTTCTGCATCAGCGCATCGGGGGTATCGGAAATGTTAGCATAGGCATGGAAGGAAATTTTGCCTGTAGCGCCCGGCATGGCTTTGGTAAGGTTCAAATACTGGTATTTACCAGAGCCCGTCAGGTCATAGCTCCAATCGTTCGGGGCTATGACGGTATATACCTTCTGATTGATTCTTACGCCCTGGGCAGCATCGGTTTTCTTGCTACACGAAATCATTAGCACAGCAACAAGTGCTATCACAAAAGATGTCAAAACAGTCTTCTTCATAACATTTATGTTTTAATTAATAGTTATTCTGGGGACAAAGATAAACAAAAAAAGCCGTCCGACAAAATCGGACGGCAATTATTTTCACTTATTGGTTCATCTTATTTCAACTCAGCGAGGTACTTGATGGTGCGAACCATCTGAGAAGTGTAAGAGTTCTCATTGTCGTACCAAGCAACAA
>ERZ842401.8471-NODE-8471-length-10092-cov-5.874963_pt1 | contig 10092 bp, 8 predicted proteins | sample MGYA00521270_ERZ842401 | MGnify/ENA primary metagenome ERZ842401 (study PRJEB31892, sample SAMEA3878208) | bioreactor metagenome | biome: Moose rumen | place: Sweden | collected 2011-10 | study: EMG produced TPA metagenomics assembly of the PRJEB12797 data set... | reverse complement strand
GTTGCTCGCCATAGGTTTCGAGGATTTGGCTTTGCTGCCCGAAAAAGTCCATGACGGTTTGATGGATGTCGCCGCCGAGGGCGTATTGGTGCATGGGCTCAGGCGTTCCAATGCAGTGCATCATCACGTAAGGAATATGATTTTCACCGATATAGGGCAACATCTCCCCATCGAATAGGCCGCCAGAAATGTCGTTGATGAGGTCGGCGCCTTCTTCGATGGATGCTTTGGCTATGTTTCTACGAAATGTATCAATGGAAATCAAAGTTTCCGGAAACTTTTTCCGAATGGCTTTCAGAATTGGAATCACCCGTTCCATTTCCTCGTTTTCAGTGGCTATGGCGTTGTTGGGACGAGTGGAGCAGCCTCCGATGTCGATGAAGTCGGCGCCATCGCTGAGCATCTGTTCGCAATGGCGTAAAGCGTTGTCCATCAAGTTGTAATGTCCACCGTCGGAGAACGAGTCTGGGGTCACGTTGAGGATGCCCATCACTGCGGGACTATGAAAAGCGTGGACTTTATTGTTTGATAGTAGTTGAAACATGTTTTTGCAAAAAAATGCTATGTTTGTGCATCGTTATACGAAGTTACCTGAATTCAGCCTTTTCACTAAGTTAAAAAGATAAAGCCGTGACAGCGAAGCCACGGCTTTTTTTGTTGGGTAATCTATGATTACTTCAGCTTCTTGTAGCCATACACAGCCAAGTCGCCGAGTTCTTCCTCGATGCGGAGGAGTTGGTTGTACTTGGCCATGCGGTCGCTGCGGCTGAGTGAGCCGGTCTTGATTTGGCCGCTGTTGGTGGCCACGGCGATGTCGGCGATGGTGGCGTCTTCGGTCTCGCCCGAGCGGTGGCTCGTGACGGTGGTGTAGCCGTGACGGTGGGCCATGTCGATGGCGTCCAAGGTCTCGCTCAGCGAGCCGATCTGGTTCACCTTAATTAATATGGAGTTGGCGCAACCCTGTTGGATGCCCTTCGAGAGGAAGTCGACGTTGGTGACGAAGAGGTCGTCGCCGACGAGCTGGCAGCGGTCGCCGATGCGGTCGGTGAGTTTCTTCCAGCCGTCCCAGTCTTCTTCGCCCATGCCGTCCTCGATGGAGTCGATGGGGTATTTGTTGATGAGTTCCTCAAGGAAATCCACCTGCTCGTCGGAGCTGAAGCGCTTGCCGTTGGGGTCTTTCTTGGTGCCGTTCTTGAGTTCGCGGTAGTCGTAGAACCACTTGCCGTCGACGTTGTAGGCAAACTCGGAGGCGGCGCAGTCCAAGGCGATCTTCACGTCCTTGCCGGGTTCGTAGCCGGCTTCCTTGATGGCGTCGCAGATGATGGTGAGGGCATCTTCGGTGTCGTTGAGGGCTGGGGCGAAGCCGCCTTCGTCGCCAACGGCGGTGCTGAGGCCGCGTTTCTTCAACAGCTTGGCCAAGGTGTGGAACACTTCGGCACCCATGCGCAGACCCTCGCGGAAGCAAGGTGCGCCCACGGGACGGATCATAAACTCTTGGAAGGCGATGGGAGCGTCGCTGTGCGAGCCGCCGTTGATGATGTTCATCATCGGGACGGGCAGCGTGTAGGTGTTGGTGCCGCCGATGTAGCGGTAGAGCGGAATGTCGAGGTAGTTGGCGGCAGCCTTGGCCACGGCGAGCGAAACGCCGAGGATGGCGTTGGCGCCGAGTTTGCTCTTGGTGGGGGTGCCGTCGAGCTTGAGCATGGCCATGTCGATGGCACGCTGGTCAAAGGCGTCCATTCCCTCGATTTCGGGAGCGATGACGTTGTTGACGTTTTCAACGGCCTTGAGGACGCCCTTGCCGCCGTAACGGTTCTTGTCGCCGTCACGCAGTTCGAGGGCCTCGTTCTCGCCGGTGGATGCGCCGCTGGGGACCGATGCCCGGCCCATGTCGCCGCTCTCGAGGGTCACTTCAACTTCTACTGTAGGATTGCCACGTGAATCCAGAATCTCTCTGGCATGAATCTCTTCGATATACATAATATTTCTAAACAATTGGTTAGTAATTAAGTGCTGATATCATTTAGCGGTGCAAAGTTAGTGTAATTCGTCCGCAAATCAAAATGTAATTCCCTGTTTCACATTTTTTATGTGTTGTGGGCTGTTATCGATCAATAGTGTTGTCGAGGGCCTTGGGCGGTGGATGGGAGCACGAAGGTGCGATGGAGTCGGATTTGTCTATAAAATTGCCCGTTTTGTCTAAAATTCTTGTCAGATATTTATAAATGGATGAATTTTGCCGATGAAAAAAGAAGGAGACAAAAAGAGTTTAGAAAAGTGTAAACTGGAGCCTGATTAAAAGCTTTACTGAATTCCAATCACCCTCAGTTCACTTTTCAATAGAAAGAAGAGGACATCAGTTACATTTTCATAACCACAAGTTTATAGTTTTTATTGGAGCACACGTTGATCCGCTACCTTTGGTTTAAATGGCGGCGGATTAGTTTTTGTTGTTGCGCATTTGGCCTGTTTGTATTACCTTTGTGGCATCAAATCACAATGAATGAACCATCATGAAGATGTTCCGTAACAGATTATCCATCATCGTGTCGTTGCTGTTGCCGCTCGCCGCATCGGCCTGCTCACACAACACTGGGGAAACGCGACAAGAGGAAGTTGAGGCTGTTGCCGACAGTGCACAAGAGCCAGTGACCGTTCGGCCCGTGGCCGCGTTACCCGACAAACCGACAGGCACGGCCTTCATTGTCGTGTCGAAGCGTGATGAGACGCTGAGCGTCTATGACCTGGACACCGCTGGCGACACTGTGATGGTGACACAGTTCCCGTGCTGCATGGGCAAGAACAAGGGCAACAAGGTGAAGCGTGGCGACATGCGCACGCCCGAGTCCCCCGCAGGCAAGCCGTTCAAGATCACCATGATTCAGGACGCATCCACCTGGCACCACGACTTTGGTGACGGCCGCGGCAGCATCAAGGCCTATGGCCACTGGTTCCTGCGCCTGGACACACCAGGCCACAAGGGCATCGGCATCCATGGCAGTACCAACAACGAGAATACAGTTCCTGGCCGTGCCAGCGAGGGTTGCATCCGTCTGTTGGATAAGGACATCATCACACTCAAGGAACACTTTGCCTATGTGGGCATGCCCGTCATCGTCCAGGCCGAGGGCCAGGCCCCGCAGCCGTGGGAACTGCGCGCCCGTGGGCAGTAACTCGTGTGCTTGTCATTTTTTTTGATTTTAAATTGCGCGAATAAACAAATAGTTCCCTATTGCTGGTATTCGGGGCGATAGCGGTAGTTGTTGCGCTGTGCCTCGAAAGCGGTGGAAGCGGCCTTGAGGCAGGCGGTGTCGGCCATGATGTTGTAGCTGGCGGCGATGCCGTCGAGGGTGATGCTGGTGGCTCCTGTAGCGGGTGCGGCAATCACGGGGGTGGGTATATTCCAGCCATAAAACTCATTTAAGGCATCGAGCATCATGGCGGTGCCGCGCTGTTTGCCCTCTCGGCTGTATCCGGCGATGTGGGGCGTGGCGACGATGGCCTTGTCGAGCAGGTCGCGGGAGATGTTGGGCTCGTTTTCCCAGCAGTCGAGTGCCACATCACCATGCCAGCGCAGCAGGGCGGCATTGTCGGTGATGGGGCCGCGGGCGGCGTTGAGGATAAGGCGGCAGCGGGTCAAGTCGTCAAGAAACGTCTGGTCGCACAAGTGCCACGTGGGCCAGGAACCCTCGCGGGTGATGGGTGTGTGGAAGGTGATGATGTCGCAGCGATGCTGCAAAGCCTCTAACGGCTCAAAAATAACATCAAAAGAACCGTCCCTTTTTTCACGCGGGGGGTCGTTGAGCAGTGTGGCGAAGCCGAGCTGGCGGGCCCAGCGGGCGACGATGGAGCCGATGTGGCCCACGCCGACGATGCCCAGGGTGAGGCCCTGGGGGGAGGAGATGCTGCGGGCACGCATCCAGGCGTGGATGGCGGCGAATACCCATTGGGCGACGGCGGGGGCATTGCAGCCCGGGGCGTTGCGCACGGTGATGCCGTGGCTGGCGCAATAGCCGAGGTCGATGTGGTCGGTGCCGATGGTGGCCGAGCCGATGAAGCGCACACGGCTGCCGTCGAGCAGCGCCGCGTTGCAGCGGGTGCGGGTGCGGATGATGAGGGCATCGGCGTCCTTGACGGACTCGCGGGTGATGTCGCCAGGCTCCAGGTACTCGACCGTTGCATGAGGCTCGATGAGACCCTGGATGTGTGGGATGTGGCTGTCAATGACGATTCTCATAACGGCAGAACAACCAGGGTGAGCGCGCTGGCAGCCGCGATAAGGCAGGCGACCACAAACAGGAGAATCATCAGGTAACGCAGCGGCCAAGTGGCATGCAGGGTGTGGGCATGCGCCATCTGGATGGACACCATCAGGGTGAGCAAGGGCAGGAAGACCGCCACGGCCGTGTAGTCCAAGCACATCGCGATCACCGCCACGGCAAGAGTGATGATTAGGAACGCGTTATAGACGCGAGGCTGCATCCTGTAATTCATGATAACGGGCACATTGATTGCGGCCAGCACGATGCCCAGCACGGCGGCCAGCAGGGCTACAATAATGGGCAACGTCCCCTCCCACATCCAGGTCATGTTCCAGATGCCATGGATGTGTGGGGCGTGGAAGTCGGCAGGCGTCACAAGACCCAGGCCGAAGGCGATCCAGAACGGCGTGATGAGTCCGAAGAGCATGGCCAGCATGCCCTTGAGGTTGAGTACGCCCATGTAAAAGAACCCCAATAGGAACGCCGGCAACAGCGCCACAGCGCCGTAGTGCCACATGCTGCCTGCCGCAATGAGGGCAAAAACCAGGAAGATGCCACGCTGCGCATGACGGTCTTGGAACGAGGCAAACAGCGGCAGCATGGCCAGGACAGAGACCAGGCACAACAACGTGCCGGGGTTGAGTGACACAAGTCCCTCGGGGTTAGCCACTTGTAGCCAGTAGAATGCCGAGGCAAACAAGTGGGTTGTGGAACGGACAAAGGTGAAGACCTTGTTCAGGGTAAGGATGATGACGCCTGTGGCCAGCAGGCACAGCACATTGACGGCGGCCGACGTTGCTCCCTGTTCAAAGAGGTGGCCCTTGAGCGAGAAGAACATGCCGGCATCGTCACTGGGCACGGGTGCGACACCCATGGCGAGCGCCATGGCGGCTGTCACGACGAGCGCGACGGCACTCAGCACCATGAATGCCCTGCTGTTGAAATACTCATTGATGTGTTCCTTGACCGCCATCCTCTTCTTTAACTACGAATTACGCGAATTGAACTAATGGGCATTCGCCTTCAATTATAACGAATTTAACCAATGAATGAATTACGCGAATTGAACTAATGGGCATCCGCCTTCTTATTTTTTACAAATGACACGAATTGGCATCCGTAAATTAGTTTAATTCGTGAGATCCGTAGTTCCTATTCGTTGGAGTCGTTGTTGTCGTCGAGGTCGCGGCGTTTCCAACTCTTGCGGCGGCCGTGGATGATGGGCACCTCCTTGTCGGCGCCGAGGGTGGGTTTGCGGTCGCGCAGGATGCGCTTGGCAAAGGTTGCCGAGTGGCGGAATTCCTGGTCAAAGTCGTCGTCATAGCGTCCCGTCTTGTCGCGGTTATCCACTTTAGACATCATGCGACGGTCCCTGACAACGGTGTCGCGGCGATGGCGCTCCTCATCGCTGATGGACTCATCCTTGCGGCGGTCGTCGTCGCGGCGCCGGGGACCACGGCGGTCCTCATCGCGACGGGGACGGCGCTCCTTGTCGCCGAAGCGTTGGGGGCGGTCGCTGCCACCAGTTCCCACCTTGTTGTAGTTGCCCTTACTGCGCTCGCTTGCGCGGAAGCCCTCGTTGCGGATGTGCTCGCCGCGCTCGCGCATCTCGTCGTACTTGCCGTCAAAGATGACATACTGCAGCAATTCGCAATCCAGCCCGCCATTGTTGAGTTTGTAGCGCACCGACGGCTTGAGACCCACCTTGTAGTGGAGGTCGTCATTGAAGCAGATGAGCCAGATGTTGTAGCCCTGGAAGGTGTGCTTGAACTTGAAGCCCAGGTCGCGGTAGAAGGCCTCGATGTCCTCGACGTTGAGGCGCTCGCCATAGGGCGGGTTGCTGATGAGCGTGCCGCCGGCAGGCACCTGCTCGATGTCGTTGAAGTCGCGACGCTCGAGTTCGATATACTTGTTCAGACCGGCGTTCTTGACGTTGGCGCGGGCGATGGCGATGGCCTTGCCCTCGATGTCGCTGCCGTAGATCTTGTGGGTGAACTCGCGCTCGGCGCTGTCGTCGTTATAGATCTTGTCGAACAGTTCCTGGTCATAGTCGGGCCACTGCTGGAAGGCATAACTGTCGCGATAAACGCCCGGCGCGATGTTGGCGCCAATGAGGGCCGCCTCGATGAGGAACGTGCCCGAGCCGCACATGGGGTCGACGAGGTCGGTCTCACCCTTCCAGCCGCTGAGCAGGATGATGCCAGCGGCAAGCACCTCGTTGATGGGCGCGTCGGTCTGTGCCACGCGCCACCCGCGCTTGAAGAGCGGGTCACCGCTGCTGTCGAGCGAGAGGGTCACGTCGCGTCCCGAGATGTGGACGTCGAGCCTGATGTCGGGGTTGGTGAGGCGGATGCTGGGCCGCTTGCCATACTTGTCACTAAAGAAGTCGGCGATGGCATCCTTGACACGATAGGTGACAAACCGCGAGTTGTTGAAGTCCTCGCTGTAGACCGTGGCGTCGATGGCAAAGGTCGTCTTGACCGTCATCAGTTGCTCCCAGTCGAACGACTTGAGTTGCTCATACAGGTCGTCGGCACCCGTGGAGCGCAGTTTCAGGAACGGCTTGAGCACACGCACTGCCGTGCGGCAGGCAAAATTGGCGCGGTACATCATCTCCTTGTCACCCGTGAACGAAACCACACGGTTACCCTCGGTAACGTCCTCGGCGCCCAGGGCGCGCAACTCGTCGGCGAGCACACCTTCCAGTCCGAGGAAGGTCTTGGCTACCATTTCAAATTTGTCAGTCATCATGTTCTCGATTATCTTTGGATGCCGCAAAGTTACACCAAAAAAACGACATAGAGGGCCATCGTGTTGCGGAAATTGACTATATTTGCATCATCAAACCAATCATCTTGTATAATGAGACGATACCTTACCATTTTCACCATCGTCCTGCTGGGTGCACTGTCACTCATGGCAGGTGTGCGCGAGGACTTCAAGGCTAACCCCAAACTGAGCGCCAACAACTACCAGGCTTACCCCACCCAGGGCTTCCCCGCCATCACGGCGGCGCCAGCGGGTTATGAGCCGTTTTTCATCAACCATTATGGCCGTCACGGCAGCCGCTGGCTCATCAACGGCAAGAAGTATAGTCGTCCGCTCGACCTGCTCGAGAAGGGGCAACGCGAGGGCAAACTCACCCGCCGTGGCGAGGAGGTGCTGCAAGTGCTGCGCGAGGTGCACGAGGGCAGCCAGGGTCGTTTGGGCGAGTTGAGCGACCTGGGCCACGAGCAGCATCGCGGCATCGCGCGGCGCATGTACCAGAACTTCCCGCAGGTGTTCCAGGATGGAGCCCCTGTTGTCGCGCGCTCGACGGTGGTCATCCGTTGCATCCTGTCGATGCAGAACGAGGTGGACGTGCTGGCCTCGCTCAACCCGCGGTTGCGCATCACCACCGATGCCAGCGAGGCTGAGATGTATTACATGAACTACAGCGACAGCGTGGTCAAGCCCCTGCGCGCCACCATGTCGCCTGTACTGAAGGATCTGGGCGAGAAATGGCTGAAGCCCCAGGGCATGTTGAAGAAACTCTTCAGCGACCAGCGCTGGGTGAAGGCCAACCTCACCGACGACGAGTCGCGCACGATGCTGCTCGACCTGTTTGAGGTGGCCGGCAACATGCAGAGTCACCGCCTGTTCGAGAACGTGAACCTCTATGACCTGTTCAGCGACGACGTCATCTACAACACGTGGCGCTATAATAACGCCTATTGGTATGTCCTGTCGGGCGAGACACCGCTCACGAAGTGTCGCGTGGACTACATGGAGGCCAACCTGCTGCGCAACTTCATCGAGGATGCCGACAAGGCCATCACGAGTGCCGAGCCCGCTCCTGGTGCCTCGCTGCGCTTCGGCCACGAGAGCGTGGTGCTGCCGCTGTGCTGCCTGATGGGGCTGAACGGCGCCGACTACCGCACCACCGACCTGGAGAATCTGGACAAGTACTGGCAGACGTACAAGATCTTCCCGATGGCCGCCAACATCCAGTTTGTTTACTTCCGCAAGGCTGGCAGCGACGACATCCTGCTGCTGCCGCTGCTCAACGAGCGCGAGGCCACGTTGCCCGTCGAGACCGACGTCGCCCCCTACTACCACTGGAGCGACGTGCGCGACTACTTCATCCATAAACTTTCCAAGCAACCCTTCATCGTCCCGAACAAATGAAACGTATCACATTATATCTACTGGCAGCACTGGCCAGCCTGTCGTTGAGTGCCGTTAATCCGCGCACGCAGGTCATCGGCAACTTTGACCGCTCGGCCAGCAACCATTATGCCTACCCCTACGGCACCGACGCCGATTTGCCCGAACTTACACCGGCCCCCGCGGGCTATGAGCCTTTCTATATCGACCACTATGGCCGTCATGGCAGCCGCTGGCTGACCAACGGCAAGGTGTATTCCTATCCCGTCAAGGCATTGCAAGAGATTCAGGAGGCAGGGATGCTCAACCTGCAAGGGCAGCGCCTGCTGAAGATGCTCACGCTCATCAACGAGGCATCGCAGAAGCGGGCAGGAGACCTGAGCGACATCGGGGCCGAGCAGCACCGAGGGATTGCCGAGCGCATGTTCCGCAACTTCCCCGAGGTCTTCCAGGGCAATGCGCGAGTCGATGCGAAGTCGACCGTCATCATCCGCTGTATCCTGTCGATGCAGAACGAGACGATGACCCTGAGGTCGTTGAACCCCGAACTGCGCATCAACACCGATGCCAGTTACCACGACATGTACTACATGGGGTGGGGTTACGGCGAGGACACGCTGGCCAACGACCTGCGCAAGAGCGTAGACCCAATCATGGACAAATTGTACGCCGAGCACGTGGATGCTACCCGCTTTGTGAACCAGTTGGTTAACGACGACGCGTGGGCCCGCGACCATGTGAAGGGCGCCAAACTGATGCGCGACGTGTTTGACATCGCTGGCTCGCTGCAGGGACACCACAAGTTCAGCGACATGAACCTGTACAACTACTTCACTAACGACGAGATCTTTGAGTTGTGGCGCATGAAGAACATCTACTGGTACATCCACTGGGCCAATGCGCCTCAGAACGGCAACCGCATGCCCTTTATCGAGCGCGCCCTGCTGTGGGACATGATCGAGAAGGCGGGTGCCGCCATCGCAACGGGTGAGCGCGGTGCGGAACTGCGCTTCGGCCATGAGACGTGTGTGCTGCCGCTGGCATGCCTCATGGAAATCGACAACGTGAACTACAGTTGCGACGATCTGGAGACGCTGCACGAGCACTGGCAGGATTACAATACCATCCCCAAGGCCTGCAACATCCAGATGGTGTTCTACCGCCCTATGGGAACTGTAGGCAACAGCCTGAATAACATCCTGGTCAAGGTGCTGTTCAACGAGCACGAGGCCACCCTGCCCGTCGAGCCCGTCACCGGTCCCTACTACCGCTGGAGCGACCTCAAGGCCTACTACGACCGCAAACTCGCCACCGTCATCGACTGGACGGTGAAGTGAAAAACGGGCAACAACACATTAAGCATTCTCAAAAAGTGCAATTGAGTTAGGAACATCTTTAACTATAACTCGACTAAAACAATGAGCAAGAAATTGAAAAGATTTGTTTGGAATGACATCGAATTGAGTGGCATCATGAGACAGGCTGCAGTACTTGTCGATACTCAAACAGGTGTGAATTATCTTTTCGTGTCGTTTGGTGAAGGTTCTGGCTTAACCCCTTTAATCGATGAAAACGGTAAGCCTATCGTGACCAAGAATATCGTGGTCGATTAATACATCAAAAGAACCGTCCTAGGCTGTTAAGTTAATCGCCGTTTTAGCTTCATTTTCACCCTGCTTTCTGA
>ERZ842401.8469-NODE-8469-length-10097-cov-9.943935_pt1 | contig 10097 bp, 8 predicted proteins | sample MGYA00521270_ERZ842401 | MGnify/ENA primary metagenome ERZ842401 (study PRJEB31892, sample SAMEA3878208) | bioreactor metagenome | biome: Moose rumen | place: Sweden | collected 2011-10 | study: EMG produced TPA metagenomics assembly of the PRJEB12797 data set... | reverse complement strand
ACTTCTGAGCGGTTTTTGTCTCAAGAAGGAAGTCTTTGTCCATGAATTTTTTCATCGTGTTTTCCACCTTATTTATAGAAGAAAATTTGCCATTATTATATCACGCACAGGGGAAGAAAGAAAGTGTTTTTTGGAGCAATCCTTGTTCTGAGTGTTACCAACCTAAGTTTTCAGAAAACGGCATACCTTGATGCTTTCCACCTTGTGAAAGAATTTGTTTTATCTTGCTCAAATCTGAATCCATCATCGCAAATTTATGGCTTATTTCGTTCATGAGCATCATCATAATGTCATCTCGCGCAGAACGGATTTCTTTTATAACCTCATCGCTCGAACCACCGAACAAATCTCCCGGAGAAACGCGCAATTCCTCAGAAATTCGCCCGATTAGCCCTGCCGAAGCAAACTGAGTTCCCGTCTCGATAATCGAAAGATGTTTTTGCGAAACGCCAAGCCGCTCCGAAAGCTGCTCCTGGGTCAAGCCCGCCCGTTTGCGGTAAAGCTTCACATTCCGCCCGAAAAGGCACTGAATCGATTCTTTTTGCGATTGTGAATCAGCGTTCAAATCTGAAATTTCCGTTTTCTCTTCCATAGAAAAATTATCAATCGCACAAGAAATTTCTGAAACTTTTGACTTGGTAATAAATATACCGATTAAGTCATAAAAAGATTGAAAATTGACCAATTCTGAAATATAATATTACTTTAAGGAAGGAAAATTCTATTTTTAAAGAGGTGATTAAAATGAAAATTGAAAACGGAAAGATGAAAAATGCAATGAGAGTCGCTTGGTTGCTGATTTCGATGATGATGGCGGTTGCGTTCGCAGGCTGCTCGGACGGAAGCGGGGGCGGAGGAAGTTCAGTTGCTACGGTGACACGATATGGATATAAATTGAATGCGACATCTTCGTATCATCGTGTTGTAAAATATGTGGCGGAAGACAACGGAGACAATACATTTGAAGTCAAGGAATACTCTATGTATCTTTTTGCAATTTCAAATTCAAACTATGCAAAACGAACGGGGGCAGAACTTTGTGATATGGTTAGGCTAAATACCTACGAGCCAAGTTCTTCAAAAGAATATACATTTGATGAAAATAAAGACACAACCATTACAAATCCAAATTCTCCAACAGGTAAAGATACTTTCCATCACTATAAGGGCGAAACTTACACGGTGTATTATTATTTTTAAGGGAAAAATCCCCCGTTTTTCAAAAAATTGGAAAACGGGGCAAAAAGTGCCAAAAATATGTTGGAAAACGGGGCAGTTTGTAAGAATCCGTGAATTTTAGTTGTAAAATTCAGATTTCAAACATATAATTGCAGGCGAATATGAATTTTCTTGACAAGATTAAATCATTTTGGAACTCATTCAAGAGAAAAGATGAGCATGAATTGTGGAAAATTTATATTCGTCTTTTAATGCTGTATGCCATACTTAATTTAATTTATGCGATTGCAAAAGGATAATCGAAAGGAGCAAGCGTTATGATTTTCCATCTCATCAAAATGAAAAATTCTTACTTTCAGCGCGAATTTTCTGAAAGCACCGAAGAGCGGATTTCTACTTTCTTCAATTTTTCTGATGATGAGACTTTGCTTTGCGCCGTATGGACGATGCCTTTTTCTCACTACGGATTTGTGGTCACCAACAAGGCGCTTCACTGGCATCTCAAAACAAATAACGGCATAAAATCGGGCGGAATTTCCAAAAATCCGAATGCTGAATTTCAGATTTCTCCGCATATTTCTTCTGAAAGTTCAGTTGCAAGCCTCGCGAATTCCGTTGCCGAAGAATGCTCAAAACTTGAAATCCGCACAGACACAAAAACCGAGGAATTCTATTTCACTGGCTTAACCGAAGAAAAAGGCAAAACGCTCTGTGACATTCTGAAATTTGCGTTCACGCAAGGCACGCTTCCTCAGACAGATTTGGGCAAACTCGTAAAAGCTCCGTTTTTTGCTCCGCTCCGAACTTTTTTTGATGAAATTTTGAACATAGCCGATGAGACCTCAGAAAAACTCGATGATTTTAAATATTCGGTCAAAAAAGGATTTCATGAAATCACGCATATCAAAATCAAAATAAAGCGCGCCGAAGAAACAGAAACGACAAAAGCAAATTCCAAAAAGAGAAAACATTCCACAAAAACCGAAGGCAAGTCAGAATCAACGAAAGCTTCCGAAGCTGCAAATGAAAAAGAATTTTACGAAAAAGAGTCTGATCCTGAAAAAACAGCGGAATCCGAGCCAAAAGCGGAATCTAGAGAAAATTCAGCACGGACAGAATGGTCTGTAAAAAGCGAAGGTGCAGAATTCAGCAACAAAAAGCCGACCGTTCCCACTCAGCATCGTTCAGCAAATATTTTCTTATTGAACTTCCTCGATGTGTGTGCAAGTTTGTTTTTTATCGCGAGCATTGTAGTTATCCTGCAACCGCAATTACTCAAAAATGTAGAATTCCTTGAAGAACATTTTTCAACAATTGCGATTTCTGTTTTCACAATACTCAAATGTGCCGTCGCATTTTACTCAAAAAATACCGCCCGAAAAATCATCGCAATTCTCTTGGTCGGCATTTCGATAATTGCATATATTCTATATCAGTTAGGTGCAAATCAAGAGAATCCCAATATCACAGAAATATTCATTTCCATCGTGCTCTGTCTGCTCGCCTATTTTACCTTTGAATTTTCATGCGGATTCAAGACAGAAAACATTCTCAAGAAAATTGTGGCAATCATTATTTTGGGATTCATTCTTTATGTCGCGGCACATTTCGCGATATACGAGCAAAGAGACGAATTCTTAGCTGCGGCTCGTGAATTTGGCAGGCAAATTTCTCTCTTTGTGGAAAGTTGCAGGAGGAAGTAGGAAAGATTTTTGGGAGGAAACAACGATTAAAAATGGCTTGACGAATAATTTTCTCTTGAAGCTGGATTTTTTATTTGTCAAGTTTCATTTTATAAGGTATATTTATTACTAATAAGGTATAAATCTTACAATCCAAAGGGGTATCTTTATGAAAAAACTCATTTCCGCTCTTCTTGCTCTTGTTGTTACATCTTCTCTCTTTGCGGCTACAATGGACTCGAAAGTTCGTTCTGTTCCGAAAGATGTGATGGAAAAAGTCTTTAAAAAACCGAAGGAAGGACTTCCGCTTGTCGTAAAACATTTGACTCAGAATGCGGGCGGGGCGCAGGCAAAAGTCAAAGTCATGCACGACTGGATTTGCGACAACATTTCCTATGACACGGATATGTATTTTTCGGGCAAGACCTCAAAACAGGATTATGAAAGCGTTCTCAAAAAGAAGAAGGGTGTCTGCTCCGGATATGCAAGTGTTATGAACGAAATGTGCCGGCTTGCGGGAATTGAATCAATCGGGATTCACGGCTATTCAAAAGGCTTTGGCTATCAGGGGAAATTGGGAAATAAACCTGACCACGAATGGAACGCGGTCAATATCAACGGGAAATGGCAACTTGTTGATTGCACTTGGGATGCAGGGCATGTCGATTGGAAAACTTGGATAAAACATTATTCTGACGAATGGCTTTTCCTTGAGCCGCAGTATTTCATTTACTCGCATTTGCCTGAAAAAGAAGAATACCAATATCTTAAAAATCCAGTTTCAGCAGAACAGTTTGTAAAAGAGCCGTATGTTGCGGGAAAATTTTTCAAGATGGGATTCTCGTTCGGAAAAAATATGCCTGATTACAAAACCGTAATTTCGGAAGCAACGGAATTTGATTTCGGAATCAAGCAGAGCGGAGTTTCGATTACTTCTGCAATTCGTGAAGCCAGTTCCAACAAAACGATAGAAAATGCGGTTTGGGTAAACAGAACAGGAAGCGCGTTCACGATTGATTTGGATGTTCCCGACAAAAACAATTACCGAGCATTTATTTTTGCAAAAAAGACGAATGAAGCAAATTACGGCGAACGATTTGCAATCGCCCAGTTTGAACAGGATTTTCTTCCGCGTGCAGAAGGGCTTTTGGCAAGCAAGAAAATCACGCAAAAGGAATTCGATTTTTTCAAAGAAGCATTTTTCAAGGTTGAGGAAAACGGCTCTTATTACCTTTACGAAGATTTGTTTGCCACACAACGAAACACCGCAATCACAAAGATTTTCAAACTTCTTGAACTTTCATCGGGAATTCTTGACCCCGTGCTTGATTTTGATTTGAATGCGGATTCGTCTTACAGCGGTTTCGGAAACAGCGTGAAATACCCGACTTGCTATGCAAGCTACGACAGCGCAACGAACACTCGGCTTATTTCTCCGCTTGGCGGAACACTGAAAAAAGGCGACAAAGTAAAGTTCGAGATTTCGAGCAAAGATTTCAGCGGAATCGCAGTAAATGTGTCTGGCTCGCTTATCCCACTCAAAAAGGATGCAAAAGGTGTGTATTCAGCCGAGCTTGAAATCGGCGATGTCGAACAAGTTGTTGTGTACGGCACAAAAAACAACAAAAATTACAGCGGCTTGTGGTTCTATGGGGTAGAGTAGTTTACATTCCCGCCCCCGCCCGCACAAAAGCAGGGGAAAATTTCCCCTATTTTTAAAGAAATCCTAGCGGGTTATTCGGAAAAAGAACTTCCTTGTGTTTAATTTTCTTCTTATTCTCTGAATTTCATCTTTAAATTTCGCGCTTTCTGTGTTAAAATCTTCTAATATGGACTCTATTCGGATTTCAGCGGGGAAGGCTCTTGGGCCGGGAACTACGGTAACGGCGCGGGGCGTTTATTTTTCGGTTTTCAGCCGCAATGCAAAAAAGGTGTACCTTGATTTGTATGCTTCGGCGGAAGACGCAACTCCCTACCATACAGTTGAATTAAATCCAGAAACGAACCGCACGGGCGATTTGTGGCATGTTTTTGTCGAGGGCTTAAAGCCGGGCGATTTGTATTTGTACCGCGTTGACGGGGCATTTACGCCTGGTCGCGGGCATCGCTTTGACAAAAATCAGTCGCTGTTTGACCCGCGTGCAAAGGCTTTTTCTGAAGGCTCGGTCTTTAAATACATGCTTCCGGGCAAAGATAAATATATGGAAAAATTCCCAAAATGCGTTGTCGTTGATGATGAAGACTACGATTGGGAAGACGACAAGCCGCTTGCGATTCCGCTCCAAAAATCCATTATCTACGAAATGCATGTCAAAGGATTTACGGCTTCTCCTTCTTCTGAAGTTGAGCATCCGGGAACTTACCGCGGTTTAATTGAAAAGATTCCGTATCTCCAGTCGCTTGGCATTTCTGCGGTGGAGCTTTTGCCCGTCATGGAATTTGACGAATACGAAAACACGAATGTGAATCCGCGAACGGGCGCGCGCATGAAGAATTACTGGGGCTACAGCACAATCGGCTTCTTTGCGCCAAAATGTTCGTATTCAAGCGACAGAACGCCGGGCGGGTGCGTGCGTGAATTCAAAGACATGGTGAAGGCACTTCACAACGCGGGAATCGAAGTCATTCTCGATGTGGTGTTCAATCACACTGCCGAAGGAAACGAAAACGGAATCGCGCTCAATTTCCGGGGCTTTGACAACAGCATTTTCTATCATCTCGTGCACGACCACAAAGAATATTACATGAACTATTCGGGTTGCGGGAACGCGGTGAACGCAAATCATCCCGTGGTGCAGGATTTCATCATGGACTGCCTGCATTACTGGGTTCTTGAAATGCATGTCGACGGCTTCCGATTCGACTTGGCTTCTGAACTCACGCGTGACGAAAAGGGCTTTCCCTCTGATGTCGCTCCGCTCACCAAGCGAATCGCGGAAGATTCCATTCTCCGAAACACAAAAATCATCGCCGAGCCGTGGGATTGCGGCGGCGCATACCAAATCGGAAATTTCCCTGGCGGAAGATGGTGCGAATGGAACGACCATTACCGCGACGGAATCCGCCGATTTATCCGTGGCGACGAGCACACCTCAAACGAGGCGGCAACACGAATCGCAGGCTCAAACGACTTGTATTCGCTCAGCGGGCGCGGTCCGATTCACTCAATCAATTTTGTCACCGCGCATGACGGCTTTACGCTCAACGATTTGGTCACTTACAACCACAAGCACAACGAGGACAACGGCGAAGAAAACCGCGACGGCAACGACAACAATTTGAGCTACAACTACGGCTACGAAGGACCTGTCATCAACCCCAAGATTGAAAAACTCCGCGCGCGCCAAGTCAAAAATTTCTTTACCACGCTTTTGATTTCGCAGGGAACGCCCATGTTTGTTGCGGGCGATGAAGTGCGGCGCACACAGAATGGCAACAACAACGCGTATTGTCAGGACAACGATCTTTCTTGGTTCAACTGGGAAGATGTCAAAAACAACTCGAATATGTTCGATTTCGTGCAGAAATTGATTACGCTCCGAAGCCAGCACCCTGTGTTCCAGCGGCGCAAATTTTTCGGCGGGGCGGCAACGAGCCAATTCGACAATCCGCCTGACATTTCGTGGTTCAATTTTGACGGAAAAGTTCCCGATTGGAAGAAAATGAACCGCTATTTGGGCTTCCGTTTGGGCGGAAAAGCGAACGGGCTTCCAACTGACGACAACGATTTTTTTGTCGCCATGAACATGGACATTCACGATTTGACGATTACGATTCCAAAACCGTCGGCAGGGCGCAAATGGTATCGCACCATCGACACTTCAATCGAAAACCGCACGAGTATTTTGCTTGGCGGTGACGAAGAAACCTTAAATTCCCAAGAGCATTATGTCGTTGTGGCAAACAGCATCTTGGTTTTAATAAGCAAATAAAACGGTCGGACACGGCCAAAAAAGGAGTTTTACATGAAATTTGATGCAGAGGAATTCAGAGAGAATCTTTCCGCTCGTCTTCGCCGACAGTACGGTAAGGACATTTCTCAGGCAAACAGCCATGACTTGTTCGACGCAGTTTCTGCTTCAGTTCAAGAAGTAATTATGCCCGCTTGGATGGCAACTCGCAACGCTTATGAGAAAAAGCCTACGAAGCAGTTGTATTATCTTTCGGCAGAATTCTTGATGGGTCGCGCATTGAGCAACAACCTCATCAACCTCGGAATTAAAAACGAAGTCAAAAAAGTCCTCGACGGCATGAATATCAACCTCAACCTTATTGAGGACGAAGAGCCGGACGCAGGTTTGGGAAACGGCGGTCTTGGTCGATTGGCGGCGTGTTTCTTGGATTCTTTGGCAACTTTGGACTACCCCGGACACGGCTACGGCATTCGCTATCAGTACGGCATGTTCGAGCAGAAAATCGAAAATGGCTATCAGGTTGAATATCCTGACAACTGGTTGAAGCACCGCGATCCGTGGGAAATCAAACGAAGCGACTTGTCTGTCACCGTTAAATTCGGCGGCGAAATCAAATACGGCAAAACGCCCGACGGTCAAGACCGATTCTACATTGAAAACGCAGAGGAAATCACCGCGACTCCGTATGACATGCCAATCGTTGGCTATGACACGAACACGGTGAACACGCTCCGCTTGTGGCAGGCTTCTTCTCCAAACGGATTCGATTTGCAGCTCTTCAATGACATGCGCTATCACGAGGCAGTTGTCCGCCAGAATGATGCCGAAAATGTCACCCGCGTTCTCTATCCGAACGACAACGGTCCGCAGGGCAAAGTTCTTCGCTTGAAGCAGCAGTATTTCTTCTGTTCGGCTTCTTTGCAGGATTTGGTTCACCACTTCGTCGCAAATTACGGCACTGACTTCAGCAAATTCCCTGAGCTTCATGTCATTCAGCTCAACGATACGCACCCCGTCGTCGCAATTCCTGAGCTTATGCGCATTCTCATGGACGAATACGGCATGGGCTGGAACGCTTCTTGGGAAATCGTTCAGAAAACATTCGCATACACCAACCACACGATTTTGGCAGAGGCTCTCGAAAAATGGGACATCTCAATCTTCCAGGGCTTGCTCCCGCGAATCTATCAGATTGTCGAAGAAATCAACCGCCGCTTTATGATTGAGCTTCGTGCAAAATTCCCAAGCGACTATCAGAAGCAGAACCACATGTCTATCATTCACGACGGAAAAGTCTACATGGCATGGCTCGCAATCCACGCGGGATTCAGCGTAAACGGCGTTGCGGCATTGCACACCGAGCTTCTCAAAAATCAGGAACTCAAAGACTGGTACGCGCTCTACCCCAAAAAATTCAACAACAAGACGAACGGTATCACTCAACGCCGTTGGCTTTTGAACGCAAACCCGGAACTTTCCGAATTCATCACAAAACGAATCGGTCACGGCTGGGAAAAGGATTTGACAAAACTCAAAGAACTCGAAAAATTTGCTGACGATGACGCATCTCTCGAAGAACTCATTCAGATTAAACGCCACAACAAGGAAGCACTCGTTGAATTCCTCAAGCACAAGCAGAATGAATTCCTCGACCCCGATTCAATCTTCGATGTTCAGGTCAAACGACTCCACGAGTACAAGCGGCAGTTGCTCAATGTGCTCCACATCATGTACCTCTACAACCGAATCATCGAAGACCCAAGCTACAATCCGCCGAACCGCACATTCATCTTCGGCGCAAAATCGGCTTCGGGCTACCGTCGCGCAAAGGCAATCATCAAACTCATTAACACCGTTGCGGAGCGCGTGAACAACGACCGCCGCATTGGTGGCAAACTCCGCGTTGTGTTCATCGAAAACTACCGTGTTTCAGTTGCCGAAAAAATCTTCCCGGCAGCAGATGTCTCAGAGCAGATTTCTACCGCAGGAAAAGAGGCTTCGGGCACTTCAAACATGAAATTCATGGTCAACGGTGCGCTCACAATGGGTACGCTCGACGGCGCAAACATTGAGATTTTTGAGGAAGCAGGCAAAGACAACGGATTCGTTTTCGGTCACACCACGCCCGAAATCCTCAAAATGGAAGAAGAACATTCTTACAATCCGCAGCAGTATCTCGAACGAAACCCGCAGCTTGAAAAAGTCGTTGAGCAGCTCGTTGACGGCACTTACGACCCAAGCCGACAGGTCTTCAAAGAGATTCACGATTCGCTCGTCTACGGCGTTGAAGGTCAAAGACCCGATGTGTACTATGTCCTTGCTGACTTCGACAAATATGTCAAAGCGCATGAAGAGCTTGCAAAAGCCTACGCCGACAAAAAAGGCTGGGCAAAGAAAGCGCTCATCAACATCGCGAATTCCGGCAAATTCTCGTCAGACCGCACAATCGAAGACTATGTGCGCGACATCTGGCACTTGAAGAAAGTCGTCGTTGAAGACAGCGAACTGAAATAAGCTGGAGTTTTCTCTAAAAAGCAAAACCGCCGTGTAGGAAATTCTGCACGGCGTTTTTTTAAAAAGGAGCGCTTTCTATGAATCTTCCCAAAAAACTTTCTGACATTGAGGATTTTTTCTTCCTTTTGCTGATGATTGGCGTGTTTGGCGCAATCGGCGGTTTTTTGTATGAAACCCTGTTTTATCGCCTTGCCTGGGGCTATTTTGTTAAGCGGGGAACGACTTTCGGGCCGTGGATTCCGATTTATGGCGTGGGTGCGATTTTTATGACACTTTCAGTGTGGCGATTCCACAAAAATCCGTTCGCGATTTTCTTGGTCAGCTTTTTTGTGACGGGAATTCTTGAATTCGCGGTCGGGTATGTGCTTTTTCACTGTTTTGGCGGGCTTCGCCTGTGGGATTACAACACCGAGCCGTGGAATTTCGGAAATCTCGGCGGTTATGTGTGCTTGCGTTCGGTGGGCATTTTCGGAATTTTTGGGTTTCTTCTATTTTATGGTGTGATTCCCACGATTCTGTGGATTAAATCAAAACTTCCGAAAGTCGCGTTCCGTATGCTTTCTTGTGCGCTCGCAGGTTTATTCGTGTGTGATATTATCCTCCACATGGCGGTAAAAGGCCTAACAATGTAATCGGTAAGATAATTCCCACACGGATGTGGGTAAAAGACAGATGACCGCGAGAATTTTTAGAGCGTTTTACGGTCTAAAAATTCTCGTCACGACACGGATGTCGAATTAGTCTTCGCGCACGGCCTTCATTGCTTTTTTCGCTTTGTACATTTCTGCGTCGGCGCGTTTGAACACAT
>ERZ842401.8466-NODE-8466-length-10099-cov-3.237754_pt1 | contig 10099 bp, 10 predicted proteins | sample MGYA00521270_ERZ842401 | MGnify/ENA primary metagenome ERZ842401 (study PRJEB31892, sample SAMEA3878208) | bioreactor metagenome | biome: Moose rumen | place: Sweden | collected 2011-10 | study: EMG produced TPA metagenomics assembly of the PRJEB12797 data set... | reverse complement strand
GCTGTCCGATGACTCTAAGATATTCGATCGCGTTGAAAAGTGGTTGGATGATGCACATGGAAAACAGGTTACATTGAAAGTTCATGATATAAGCGGTACTCCCTACCGGGTGTTAGATCCAATGAGGAATTCCTTTAAGTATCAAATTGAAATCTGGGAAATAGAGGAATTTGATTTGAAAAAGTTGCATATGCTTCCAATTTCATATATTATGGAGTTGAATGAACTTAAAACTGCTGCGTCATTAATCCTTGCGAATAAAAGAAATTTGGTGAGCATGATTCATTGGTTTGGCAATTCAGATGAAAATGCACGCACAATTATTGAAATTACAAGAAAATGATACACACCGAAGAAAGGAGACGAAATGGAAAATACGTTTGAGAAAATTGGTGTTATTGTTGATAAGGAACTGCAACAGGCTGAGGAAGATTATAGACCGTTATGGAAGGTATTTAAAGATAATCATGATATCGACTGGGTCTATATTGCTGAAGCAGGTAACACGCATGACAGAAATAAATTCTGTGTTGAGGGGTCATTAAGTTCTATCCTTGATGTGATTGAAACCAGCACGTATATAAATTGGTACAGCCACGTACTATATACATGGGATCAAGTAGTAAATGGACAGAGATGTAGAACGATCTTACTATATCCGTTTCGAAAACGTAGTGATCAATTTTTGCCAGTTGATGAGGTCCGTGATTGGTTACACTCTCATATACTAGATAAGACATATGTAACCATTTCAAATTTCGAATTCGATCCATCTGCGGAATCAATGATTTTCCCATTTCGTTGCTTTCATTTGCGTATGGGTAATCGCTATCATAGCACGATGGGTATATTCACTGGGGATGGGGTCTTGCAAAATGAAATTGAGCCACACATCATCTATATTTGCAATAACAATGTTATTGCTTATTCAGATGACTCGCAAACTTGCGTAATTACAATAAAGGTTTGCGAATGACAAATAGGTAACTATTAACCCATGTTTTAAAAATGGAGGTAGTAATATGAAAATCAACGAAAAAGTATCAAAGAGAATCCGGGCAGTAATACTCGTGTTGCTTTGCGGAGTCATGGTATTTGGCGCATCAATATCATCGGATGCGTCAAATGCAAAGTTAAACTCCTTCCAGCAAAGTAACGCGGACAGGATTGCAGCTGTAGTGTCGGCGCATTGGGAGGAGTATGGTTGCTTACCTTCGGTAGCAGTAGCACAGGCAATGCAAGAATCCAGTCTTGGTGAACATTGTAGCGGCAATAACTTATGGGGAATTGCATCTGGAGCAGAAAAATATGACTCATTAGAAGATGGTGCGATTCGGTATATGGAAGTAATTAATAATGGGTGTTACAAAGGAGCACCATTTCAAACAGACTGGAGGATACAGATTCGAAAGATTCTGGATGGCAACTATTGTGTGCCTGAAGGAAAATATGAATCTTACGTCCATACCATCATTACAAAATATAATTTGGAAAAGTATGATGATGAGATGTTTGCCGAGATTGAGCGTCGCAAAGAGGAGGAACGACTAAAGAAGGAAGAAGCTGCAAAGAAGAAGAGGGTCAAAAAGCAGACAACAAAAGAGTTCACGTTCGTTTATGATCCAGAAAAGAAGGTTTTGGAAAACCAGCTTCTGACTTGTGAATCAGTTATTCCGTCTGGGGTAATTGCTCTAGATTACAATAACACATTCCTAGGCTATTTCGATGTCAAACCTTATAAGAAAAAGAAAGGACAGAGCCAGTACATAATCTATACCGCCTATCCAGAATTAGACGGATATAAGACAAAGATTGAAGTTATCGAAGACGCAGTGGGATAGAGTATCCCACGAAGAAATCGCTGGAATTTCCAGCGATTTCTTTTGCCTTTTCAATCAAACATTTTGATAATTATCCAGTAGATTGCAAAGTATTAAAGAAAGGAATGAGAAAAGGATGGCAGACATTATCTTAGGAAATGAAAATAAAAAAGAAACGAAGGCTCCAGATCATTACAAAGGATATAACAAATTTCAAGGGAGATTATATTTGTTAGAAGAGGTACATGATCCTAGTTTAATTATTGGAAAGTGGTGTATCGCTGTTGAAGTGCCTGGTGTAGTCCACAAAGCACGAGTATTTACAATGAGCGTAAGGTACTATGATAATGAACCAAATAATGATGCGAAGGATATTAAAAGACCGGCTATATTCGATTCAGAAATCGAATGTCGAACCTTTATGAGCGAGCTTCGTTTCCCTGATATGGCATTGCGGATTTTATATATTGATAATGAAGTTTGTGCAAAGATGCCAAAGAACATTGGGTGCTATCTTGTAAAGAAATCTGGAGTGGCCCTTCCTACGTAAACATAAATTCCTCTATATAGAGGAATTTATGTTTTTTGTGTCTCAAATTATATCAATATATTAGTCTTCTATGAAAAAGGAGGTGAATACCATGAAAATAAGAAAGATAGTATCAACAATTTCTACATTCTTGGTGATACTAATCATCTGGTTCATTGCATCTAACTACGTGAACCCATTATTTGTCCCATCTCCACATAAAGTTTGGAAAGATTTTGTGGAGCTAATAAGTAACGGATCATTACCTATCAACATATGGTACACATTTCGAAGGATTATGATTGCGTCTATTATATCTGGCATCATTTCTCTTATACTGGGAATGCTAATACGTAATATACCAGTCATGAGAGACAGTATAGGGATGCTAATCAATCTTTTGAGGTATGTTCCGGTTACTGCGTTTTATCCTCTGTTAATCATGTGGGCAGGAATTGGCGAAGCAATGAAAGTCACATTTCTATTCATTGCGTCATTTGTCTACATGATGCCAACAGTAGTCCTGGCATTAGAGGAGACTCCTACGGAGGTTATCGAAACAGGAAAGACACTCGGAATGAGTAAGTGGCAGCAAATTACTATGATACAGCTGCCATCATCATTACCATCCATCCTAAATAGCTTCGTAATGATGATTGGGATAGGATGGACGTATTGTGCAGTAGTGGAAACTATTAATGCAAAATATGGAATCGGATATGTAATTCAACAATCCTCATCAAGAGGAAAGACAGATCTTGTCTTTATGGCAATCATTGTTATTATGATGATTTCATTCGCCATTGATAATCTATTAAAATACATTATCCGAAAAACATTTAAATGGAGGTATCTGGATGAAGAAGGAAACTGAATTATTCTATACAAAAGATCTCTGCGTCGGGTATAACCATAAGACAGTAAGAGAAATTGAAAACCTTGTAGTTCATACGGGAAAGATTATTGGAATCGTCGGTACCTCTGGAATTGGAAAGACTACATTTCTAAAAACAATTGCTGGGTTATTGCCACCAGTAAAGGGGGAGATTCATTATACATTCAGATGTAGTCCAGTTCTTATGCATCAGCAATACACTTCATTCGATTGGTATCGCTGTTTAGATAATATCCTAATAGTTGATGATATCCGACATAATAAGATTACAGAAGAACGGATATCAGCCGCAAGAGAAATGCTAAAATTAGTTGGTTTGGAGGATTATGCCGACGCATATCCACGGCAATTATCCGGAGGTCAAAAACAAAGACTTTCTCTTGCAAGAGTATTGTATGCGAACCCTGACTTGCTTTTAATGGATGAGCCATTATCTGCTTTGGATGAGAGGACCAGAGAGCAGATGCAGGATTTGATCCTTATGCGTCGTCAGGATTCGGATCAAACGATTATTATGGTCACACACAGCAGAGAAGAAGCTGGAAAAATGTGTGATCTAATAATAGACTTCGATAGAAATGAGTACTATCTTCATGTCGAAGCCACATAATGCCATCAAAAAATACAAAGAAAGGAGCAAAAGAGTATGGCGAACATTTTTCAGAAACTGAAGTTGGTGGAGCCGGTAACAAGAGATGCGCCGGACATCGACACTGGAGGCATATCTCCTCCTGTTCAAAAAGTTCCATATGAGCCTGTCGGAGAAGGGGGATCACTTTCTTTTGCGACGAATTACCAGCCGGATGAGTCAGGTAATGATGAAGAGTACAAGAAAGTTTTATTCATCAAGGCATACGCGGACATTGACATAGGCGATGATAAAGATGTCAATTCGACCATCTATAAGGTTGAAGAAATTATCAGATCTCTTCCTTCTACACTTCCGATGGCCGCATTACGGGAATCTGTGCTAAACATCTTAGAGAGCTTCCATGTAAATGCACAAGTTGTTGCACAAGATGCTGAACTCCGGATGAATGCATTGAGAACAACTCTTCGTGAAGAGGATGAAAGGCTGTCGCAGTCAATCTCTGATTTGAGTGACGAGATTGAGAATGCCAAAGAGACCATTAGTCGTTGTGAGGAGTCAATTGCGTCTAAGGAATCAATGAAAGATTCCGCTTCTCGTATTATTAATGGAGAGCTCACCTTGATAAAGAGTCTTCTCAGTGTGATTGTAGAGAAGGGCGGTGAAAAGAATGATTAGTTTAACACAGATCATTCTTGGTCTTATTATCTTCGGTTTAATTGCAATATTCGTTGTATCCGGGAAAGCGCGAGCATTGGGAAAGGCGATCATCAATCTGTTTGTTGAGGATATGGCTGCAACTCCAGAGGGAGCAGAAGCATTATTCCGCCAGAAAGAAGAACAGGTAGAGGATTCCTTTCGAAAAGCGGATAATGTATACAAGAAGATTGCCGGGCAGTTGACAAGGAATCAGGAAGAGCTGAATGAGTTGAACAGCAGGCTTCCAAAAATTGAGACCCAATGTGAGAAGTTAGCAAAGAAGGGAGATCGAGAAGGCCTTACAATTAAGGCGGCAGAACGATCAGACATCTTGGAAGAAATCGAAAATCACAATCATGTGATTGATGAGCTTCAGAAAGCATTAACTTCTGCAGCGCAGGCTCGAAAAGCTTGTGAAGATAACCTTGCGCAAGTAAAGAAACAGCATAAGAAGACTATCTCAGATATGAAGCGGAATACCCAGATGAAAGAGGTATATGATGATCTGGAGGGGATCGGTGCAGATACCCCAACCTCTAGAATGCTGGACCGTGTGATTGAGAAGTCGCAAGAAATGGACGATTTAGTAGAGGGCTCCAGACAGGCATACGAGTCAAGAACCTCTACGAGAGTCAAGCGTCTCAATGAAAGAATCAGAAGCTCAGAAGCTGATGAATATGCAGACGCATTAATTGCAAAGTATCAAACGCCGCTTCTGGAAGACAAAGGTCAGGGCTTCGGCAGAGACCCCTTCTTTGAAGAGCTGGAGAAGCGACGAAAGAAAGATAACGTGTAAAAGACAAGGAGGAATAATAATATGAGATACAGATTAACGACAGGAGCAAAAGTTTTGATTTCCGTCATTGTTGTATTGGCAATCGGGGTTGGCATTTATGCGGGGCTGAGTTCCGGTATTATCAAGAACGACACCAAAGAAAAGGTAGAGCAGGTAAAGAATGCGGTGCATTCCGTTTCAAAGGAAGATGCAACTGAGTATGCTGCTGGCGATGAAGACGCTGTCATTACAATGGATAAGGAAACCACAGATACCATCAATATTTCATTGGATGAATGGATTGGGTGGAAGAGCATCCTGGATAGCAATGGCGGCACAACAACACAGCCGGGGTCAATCTATGACCAGTTGGGAATAAAGGTTAACATCTCCATTATCAACGATGGAACACAGAGCAGCAACGCATTAATCAATGGTGATCTGGATGCAGCCGGGTACACAATCAATCGTACTGCATTTCTGAGTACGAAGTTTAAGAATGCCGGTATCAATATTATCGTTCCTTTCGTGACAAACTACAGTAACGGAGGCGATGGAATTATTGCTTCTTCGAATATCAAATCAGTAGATGATTTGGTAAATGCAAGAGTCGGGGTTCCACAGTTCAGTGAAGCACACACATTGATCGTTTGGTTTGTCAATAATTCAGACTTATCGAAAGAAGATCAGAAGAAGATTATTGATAATCTGATATTCTTTGATACACCGGATGAAGCAGCAAAGGCATTCTTTGCAGGTGAGTTGGATGCAGCGGCAACATGGGAACCCTATCTGACACAGGCAGAATCTATGAGTGATGCACATGCATTATTCACCACGAAGGCGTCAACTGGATTGGTAATGGATGAAATCACGTTCAACAAGAAGTTTGCAGATGAGCATCCGGACGTTGTGAATAAATTCATTCAGGGAGCGTTGATGGCGGCTGATATGTACACCACTGACTTGAGTACCATCAAGAAGGTCATGCCGATGTTTTCTACTGCTACAGATGAGGAGATTCTGGACAACTGTGCTGGTGCAAAGTTAGCAACTTGGAAAGACAATGTCGATTTGCTGAATGGAAATGCAAAGACTATCTATACAGATATGTGCGATGTGTGGGCATCGATTGGTGAGTCCGCAGAAAAGGATGAAGTAGACGCAATCTTCACAGATCAGTATATTCAGAATCTGAAAGGACAGTTTGCGGAAGATGCTACTTCATATGACGAAAAGGTGGTTGTGAGTGAAGAGAATGAAGAGGAAGTGATAAACGCAGAGGCGATGCTAAAGAAATCTGCGTCTGTGCAGTTTATCAAGAGTACTGCAAAGTTCTCAGATTCTAAAGAGGCAAAGGAGCAGCTGGATGCGTTTATCAAGATCGCAAAAGTATTGGATGGGTCCATTATCCAAGTGGAAGGAAATACTGATCCGAATCCGATTAGTGATCCGGATGATAAACTTAATAAGAAGCTTTCAAAGAGCCGTGCGGATACTGTTAAGAAATACCTTGTTATGAATGGTATTGATGCAGATCGTATTGTAACAGTTGGTAATGGTTCATCAAAGCCGGTCGCTGATAATGATACAGAAGAGAATCGTGCGAAGAATCGGAGAACTGATATTTCGTTCAAGATGATCGAGCGGTAAAAACAAATCAAAAAAACAGGATTGAAGAGGGTTCTCTTCAATCCTGTTTATATTATAATGAAAGGAGGGGATATTCAATGATGCTCTATACTGATGATATCGAAGAATTTAGTTCGGTATTAAGTGATATTTTGAACGATGAAGACGCGATTTGGCAAGTACGGAAGGATTTTAAAAAATTCGAATCTCCTGATATGCGTCTTAAAACGATTATATATCAAATCGGTCTTTTAAGAGAATACTTATCTGAAGGCGTAAAGGATAGTATTACTGCTGAAATACAGGATATACGTACTCAGATTTCAGATTTGATTTGTAAACGTATTGACGTAAACAATCAAGAAGAAGAGGAAAAGTGTACTCTAATTGCAGACATCGTTTGGGATTTTACATTTTTGCAGTTAGCTGTATTGATTAAGGATTTTGATGAAAATTATGAGTTGACGGACATGACGGAGATATCCACAGAGATGAGCCATTTATATGACATGCTGGAAGATCTGTTTGCTGTTATCACGCCACTTTTCTCAAAAATCCGTGAAGAGGCGGTATGGCCGTTTATATGTTATATGTGTAGCGGAACTTGCCATGACGTGGAGAATTTTGATACTTTATTATACCGTCATGCTAACGAATGGTACAATATGATTGACGAAAATCCGGCTTCTAGTGCTATCGGCAGGGATTTCTACCGTTTACTATTAATCACATATGACAAAGATAACAAGCAACTCATAAATTCAACTATGGACATGCCTGTATGGAAGCAAATCTCATATCTTTATAAGCAATATGATGCAGCTGACGACCTAGCACTAAGTGATAGATTTGAGTGTTGGCTAAAGGCACATGAAGAAATGATAAGAACATTTGGAAGATTTGATCCTCTTCCACAAAGTTTATATATCTTAAATGAGTTTTTAGACATGGCTCAGAACCATCATGTTATGACGGCAAAATCGGGGTATGGGCTGGAATGGTCTGACTGTGGCGCTATCGTAGGTGTGGCAGATTATTTAACAGAAACTATAAGTCTCTTCAATGATCTTCAATCTTATCGGGATAATGTAAAAAAGAGACTCGCAGTAAAGACTCTCGAAGATTCTTTACTACAGAAAGAAACTCGCAGTAATGAAGTGAAAAAGACTACGCAGGATGCGGAGAAATCCGCTTCGAATATTGTAACAAAACCAGCAACGCATAACAAACCAAAAACAAAAAAGGAGGAAACAAATATGTTTGACAATTTATTTCAGGGAATTTTCGGTAAGGTAGAGCAGGGTGCATTTCGGTTTGCAATGAACGGGCAGGTAGCCGTTCTGTGCGACGACGGAAGTTACAAGACATATGACATCGACAATGACTGCTTGACAAATGTTCAGAACTTCACATTCGGCAATACTGACGAGATGTTCTTCGTTGTGCCGACAAATCGTGTGAAGAAGGGAGATGTGATCCTGGTTTCTGGCTCTCCAAGGGCAGTTATCGATGTGAGCAAGAATCGGATTACGGTAATTAACTTCAATACCGGTACAGAGGAGTCCATTCTTCCGGAGAGAATTCTGTTCATGGGTAAGACCTACTTCTATGGTAAGGTAGTCAGCCTTCTTGGCAAGATGCTGAAGAAGGGAAATAGTGGTAATGGTATGATGAAGATGCTCATGATGCAGCAGATGTTCGGAGGCGGCAACACATCAAATGGGGATGGAACGGGTTTGTTCAATATGCAGGACGGCGGCAATTCCCTGATGCAGATGATGATGTTTAATAATCTCTTCTCAGCAGATACAGATAACATGTTTGACGGCCTGTTTGATGGCGACATCTTTGGCCTTGACGAAGACAATGTACAAGCAAAAGCGCCGGCCAGCGAATTGAGTGATAACTATACACTCTAATATCGCTGAGGTTGATGGGATGCGGAGAAATCCGCATCCCATCATCTTTTTAATAAAACGGTATATTGTTTTTATATCAATAATAATTAAAAAGAAAGGAGTGTCAGGACTATGCAGCATGTAGTAATATATACCGATGGTGCATGTAAGGGTAACCCTGGGGATGGTGGTTATGGAATCGTGATTCTATATGGGGAATCAGAAGACCAAGTCATTGAAGACTCCGGTTGGGTTAAATCGACCACGAACAATCGGATGGAATTATTTGCGGTTATTCATGCATTAGAGTCATTGGTAGATCCCACAGAAGTTGATTTATACTCTGACTCTAAGTATGTTGTGAGTGCAATTAATGAGAGATGGTTAGAGAATTGGAAATTCTCTGGATGGAAAACTTCCACAGGAAAAGCAGTCAAAAATATCCGTCTTTGGCTCAGATTAGACCATCTTCTCCAGAAACATAAGGTTTCCTTTCATTGGGTAAAAGGCCATAATAACAATGAATGGAATGAGCGATGCGACCATTTGGCGGTTAGCGCAATTAATGACAATGCGAAAATTGTTTATGATGAGGATCTAATTGTTGTATAAAAAGTGGGCTTAGAAAGGAGAATACTAATATGTATAAGGAAATGTGGACGTCACAGGTGACACCTGGTATCCAAAAGTTAGTTGATTCTTATCTCTCTGGGAGCTGTATTTATTTATTAAATATAGACCCGGATATGCTTTGGGATACCTTCTTGAACGCAATTCCAGAAGAAGAAAACCAAATTTTTCGTAATAGAAGAAGCTGGGATTGCAGTGCATGTCGTAACTTCATCAAGACAGGTGGGAGGTTGGCATTCATTGGCAGTGAGAAGGACGACCTCGAGGTTGTTACGATTTGGGATATCTATAAGGTTGATCCAACTTTTGATGAAAGATGGGCAGTTGTGTTTCAGAAGGTGTCCGAATTTGTCCATACGAATGGCACGATCACTTCAAGATGGATTCCAGACTCTAGACTCCTTGGAATAAAGGAATCTCGCACAATGATTCAATTCGGAAATGGATCAGAAACTATGTTCACATTCGACCATTTTTACTTGACATTCAGTCGGAGTATAGTTGTCGCAGATCCCACTATTCGGAATAAAAAGATATCTCAGTCAAATTCTTCCGTTACATCATTTTACAACAGCCTGAAAAACATTGATTTGGCAGCAATAGGTCTCTATGTAAAACCGCTTAGGCACTCT
>ERZ842401.8464-NODE-8464-length-10101-cov-3.988055_pt1 | contig 10101 bp, 6 predicted proteins | sample MGYA00521270_ERZ842401 | MGnify/ENA primary metagenome ERZ842401 (study PRJEB31892, sample SAMEA3878208) | bioreactor metagenome | biome: Moose rumen | place: Sweden | collected 2011-10 | study: EMG produced TPA metagenomics assembly of the PRJEB12797 data set... | reverse complement strand
GAGATTGGATTGAATTGAAATTGAGGTTTGAGAGTTGAGATTGCATCGAATTTGAGATTTGAAATGATTTGAAATTGAGATTGGAAAGTTGAGATTGCATCGAATTTGACAGTTGAAATTGAAATTGAGATTGGAAATTGCTTCGAATTTGACAGTTGACATGATTGGAATTGAAGTTGGAGAGTGGAAACTTGCATTGAATTTGGCAGTTGAAAGTTGGATATGCAACATGTATGTATGGTATAGCAAGATTATTGGATGTATGAGCACATAAAATGCATGATTATGCATGTATGAATGCTTGAAATGCATGATTGATTGGCAGTTTGACAGAGAAGTTTCACAAAGGCAGACAAAACATTGGAAGATTGGGCACGTAGTGGCTCGTGCTGCAACATATTCACAGGGGAAAACCTCTTTGGAGAGACCGTCGTTGAGAGACGTATCGAAACCATGGCTGAGGGCAATAAAACTTGTAAAGGAGGGACCCTTGGAAAGTTCTTGGATACAGGTCGCCGTTGCTAGGCGTGTCAGTGCTGGGTAAACATTGGATGTTCGCATCTGTGGTCAATGCTTTTCAATATTTCATTCTTTCATTCTTTCATTTTTCAATCCCATTTTTGCCTGAACCGCCCTTTCGGGTTTTCGATTCACCGGGAATAAATTCTTTTCATTGCCCCATTTTTGCCTGAATTGCCTTCATAGGTTGTCAATCAGCGGGGTGCTCATTTTTGCCTAAGCCGCCCTTTCGGGTTTTCAACTTAGCGAGCTTTTCATTTGTATTTTTTCATTTTTTCATTTTCATTCTGTTTTTTCATTCTTGCCATTGACCACAGATCATCCTGGGGAGTAACCTGCTTGTAACATGTATTGAAATAGACATTGACACTCATTTATTCATGCATGTTTCATTGAAATGTACCCTATTGCTCAGGTTTGCTTTCAAAATAGACAGGAAAAGATTTTTCAATTTTCAAAAATGTTTGTTTCAGACATTGACATTATCAAATAGAAAGAAAATATTTTGTATATAGCATTGAAAATAGAAAGAAAAATAGAGTTTCAAACAATAGCACAGGCTCAAATTGATGTAGAAGAGTGAGAGTCAGCCAAAGGCATGACTTCACGGATTTACAAAGCTTGGAAAATGGTAATTTTATTGGTTGGTGATACATTGAACACGATGACCGCTACATTTCATAGAAATTTTGAATTCACAAGTACAGAAGCTTCTGATGAAGACGATCATTGACAGTTGCAGATGCCCCAAGGGGTGATGGTGATTTGCCAGATATAGTTACTTGTCTTTTATTGTCAACCTCATTTTTGCATGAACCGCCCTTTCGGGTTTTCGGCTCATCGAGGCGCTCATTCTTGCCTGAGTTGCGTACAATCTCAGCGAGCTCTTTCATATTCATTTTTTTTGTCCCTAACTTTTGCCTGGATCGCCCTTTCGGGTTTTCGATCCACCGGGAAGCGCATTTTTGCCTAGGCCGCCCTTTCGGGTTTTCGACCTACCACGCTGTTCTTTTCTTTCTAGACAAAGTATTTCTTGACTATATCGGCATTAACAGGATTTGGGAGTTCAACACCATCCATGTGTGTAAGAATCAAAGCACCACCAGAGAAAGCCTTCTTGACAACATAAGGACCTTCATAGTTAGGTGTCCACTTGCCCCTTGGGTCGGGTTGCTGACTTATTCTTCTTTTCAATACAAGTTCGCCTTCCTTGAATTCTCGAGGTCGGACTTTCTTGTCAAAAGCATTCTTCATTCGCACTTGATACAACTGTCCATGAGCCATAGCATCCATACGTTTCTCTTCAATCAGATTCAATTGATCATACCGACTTTGACACCATTCAGCCTCAGTTAACTTTGCTTCCATGATCACTCGAAGAGATGGAATCTCCACTTCCAGAGGGAGAACTGCTTCCATACCATACACAAGAGAGAAAGGAGTTGCCCCGGTTGAACTGCGCACTGTAGTACGGTAACCATGCAAGGCAAAAGGTAGCATTTCATGCCAGTCTTTGTAAGTAGTGACCATCTTCTGAACAATCTTCTTGATGTTCTTGTTAGCGGCCTCAACTGCACCATTCATCTGAGGTCTATAAGGAGAAGAGTTGTGATGTTCAATCTTGAATTCTTCACATAAAGCTTGCATCATGCTATTGTTCAGATTGGAACCATTGTCAGTGATGATCTTGTTGGGAACACCATATCGACAGATGATGTTATTCTTGATAAACTTCACTACCACTTGCTTGGTCACATTTGCATAGGAAGCAGCTTCAACCCACTTGGTGAAATAGTCAATAGCCACTAGAATGAAACGATGTCCATTGGAAGCTTTTGGTTCAATTCTTCCGATCATGTCAATGCCCCACATAGAGAAAGGCCATGGGGAAGATATAACATTGAGAGCATGTGGAGGCACATGAATCTTGTCAGCATAAATTTGACACTTGTGGCATCTCTTAGCATGTTTGTGGCAGTCACGCTCCATAGTTATCCAGTAATAGCCGGCTCTTAACAGTTTCCTTGACATGGTGTGGCCCGAAGCATGGGTCCCAAAAGTACCATCATGTACATCATGCATCAATTTCTCAGCTTCTTGTTTGTCAACACATCTCAACAAGACCATGTCATAGTTCCTCTTGTATAGGATTTCTCCGTCCAGAAGGAATCTGCTAGCCCATCTTCTCAAAGTCTTTTTATCCCTGTTGGAAGCACCAGGTGGATATTCATGATTCTGCAAGAATTGTTTGATGTTGTAATACCAAGGCTTTTTATCATTCAAATCTTCATCAGCTTGATCTGGCATATTTTCAATAGTAAACACATGAGCGGGTCTATCAAGACGCTGCACTTTGATTACGGGCACATCATTCCAGTGATTGACACGAAACATGGAAGACAAAGTAGCAAGAGCGTCAGCCATCTGGTTTTCATCCCGAGGGATATGGTGCAGCTCAACCTTGGTAAAGTATGTCAACAGACGTCTTGCATAGTCACGGTAAGGGATCAGCTTCTCATGATGAGTCTCCCATTCACCCTTTATCTGATTAATAACAAGTGCAGAATCTCCATAGATGTCAAGGTGCTTAATTCTCAGATCAAGGGCTTCTTCAATGCCCAAGATGCATGCTTCATATTCAGCTATGTTGTTTGTGCATTCAAAAGTTATTCGAGCGGTGAAAGGAATGTGGTGCCCCTGCGGAGTTACAATGATGGCCCCAATTCCTTTACCATAAGCATTAACAGCACCATCAAACACCAATCCCCACTTGCTATTGGGATCCGGCCCTTCATTGATCAGTGGTTCTTCACAGTCTTTTGCTTTCAGATACATAATCTCTTCATCAGGGAAATCAAACTTAATTGGCTGGTAATCATCAAGAGGTTGACAAGCAAGATGCTCAGCAAGGACACTTCCTTTGATTGCTTTCTGAGCTTTGTACACAATATCATATTCAGACAACAACATTTGCCAACGTGCAATCTTTCCAGTAACAGCAGGCTTTTCAAAGATGTACTTGATTGGATCCATTCGGGATATCAACCAAGTTGTATGATTCACCATATAATGACGCAGGCGTTTGGCAGCCCAAGCTAAAGCACAACAAGTCTTTTCAAGCATTGTATACCGAGTCTCACAGTCGGTGAACTTCTTGCTCAGATAGTAGATAGCATGCTCTTTCTTACCAGTCTCATCTTGTTGACCGAGAACACAACCCACTGAATCATCTAACACTGACAGATACATAATCAAAGGCCTTCCTTCCACTGGCGGGACAAGGATAGGTGGCTCCAACAGGTATTCTTTAATGCTATCAAAAGCTTCCTGACATTCATCATTCCATACAACAGGCTGATTCTTTCTGAGCAATTTGAAAATTGGTCCACAGGTAGTAGTCATGTGAGATATGAATCTTGAAATATAATTCAGACGTCCGAGGAAACCTCTGACTTGCTTTTCAGTTTGAGGGGCCGGCATCTCTCTGATGGCTCGGACTTTGTCAGGATCAACTTCAATGCCTCTTTGACTGACAATGAAGCCTAGCAACTTTCCAGATCTTACACCAAATGTGCACTTGTTAGGATTCAACCGCAGCTTGTACTTTCTCAATCTTTCAAACATCTTTTTCAAATACACAACATGCTGCTCTTCATCACTTGACTTCACAATCATATCATCAACATATACTTCAATCTCTTTGTGAATCATATCATGAAACAGAGTGGTCATACCCCTTTGATAGGTAGCACCAGCATTTATCAAGCCAAACGGCATCACTTTATAACAGAACGTTCCCCATGGAGTGATGAAGGACGTCTTTTCTCTATCTTCAGGAGACATTCGTATCTGATTATAACCAGAGAAACCATCCATGAAGGAGAACACTTTGGATTGAGCAGTACTGTCAACAAGCACATCAATATGAGGCAATGGGAAGTTATCTTTTGGACTGGCTTTATTCAGATCTCTGTAATCAACACACATTCGAACTTTCCCATCTTTCTTTGGTACTGGTACGATGTTGGCAATCCACTCAGGATATTCAGCTGTCATGAGGAAACCCGCATCAATTTGCTTTTGCACCTCAGCCTTGATCTTAAGAGCCATGTCTGGACGAGACCTTCTCAATTTCTGTTTGACAGGAGGACATTCAGGTCTTGTCGGTATCCGATGTTCCACAATCTTGGGATCTAGACCCGGCATATCTTCATAGGACCATGCAAAGACATCTGGATAATCATGGAGAAGCTGAGTAATCTTCTTTTTCACTTCTGGCTCAAGTGCAGCACCAATCTTGATCTCTCGCTTGTTCTCTTCAGTACCCAGGTTGATAAGCTCAATCTCTTCCTGGTGAGGCTGAATGGCTCTTCTTTCTTGCTCAAGCAGTCGAGTGATCTCATACGGTATCTCTTCATCATCATCCTCATCTTCAGCTTCATATACAGGGAATTCAAAATTTGGAGGAACCATAGGGTCACTGTGTTCAACGGGTTTATTATGGTTCAATCTGCATAATATGATTGGGATGATTTTAGAAAAATGTTTTTCATGCAGATTTTTGAAATTAATAAGAAAATACAGATGTTTTGGTTTTTTCTGGCATTACCATTATTTCCAAGAAAAAGGCACTAAAAAGTAAAAAACAAAGAGTCGTGAGAAAGACGACAACTTTTATTGATAACGGCAATGCCGAAACAAACATGCCCTTACAATGATATCACTTTCGCCTTGGGCAGAGCGAAAGGATTGTTATTTTGAAAACAAAGAAAAACATGAGCAACAAGACACATTACATGGAAGCATGCATGACTAAAGGAACATCAATGGCCTCCCAATTTCTCACAGTGCCTCCTGGTACAACAAATGTAGGCACATAACTACTCTCAGCAGCATCTTCAGCAATAGCATTGATAAACCCAGCACTGTAGAAAGTTCCTGTTGAAACACCAGAGGTTGGGGAGAATCCAAGGCCCTCTTTACGCTTGTTTTCCAAAATCTGAATCACTTTGCCCCAGCCAGCAGCTTGTCCTGCTTGAACAGCCTTCTGGGCGTCTTTCAGCGAAGCTATGCTAGCACCAGCTCTCCGGGGTTCTGCACCCTCAACAGTCAAGCCTTGAAATGACGTCCCTTCAGCGGACCCTGCTTCAACACAAGAGAAAGATGACACTTGGCTAACCAGATATGCTTCTTCACCATGCACAGTGACAATCTTACCATTCCTCATGAACTTGAGCTTCTGATGCAAAGTAGAAGTTACTGCTCCAGCGTCGTGGATCCACGGTCTTCCGAGGAGACAACTGTAAGAAGCATTGATGTCCATGACTTGGAAAGTAATCTGAAATGTCTCAGGACCAATGGTAATTGGCAAGTCTACTTCCCCAAGAACATCTTTGCGAGATCCGTCAAAAGCCTTAACCAAATAGCTGCTTCCCCTTAGAGAAATTCCATGATGACTCAACTGCCTTAGTGTGGATTCAGGCATTACATTCAGAGACGATCCAGTGTCCACCAACACATTGGATATCATGTCAGACTTGCAGTGCACCGAGATATGTAGAGCCAAGTTGTGGTGTTTCCCTGCTTCGGGGAGCTCATCGTCACCAAACCCCAAGTTATTGCAAGCAGTAATGTTACCCACTATTCCATCGAACTGATCCACAGAGACTTCATGATCAACATAGGCTTGTTCCAGCACTTTCATCAACACTTTCCTGTGAGCTTCTGAGCTCAAGAGCAGAGACAAGATGGATATCTTTGACGGAGTTTGCAGCAGCTGGTCAACAATTTTATAATCGCTCTTCTTGATGAGCCTCAAAATCTCGTCCAGATTAGACTCTTCAATGGGCTGGCCCGAGGGGCTGGCATTCTCTTCCTCAAGGTTAGCCATGTTTCTTCTCTTGTACAATCTTGTTTGATGAACTCTATCTGGTTGGTAAACCTTGCGAACACGAGCCACTTTTCAGACTGCGGCGGACAAAACCAGGAGGCAATGAGCACGAGAGAAGTTTTTTGTGACCAATGAATGCATATGATGCATGAAATGTGTTAATGCATATGCAAAAAGACTCTTTTTGTGTTATCGAAGGGTTTTAGACAAATTATAAACTTGTAAACATTACTAAACAACAATTAACATAAACGGGAACAAACAACCAACATATAGTTTTACAAGACAATTTCAACATAAACAAATGGAAATAACAACAGGAAATGGAAATCCTCAAGCATAGGAAGTGGAAGCATCATCCTCAGACTCAGACTCATAGCTGCAGTATCGTGCATAGAAGTCACGGGCACCCCTAGCCCTCTTAGAGTCTCTCATAAGCAACCTATCTTTCTCTTCAATCTCTCTCTTAGCCTTAGCTAACTCTTTCTTCAGTGTCAAGACCTCATGAGTCTGCTGCTCATCCTTTCCATCCAAAGTCATGATCAAGTTCTCAGCCTCATAGTATCTAGCCCTCCACTGATGCTTCTCCCGACTCTCCATAGCTAGATGCTCCTGATACATCTCCTGGGTAGGTGGGAGTAGAGGCAAAGGCATGGTAGGAACAGATGCAGACACATATCTCATAGAGGGGTAAGGCATACCAATCTCCTCAGCTTGGTTTATCACCCACTGTGTATAGGCCTCATGAGCAACACCGGACCTTACACCCATATGCTTCACCTCTTTCTTCCGAAGTTTAGACCAAGCTTCCATGAAATCCTCTCTTATTCCCGTGGGAGCATTGGAGTAGTGAAAGAAGTAAGGAGCTGTAGCAAGATTGATGGGTTTATCTTTCATCGGGAAACCAAATTGTCGCAAAGCAAGCTCCGGGTTATAGTTGATTCCACCCCGGGTACCAAGAAGAGGTACATTAAGAAACTTTCCACCACCGAAGATAATTTCTTTGACTCTAGCAGCGGGAGTGAGCCAAACCACTTCATTAGGAGTGAGAGCCATAATCCTCTGTGAAATAGACCAATTCCTCGGATTGTCGTGGAAAGACTGCGGAAGGTGCGAAATAAACCACCTATAGAGGAGAGGCACACAACAAAGAATGTATCCACGACCTTTGCCGGAACGATCGTGAATAGCATGGTATGTGTCAGCTAGCAAAGTAGGAACCGGATTCTTGGAGTGGAAGATCATAATAGCATTCATGTCCACGAAGCCATCAAGATTCGGAAAGAGAATAAGCCCATAGATGAGAAGTGCAAGAATAGCCTCAAGAGTGTCCTGACAAGTGGTATTGAGGTTGGCTTTCCCAAGAAGATACTCTGAAGTGAACCCTCGGATGCGTGCCTTAGTGACAAGATTCTTGGAGACATCGGTGGTCTTGAGATAGAGATCTTTAGCAATAACCAATGGAGTAGGAGGATTTTCAGGTCCTGAGAAAGGTACCCCCTTAGCAATAGATAGACCCATCAAGGAAGAATAAGCCTCTAGAGTAGGCACCAACTGAAAGTCGGGAAAAGTGAAGCACCGATAGTCCCGATCATAGAATTGCACTAGAGTGTGCACAAGCTTCTCATCCACATTAGTCTGGAGAATAGTAAGTAAAGCCCCGTAACGATGTCGGAAACCAGTCGGATCCTCAATCTTGAGTGCCAAATCTCTCAAACTAGCCAAATCCACTTCCTTGAACTTGTAGGACTTAGTCTTCTTCATTCCTACAATGTTTACAAATTCAACTTGTCTAAGCCCTTCGATAACAATGCATGGAAAAAGTTTATGCATGTATGCATGTATGCATGAATGCATGATTATGTTCAAGTTCGGAGAAAACATGGTGGGTTGAAGTTCAAAGTCGAGGAGTCATGGGTGGACACGGTGTCCGGTGAAACTAGGGCTTTAGGATAATAGTAACCGGGTTCTAAAAAGGTTCCCAAGTTGCAACCTCTCCGACGTATATCATGGTGTCACGAGACAACACTCGCTCCATGATTATCCGTAAGAAGGTCTAACTTGAGTGTAGTATCGCGTGACGACTAAAACTCGAGACAACACTCGGTTTAGCCTCCGCACTACATCCTAGAAAATGGCCATGGATGGGTTTGGTTATCTACGGTTCATAGCGTCATAGAACAATTAGAAGTAAAGTGCCTAAACGCGACAACACGCGCCGACAACATCACCCCCAAAATGCCTCAGCTATGTGGGATTGATCGCATAATCCAAAACACGAGGCAACCCCCGGAATGAATTGTCGATTATATCCCTCCTAAATCCTAAGTTCACTCAGCCCGGGTGCAGGACTTTTGATATTCTCACCCCACACGTTTGCAAGAAATTAAACATTTATTCACATAGGAAAGCAAGTAAAAGAAACAAGTAAAAAAGAGCGCAAGCGTGGAAATAAAGACTAGGCGTAACTCTCGAATCTCCCCAGTGAAGTCGCCAGCTGTTTTATCTTGGTTTTCGGGTGTCAAACATTGATTACGTTTGAACCTTTTAAACCGGTGATATCTTATTTTTTCTTGGGAAGGGAAAAAGTAAGCAAAACCCTTGAGAATCGAGGTCCGGGAGTTGTTTTCGCTACGGGAAGGTGTTAGGCACCCATAACGACTATAGTATCCTATAGGAACCGTCTTTAATTTCTACGCGCGCGCTTTATTTTTAAATGCTATTTTGAAATGTTATTTACACCTAAAGTTTGCTAAATGAAGAATTGGAGGGAGAAGAATGTTTTTGGATTTTTATTTTAGTTGAATTGAAGGAATTTTGTTCCTTGCCTACGTACCCGATTAAGGGATCAAATCCACCGTAGTTCTCTCTCAAAAATGTTTTTGTTTTTGTTGGTTGATTTTAAGTTTGAGAATGGAGTTTGAAGAATAGAAAGAGGCCTCAAGGGCATGAGATTAGGAAATTGTGAGGTTGGATTAGTGAATTGCAAAAGAAGTCAAAGTTTGATTATTTTCATTGAAATTTGATTAAGAAAATGGAAAAGAAAATACAATGGGATATTGGATCCCAAGGTTTATTTGGAAAAGGTTTGAGTGAAGTTGTTCACATTTGTTTGGAAAATTGGTTTTTTCTAAGTATAAATCCTAGGCATTCATCTAAACATACAATCCTAAACATACATCTAAACATGCATATTCTAGCTATATAGTGATGTGTGTGCATGTGTCGGTGCTTGTGTCGGTGTACATCATTAGAGTCCATTGTCCTTTACATCATACCCTAGATACATTCTATGGCCTCTTTGCCAAGAAATTAAAAGTGCATGAAGGAAAATATTACAAAACTCCTAAGTGTTTACATTCTAACTTTGGTACAAATTAAATTGCAAGAAAGAAATAGAGATGAATATGGGATGAAATGGAGATGCTTATGAAATGATGAAACATGAAATGAAAGGAGTTAGTAGCACATGACAATATCAAAGGAAATAAAGCAAGAGAAACACTAGAACATAAAGGATGGAAAATGAGTGCAAACATGGCTAAAATTTGTTCATAAAATGCAAGAACCAAGTGACCTATAATTCTCACATTCCAATTACATTTTAAAGGTTTAGAAACAAGTTTTGGAATGGGAATTAAGGCTACATGATTTACTTGACATTTTTTTAAAGATCGGAAGAGCACACGTCT
>ERZ842401.8463-NODE-8463-length-10102-cov-4.329452_pt1 | contig 10102 bp, 6 predicted proteins | sample MGYA00521270_ERZ842401 | MGnify/ENA primary metagenome ERZ842401 (study PRJEB31892, sample SAMEA3878208) | bioreactor metagenome | biome: Moose rumen | place: Sweden | collected 2011-10 | study: EMG produced TPA metagenomics assembly of the PRJEB12797 data set... | reverse complement strand
TGATGCTGGGGTCGGCACCCTTCACCATGGCGGTGATGAGGTCGGCATTCTCACCACGCCAGCGTCCGGCCTCCATAGGGCCTCCTGAGCAGAAGACGGTGGGGATGTTCAGACGCATAGAGGCCATCAGCATGCCAGGCGTCACCTTGTCGCAGTTCGAGATGCAAATCATGGCGTCAGCCTTGTGGGCGTTGACCATGTACTCCACAGAGTCGGCAATGATGTCACGCGAAGGCAGCGAGTAGAGCATGCCGTCGTGGCCCATCGCAATACCATCGTCAATGGCTATGGTGTTGAATTCAGCGGCATAGCAGCCCATCTTCTCAATCTCCTCGCGAACGATCTGGCCTATCTCATGCAAGTGTGTATGACCTGGTACAAATTGTGTGAATGAGTTGACAATAGCAATAATCGGTTTGCCAAACTGCTCCTGTTTCATACCTGTGGCCACCCATAGAGCCCGGGCGCCTGCCATTCTTCTACCTTCAGTGCAAACCGCACTGCGCAATGGATGTTTCATACCTATTTTAGTTGTCTGTTTAATATTTTAAGGTGCAAAGTTACACTTTTTCCACTGAATAGCCAACGAAAATCAGATATTTTTCGTTTTAACTGATAATTTCTTCGTACCTTTGCACCCCAAAAGACAGAAGATACATTATCATGAACGGACTCTACACCATCTTGTTGCTCCTCATGAGCAACGTGTTTATGACCCTTGCCTGGTATGGGCACTTGCGTCTGCAACAGGCAGGCATCAGCCGCGACTGGCCCCTATTCGGCGTCATTCTCTTTTCGTGGGCCATCGCCTTCTTCGAGTATTGCTGTCAAGTACCGGCCAACCGCTTTGGCTACATAGACAACGGTGGTCCCTTCTCCCTGGTTCAGCTGAAGGTGATACAGGAGTGCATTTCCTTAGTCGTCTTCGCAGCCATTGCCAACGTGTTGTTCCAGCACGAACAATTGCACTGGAATCATGCAGCAGCAGCCCTTTGTCTGGTTGCCGCCGTCTACTTCGTATTTATGAAGTAGCCCCTAACCACACAGCCAACCCGATGGCAGGTGTCTACGTCCACATCCCGTTTTGCAAAAGCCGCTGCATCTACTGCGGTTTCTACTCCACCGTCGGCATGCAACTGCGACAGCGCTATGTCGATGCCGTCTGTTGTGAGTGGCAACTGCGGCAAGGGGAATTGACAGAAAGCGTAGACACCATCTACCTTGGAGGCGGAACCCCCAGTCAACTGACAGTCCAGCAGTTAGGCCAGTTGCTCACTGCCCTCCCCTCCTCTGCCCATGAAGTGACCATCGAGTGCAACCCCGACGACATCACCGTCCCCTATGCCGCGGCATTGTCGCAACTCCCCATCAACCGCGTCAGCATGGGCGCCCAGACTTTTGACGATGCCCGCCTGCGCTTTCTGCACCGCCGCCATACCGCCGCCCAAGTGTCGCTGGCCGTTCAGCGACTTCGCGACGCAGGCATCCGCAACATCAGCATCGACCTGATGTACGGTTTCCCTAATGAGACTCTCTGCGACTGGCAACACGACATTGACCAGGCACTGAGCCTCCATGTGGAACACCTCTCAGCCTACTGCCTGATGATAGAGGAAGGAACACCACTCTATGAGAGAATGAGAAAGGAGGGAAATGAGGAAATGAGCAATTGTGACGAAGAACTGGAGCGACAGATGTACGAAATGCTGATGGACCGACTGACCACCGCAGGCTATGAGCATTATGAAATCTCAAACTTTGCACGGCCAGGCTATCGTTCCTGCCACAACTCCAGCTACTGGCGCGAGGTTCCCTACATCGGCTTAGGGGCTGCCGCCCATTCGTTCAATCTCAAGAGCCGCCAGTGGAACGTTGCCGACATCCGTCAGTACATCGAGGCTATTGAGCGCGGTGAGATTCCATGTGAGCACGAGATGTTAGACGACGACACACGCTACAACGACCGCGTCACCGTTGCCCTGCGCACCCGTGAGGGCCTCGACCTCACCACCCTATCCGACCGCCATCGCCATTATTGTCTGAAGGAGGCCCAGCGCTACCTTGACGATGGTCTGTTACGCCTGACTGATGACCACCTTGTCCTGACACGCAAGGGCATCTTCGTCAGCGACATGGTCATGGGCGCCCTTGTCTGTGTCTGATGACAAAATGCCATGCCCTGCGTCTTACCTTATATATAATAATACAACTATATGATGAATACTTGGAAACCGAATCTGGAAGATACCAAAAAGCGTTATATCAACTGGTGGAACCACAAAGGCACCATCCTGAACATGTGGGAACACTTTCAGGAGGGTGTCAAGCCCCATGCCGACATACCTGCCCCCAAGCCCTACAAGGACCTGAACCAGCGCTGGTTCGATCCTGAGTGGCGCGCGGAATATCTGGACTGGTATGTAGCCCATTCCTCATTGATGGCCGACATGCTGCCTGTGGCTAACACTCAGTTAGGTCCCGGTTCGCTGGCTGCCATCCTCGGCGGTGTGTTCGAGGGCGGTGAGGACACCATCTGGATTCATCCCGACCCCAACTATACGGACAACATCAAGTTCGACCCCAACCACCCCAACTATCTGTTGCACAAGGCACTGCTCAAGGCATGCAAGCAGAAAGCACAGGGCCACTACTACGTGGGAATGCCCGACCTGATGGAGGGACTTGACGTGCTGGCAGCCATCAAGGGAACGGACAAGGTGCTGCTCGACACGGTGATGCAGCCTGAGGTGCTGGAGCATCAGATGCAGCAAATCAACGACATCTACTTCCAAGTGTTCGACGAGCTCTACGACATCATCCGCGAAGGCGACGAGATGGCTTTCTGCTATTTCTCCAGCTGGGCACCGGGCAAGATGTCGAAGTTGCAAAGCGACATATCGACCATGATCAGTGTCGATGACTATCGGCGCTTTGTGCAGCCCTTCATCCGCGAACAATGTCAGAAGATAGACTACACGCTTTACCACCTGGACGGCGTGGGCGCTATGCATCATCTGGACGCCCTGTTGGAAATCAAGGAACTGAACGCCATTCAGTGGACTCCGGGGGTCGGCGAACCACAAGGGGGCAGTCCCAAATGGTACGACCTCTACAAGAAAATCCTGGCGGGCGGCAAGAGCATCATGACCTGCTGGGTGACGCTGGACGAGCTGCGCCCACTGCTCGACAACATTGGTGGCGACGGCGTACACCTCGAAATGGACTTCCACAACGAGCGCGAGGTAGAGCAAGCCATGCGCATCATCGAGGAGTACCAATCGAAGGATGAGGCTGACCGCGAGGTGGAGGAAATTATCCGTATCATCGAATCGCCCATCCAGCCCACTACACCCATCCAGCCCACTACGCCCACCAAACCCTATCTTCCCGCCAACCGCATCCTTGTCCTTGACGGAGCCATGGGAACCATGATACAGCAGTACCACCTGCGCGAGGAAGACTTCCGAGGAGCACGTTTTGCGGCTCACGACCATGAACTGAAGGGCTGCAACGACGTGCTGTCGCTGACCTGCCCGTTTGTGGTGCGCGACATTCATCGCAAATATTTGGAGGCTGGGGCCGACATCATTGAGACCAACACCTTCAACGCCCAGCGCATCTCAATGGGCGACTACGGGATGGCGGCGTATTGTCGCGACATCAATCTCGCTGCCACCCAAATTGCCCGCCAGTGCGCCGATGAGTTCTCCACCCCTGACAAGCCCCGCTTTGTGGCTGGCAGCATCGGTCCTACCAGCCGCACTACATCCGTTTCTACGAGTGGCGAACCGCTCAGCGAGGACTTGTTGCGCAAAGCCTACGAGGAACAAGTTCAGGCACTGGCCGATGGCTGTGTAGACCTGCTGCTCATTGAGACCATCTTCGATGTGCGGAATGCCGAGATAGCCATTGAGGCTGCTCAGCGCATAGCCCCGCAACTGCCCATCATGCTCAGCTTCTCCGTCTCTACCCCTGATGGTCACAACATGCTGGGACAGAGCATCATTGATTTTCTCGCTGGGCTCAAGACTCAAGTCTTTTCCGTTGGCCTCAACTGTCTGTCGGACGTACGGCTGATGACACCGCTCGTCTGTCAGCTGACGCGTTTTGGCACGAGGGTAAGCCTCTATCCCAACGCTGGTATGCCCGACGGCAACGGCTGCTATAACAAGACACCTGAAAGCCTGCTGGCTGATGTCTGGCCGCTATTAGAGAATCACAGTCTGAATCTCATCGGCGGCTGTTGCGGCACCACCGACCAGCACATCCGCTTGATGGCCAAAGCCGTAGAGCCTGTACCGGGTGTCTTCTTGTCACCATTGTCTGAAGACACCAAACAGCGGACCATAGAATTACAAGACGTTCAAAAAGAAGACAAAAACTCCAACAGGCCTGTAGTCTCTCATCAAAAAGAGACCGACACCAGTGCAGAAGAACGCCTGTTCAACGCTATCCTCAACGGCAAGAGTGATGAGGCAGCAGCTGCCACGCGCGATGCCATCGAACAAAACATAGCCCCACAAGACTTGATTAACGGTCAGATGATTCGTGCTATGGGCGAAGTGGGCCAACGGTTTCAAGACGGCAAGGCCTTCGTACCCCAGTTGCTGATGGCCGGACGCGCCATGAAGGCGGCATTGGAGTTGCTAAAGCCACTGTTAGCAGGTGCAGCCTCCACCTCGATAGGCAAAGTGGTGATTGGCACCGTCAAGGGCGACCTGCACGACATCGGCAAGAACCTCGTAGCCTCCATGCTTGAGGGCTGTGGCTTCGAGGTCATCAACATCGGCATCGACGTTTCTGCCGACACCTTCATTGAGGCCGTCAAGCAAAACCAAGCTGATATACTATGCATGTCGGCCCTGCTCACCACCACAATGGGCTATATGAAAGACGTCATCGATGCGCTGAATCAGGCCGGCATCCGCGAACAAGTGAAAGTCATGGTTGGCGGCGCCCCCGTCACCCAAGGCTTCGCCGATGAAATCGGTGCCGACGGCTATAGCGACAACGCTAACTCTGCCGTCACCGTTGCCAAGCAGCTGTTAGGGAAATTGTAATCCATTAGCATAAAGGACTGCCGTTTCAAATACCTAAGCAAAAGTAAGGTTAGGTAACTTTTACCCTGTAAACTGACGTCGCCATACCCCCTCAGGTTACAAACTTTAACCCCATAAAGTTTGTAACTCTACCCCCATAAACTTACAAACTTTATCCCCATAAGGTTAGGTAACTTTAACCCCCTAAAGTTACCTAACTTTAACCCTATAAACTTAGGTAACTTTATACCCATAAACTTAGGTAACCTTTACCCCCTAAACTTAGGTAACTTTACAACAGCCCACTAAAAGGGCGACTATTTAGTACTACGCAACCTGACTTTTCGCTTGTAACATTTCTCGAAGTTGCAGAGGCCACAGGTATAGTCCAGATGGCGGACATTTGGCCCTACACCAATGACGCCACTGACACTCTTGATGGGCAGCATGAGCGAGGAGTCGTTCAGCCGGACACCGCAGGTGTGGCCCTCGAACAAGGGGAAAAGCTGTTGTTGTTGCGACACATGCCAGCCGCAATAGCCTGGCGAGAAGCGGTTAGTATGATGCCAACCCAGCTTGTCAATGCTCTCCTGCAGACTCTGTTCCATCAGGTCGGCACACTTCTCAGCTATTACAGAGCCAAGAGCATCGGCTATAAAGACGCGCACCATGTCACCCTCGTCCATCAGCCGCTGTTGGAACTCTTGAAACGCCACACCGCTGGTGCAGATGAAGAAGGCGTAGGCCTCAGAGCCACGCAACTGGCGCAGGATGATGTTGCCCATATCGAAAGCGGGCAACTGGCGCTTCACGAAATAGCAGAACCGAGGGCGCAGCCACTGTCGCACATCTCTGACCACAGCCTCGGTCTCACGTTGCGTTGCCTCATCGGGCAATACATCGTGATACCCCATTTGCTCATAAAGGTCAGTGGGGGTGACGCGTAGAGCGTCGTAGTCCAATGTCTTCTCTGTCATTTCCTGCTATGATTCCAATCACCAAGCGCCTCGAAAAATGCATCGACATTGGCCAGCGGGGTGTGCGGCGGCGTGTCGCAACCGCTACTGAGCACGAAGTTGGGATAGTTCCTCATCTTTTCAAGCAGGTCCAGCACGGCCTGTCGCATCTTCTCTGGTGTGCCATCCTTGAACACACTGACCGGGTCGATGTTGCCCATAGCCAGAGCCGTAGGCGGAACCTCGCGGATGACATCCTCCATGCGACACTTGTTGCCAAAGTGGTAGGCAGCAGCTCCTGTCGACACCATGGCTTCGGTGCAGTGGCCCGTATTGCCACAGTTATGCAAAACCACTATAAATCTTTCATCCTGAACACGTTCCACAATTCGTTTAACGTATTGAGACGAGAAAGTCTTACAGTCATCGTTCGACATCAAGCCGGCAGCCGGCTCGGCCATCACCACACCGTTGGCCCCAGCCTGTTTCAGTGCCAGACAATACTTCTCAATGAAATCAGTACACTTGGTCAGTAGCACGTGAGCGGCCTTAGGATGCTCGTAAATCAGCACCATGATTTCCGACATATCGTAAAGGCGACCAGCCAAGGAGAATGGGCCTATGCAGCCTGCCAGCAAGGGGCGCTGGCTAACAGAACGGGCCGCCAATAGATTGGCTTTCAAATATTGGGGAATACGGCCAGCCGAGAGCGACGGCACCTGCAAACGGTAGATGCTCTCCACATCGGGCAGCAGTCGGCTGCTGACGGCTGGCACAGCCTCGTCGCTGAAGGCTATCTCCGCACCAAAGGCCTCAGCCTCGGTGGTCAGGTCCATAATAGTGGCAGCGGCCACACTGGGGTAGCGCTGCGTGAGCGTCAGCACTGCCTCGCAGTGGACACGGCCATTGCTGACTGCCTGACGTACCGTGTTGCCATTCAGTTCTATACCCGGGTGAGTCATCACGGGCAGTGCCGTCACATCCTGCTGTCGGATGACGTCGGCCACCCATTGCTTCATATTCACTTTCATCGTCGTTGCTACATTTTTATGTAAAGACGAGGGTAAGCCCGTTTTGTCACTAATCCGGGTGATGACAAGCGAAGCTTTTTTACGTCATATTATTAAATAGGACGTGTAACGTATGAGAACATTGCTAACCTTACTGCTGTACTTTGCCGTCAGCTTTGCGGCATCGGCAGACATCTATCATAATCCGGGCATCATTGTCGTCAATCCCGGCGAGAGTCTTCACGACGCAGTCAGACAAGCCCGCGAATGGCGCAGAACAAATGACCCACGCTGCACCGACGGCATTAAAATCCAACTGAAGGAAGGACGCTACTACATGCAGGAGCCATTGCTATTGCGACCAGAGGACAGCGGATGGAAAAATTCCTTTCTTGAAATACACGGTGAAGAAGGCACCGTCATTTGTGGCGACCCCAAGCAGCAGCACACGCAAGTGTGGCCGAAGGAGGGCATGGAGCGCATGGTAGACTTCAACACCATGGACAGGACCATCACCATACCCACACCGCCAAAACAGGTGCTGAAAACGCAGAACCTCGAAATGGTGGTTCACCAGCGCTGGGCCATCGCCATTCTACGCGTGAAAGAGATGACGGTACAAGGTGACAAGACCATCGTGTCGTTCATGGAGCCAGAAAGCCGACTGGAGTTCGAGCATCCCTGGCCACAGCCCGTCATTGGCGGCGAGCGGGGCAACAGTTCGTTCCTGCTGAGGACAACGGAACAGCGCGACGGAGTAGAGCAACTGGTCGTCGTGGACGGGGCCAGCCATGTGAGCATCGAAGGCGTAACCTTCGAGCACACTTGCTGGAATAGGCCGCTGCACAAAGGACACGTGACACTGCAAGGCGGTTTTCCACTCATTGATGCCTATAAACTCAAGGAAAAGGAAGGACTTCCCTGGGACTCAGGACTGGAGAATCAGGCTTGGGTGGAGCGCCCGGTGAGTGCCGTCACTATTAAGAATGCCGAAAAAGTTTATATCCATAAATGCAAATTCCAACACCTCGGAGCGACAGCCCTCGACTTTCAAGACAACATCAAAGACTGTACGGTGATCAACTGCCAGTTCGAGGATATCGGTGGCACAGCCATCATGGCTGGTTCGTTTGCAGAATGTCCACGAGAGGTGCATCGTCCCTATACCGAACTGGCAGACCGCTGTAGGGGGCTGGAAATCCGAAGCAACGAAATTCACGACGCTTCCAATGAGGACTGGGGAGCGGTGGCCATCAGTTGTGGCTACGTAAGCCACACATCCATCATGCACAATGGTGTGAGTCACGTCAACTACAGCGGTATCTGCGTCGGTTGGGGGTGGACTCCCTATTACACTGGCATGGAGCACAACCGGATCTTCAACAACCGCGTCAGCGACTACGCCCGCCAACTCTACGATGCCGGGGGCATCTACACACTGTCGAACCAGCCCAGCTCTGAGATTCGCGACAACGAGATTTCGCAGCCCTACCCTGCACCCCATGCCACGAACAACCGCGGTTTCTGCATCTATCTGGATGCGCGAACCGACGGCTTCACGATAGAAAACAACAAGACCGAGGGGCGCCTGATTCGCCGTGACGAAATAGGCGACAACCACCCCGGACCGAACCTCATATTCAAACAATGAAACAGACCAACTACCATCTTTTCGACTTCATGGACTTCGACCCCTCGTTAAAGCGGGACGAAAATCTGTGGAAGGCATACGCACCCACTAACATCCAAGAGTGCAACGGCGACATTGTGGTCACCATCCCCTACCAACAGCAAAAGCATCAGGAGGATATGGCCCCCGACGAGACCACGGTCCAACAGCACTACGACCTCATCATACGTGCCTACGAGCCTAATATCATCCGCCTGTTCACCAGCATGACAGGTGACGATATGACGGAGAACGATGACATGCTGCAGATGTCGCCCGAGGTGCACCGTCTGCCGCTCTCCCTCCGCCCATTGTCTGACGGTTCTGCAGGCTGCGACTATGTCGCAGCAAGTGGCATCAAGCTGGGCACCATCCTCGGTCGCAACCACCGTGCCGCAGATACCCGTCACAACGATTTTGCCCTCGGCATCCGTGTAATACTGCCCGTTGCTGGACAGCTTGCCGTCTGCTGCCTCCACATAGCGACCGTCCGCGTAACGCAGCTCGAACAGCGCCCCGGAAATGGGTGTCTTTTTGTCCAGCGAACTCTGCTTCAGGATCAGCAGATTACCCTTCTTATAGTTGATGAAATCCGCAGGGATCGTGCGTCCGGGCTTGATGCGGACGGTCTGCGCCACGTCGTCGAGGACATAGCTGTCATCCTTCGCCCTGATTTCCTTAATCACAAGCGTCGTGCCGGGGTCGAGGCCGTCGATCAGCGCGGTGCCGTCCGGCCCCGTCACATACTTGCCGTTGGCGTCGCCGATGACCGCGCCCGAGGAATCCGCTGCCATGAACTCGCAGCCGGAAAGCGGCTTGCCATCGCCGTCTGTTTTGCGGATCAGCGCGCCGCCCTTCGGCGCGTTGCCGACGAATACCTCGACCACGTCCTGATCGTTGCCGGACACGTTGACGGTCTGAGGCGCCTCGGAAATGACATGATTGGCGTCACTGGACAACTCCTCCACCTGATAGACGCCCTTCTTAATGCCAGTGAAGGTAATGCTGCCGTTGGCACCCGTAACGCCCTTGGCGACCACGGTGCCGCCCGTGCCGGAGCTTTCGCCGGAGAGGTACTTCAACTCAAAGCGGCATTTGCTCAATGCAGCGCCCGTCTCGGAATCGAATTTCCAGACGACGATTGCGGAAAGCGGCGTGTTTTTCACGGTGATGGTCTTCGACTCGCCCGCCTTGAGGTAGAACTGCTGCGGGGTTTCCTCCCGTGCGAACCCGGTGGGCGGGTCGATTTCGGTAATGGTGTACCAGCCATCCTTTTCGTGCTCCAACGTAAAGATGCCGTTCTCGGTAAAATGATAGCCGAGGTCGTTGATCTCCCCGGTATCGGTGTCGTTGGATTTGTAGACCACATGGAACTTCGCCGGGGTCTCGATCAGCTCGTCGGTGACGCTGTTGACCTTCCGCACGACG
>ERZ842401.8461-NODE-8461-length-10107-cov-50.649125_pt1 | contig 10107 bp, 10 predicted proteins | sample MGYA00521270_ERZ842401 | MGnify/ENA primary metagenome ERZ842401 (study PRJEB31892, sample SAMEA3878208) | bioreactor metagenome | biome: Moose rumen | place: Sweden | collected 2011-10 | study: EMG produced TPA metagenomics assembly of the PRJEB12797 data set... | reverse complement strand
TTGATGCGAATGCCACTACAACAACCGTAACTGTAAACACGACATTGACAAGCGGCTTGTCGTACAGAAATTTCACATACGACAGCACTCTGTGTGACTGTTTTCCTGTTGATACGCTGTACCAATGGCAATATGCAGCACTGGTTTTGACAGAATGTTTTAACACGAGCATTTATCATCCTAATTTATCAGAAAGGGTTTTCTTCACAAGTATTTCAAATACACATTTTGATTACTTACACTATCCTCAATTGTTTAATTGTTATGGATGTAATGTTACTCACCATAAGATTACCAGTGAAGACATGTGTGATTATTTGAATGCATATCTTGATTTGGCTGAAGAGCACAGACCTCATATTAAAACCATTATTCAAGGTCTTGTAATAGCTTTGAGTGCCGATCCTGATAATAAATCCTGTAATGAACAAACCACACTGAACCATACATTGGATGTTGAATATGGTATCATTACAGCAACGCAAATAGAGGTAAGATTATAGTAATAATATGTGACAAGGGTCTATTTAAAACCATTGTCACTTGATATTTTAATATTATGAAAAAGTTCTTTATAACAACAGCAATCTTTATGCTTGCCCTTGTGGTCTCAGCGCAGAACTACAATGTTTGGAACCACGATGGCACGGACGGGCACTCTCACCAGTGCTACAGCATCATAGAGATGAGCGACGGCAATTTTCTGGTCGATGACGATGTTTTTGACGAAAATGGAAATGACATAGGAATGAACCTGTTTAAAATCACTCCTGAAGGGGTGGCGATAGACTCCTCTTTCATACCGGGCTCTATGTTCAGGATTCACGGCGGTTGTCCGAAACTACGCAACCCTTTCGACGATAATAGCAATATTCTGACTACGTTTTACCGCCAAGACGATGTCAGCCACTTCAAGGCCTTGTATATCAATGACAATCTTGAAATTGTCAACGAAATCGACACTGAGCTTGACATCAGCGGCACAATAGGTACTGATTTCAGGGCTTTCATAAATCACAACAACGACATTGTGATTCACGGCTGCGACAGCGACACCACCGAGCGTTTTATTGTCGTCGGTCTCGACGGCACAACAAAATTTGTCTCACAACCGGTCCGACGTATGTTTGAGGAGGTTGCTCAACGCCCGTTTTTCATCATCAGCAAAAATCCTTTACGATACGGTTTCATTACATGTTCAAGACATCCGAGCTATGGTGACATTACTTATATTGAGGAATATGACGAGATGTTTAACCGTATCGCCCGACACCCCCTGTATAGAGTGGGGCAATATGATCATGTGCGATACTACGGACATATAAATGGCAAGTATCTTAATGACGACAGTTTTATTGTCACTATTCCGGCACATGAAACATCATATCCATACAAATATTATAATTTCATTATAAAATTCAATCACGATTTTCAGGTTGTTGAGCAATTCCAGTTTGCCTATGGTAATTGTGATGTTGCGATGCCACTGATGCCACATAACATTGCTGTGACCGATGACGGCAGAATATATATTGTATGGACTGCCAGACAACAATACAAGCTGGAGCTTACTGTCGAATATCTCGATTTTGACCTGAATGTATTGGATGAGGTGGTCTGTTTTGGCTATAGAGCACTGCTTAACTATGGGCTTGTTGTGCGCTCCAATGGTGGATTGGCAATTAGCGGCTGGCTTTATGAGTCCGACTCTCAGTTTTATCAATCTTCAAAAATTTATGCTGTGATATTTGATGAAAAATTATCTGCGTCTGAAATTTCATTTTCGGGAAATCCTTTCATCTGCCATCCCAACCCTGCGAAAGATGTCATCAGCATCAGCTTTGCGGAAAACTCGGGCTGCAATTCAATAGCAATCTATTCGATAGACGGGCGTTTGGTAAAGTTGCAGAACTTTAACTCCGGCACAATCGACGTCTCAGGCCTCAGCTCAGGCGTTTACGTCATGAAAGTGAGAATGGCTGACGGCTCAGAGTTCACTGAAAGAATAGTAAAGGAATAGTAATTAACGCCATTAAGGGCATTAATGCCATTAACGCCCTTGATGCCATTAATGCCATTAATGCCCTTAACGCCATTAACGCCCTTAACGCCCTTAACGCCCTTAACGCCATTAACGCCCTTAACGCCATTAACGCCCTTAATGCCCTTAACGCCCTTAACGCCGCTAAAAAGGCGCAATTAAAAATTCAAAATTATGGTCAAATTCAAATTATCAAACATGAAAAAACTCTTTTTATTCTCTATTCTCTTAGGCTTAATGGCCTGTTCGCATAAACAGGACATCGAGGTCATCGTCACAGCCAACACTAACCTGTGCCCTAACTGCTACAACGAATACCGCTTCCTCGACAGCATCAGCGAGGATTGCAGACTGCGTCTGCTGTTTCAGACAACAAACTCTAACGAGGCGCAAAAGTTTTTCAAAAAACACCTCATATCAAACTTTTTTATTATCTTTGCACATTGTTAAAAACAGTGAAAGACAAAAATCTATATATAATCAGTGGTCCAAATGGTGCTGGCAAAACAACGGCATCCTACAGTGTTTTGCCTAATATTTTAAACTGTAAGGAATTTGTCAACGCCGATGAAATAGCACGAGGACTCTCTCCTTTCAATCCTGACGGAATGGCTATTGAGGCAGGAAAACTCATGCTCAAACGCATAGACGAACTTCTGCAAAAAGAAGAAAGCTTCTCTATAGAAACAACATTATCAACACGATCATATTTCAAACTGGTCGAAACGGCACATCAAAAAGGATATGAAGTAACATTGTTGTTTTTATGGTTAAAGTCACCTGAACAGGCAATTAGACGCGTGGCGAAACGTGTTGAAAATGGCGGCCATGATATTCCGAAAGATACAATTATCAGACGTTATTGGACTGGATTAAATAATCTATTTGATATTTATATGCCTATAGTTGACACTTGGATTCTAGTTGATAACAGCAAGACTCCAAGGACAATTGTTGCAACTGGTGGTAAGAATCAAAATACCATAATTGAAAATAAAGATTGTTTCACAAAAATCAAAGAATATGTCAACCAAAGAACATAAAGAAATGATAGACAAAATCGTCTATGGCTTGAAAATCGCCGAACGAAAGATGTTGGAAGAGAAAGCCAAAAACAACGAAGATATCATTGTATGCGGAGACGACGGCGTGATATATTCTGTTCCAGCAAAGAACTATCTGTAGAATAACATTTTACATTTCCTCAAAAATCTCATCCAAAGTTCTTTGGTCGGACTCGAAACCGAGCTGGTTTTTGATTTTATGTTTCTTTTTAAAGATTGCGCTATCCGAAATGCAATAAATCTCTGATAGTTCCAACGTTGAAAGGCGTGATTTCACCAGACAGCAAAACTGTAAATCTTTAGCGGCTATCCCATGGTTATTAAGATACTCGACGAATGTCGGGAAAACTTCTGAAACAGCCTCGCAAAGCTCGTTAATTTCATGTTCTTCAACAACTTCAAGATTGGGTTTTCTGACCTTTGAGAAATAGCCTTTCTGACAGAACTTTTTATATATCTCCTTGTGTTTCAGCAGTTCATATCTCAACGAAGTATCCTGTTCGCTTTGTTTTGCTTTTCTATCGTTGTTGCGATTCTTTCTCCAAATATATCTGACGACAAGCAAAACGCTGGCAACAACCACGAGCGCGACACCCAACCACAAAAAAATGTGACTGCTTTGACTGTCGTTGTTTTCAACCACCGTAACCTCATCTGGCACAATTGCGATTCTATAAGTCGCATTGCCTGTCTCATGGTCCAAAGTAGCTCCAAATTCCACATGATCATCAGCCAAATAAAAAACCGATCCTTTTCTGATAGTGTCAGTTTCCATGTTTTTTTTGCAAAAGTAGTCATTTTTTTTGACCTTTTCCAATAAAATTCCACTGTTTTTTGCACTTCCATTTAGTGTTATTTGTATATTATTGTATTTCAATGATTTACAAAATAAGAATTTATAAAAATTCCAGTAAAATTCCAATACAATTCCACAGTTTTCAGAAATAATTTAAACAATTTTGCACTTGACAGCGGATGCCGAAAAGCAAAAATAGAGTAGGCGCAATTAAAAATTCAAAATTATGGTCAAATTCAAATTATCAAACATGAAAAAACTCTTTTTATTCTCTATGCCCTTAACGCCATTAATGCCCTTAATGCCCTTAATGCCCTTAACGCCCTTAACGCCGCTAAAAAGTTGCAGTTAAAAATTCAAAATCATGGTCAAAGGAGATAACACGGAGTATATAATAGGTGTCGAATAACTAAAAAATTATAACATCAAACAATTTAATAACATTTAAAAAAGTAACATTATGAACAAGAAAAGAACATTTGCTGTATTAACAGCTTTAATCATGGTGGCAATTGGAGTTGTAACATTCAGTGCTTGTAAAAGCGACCATTCCATTAATCCTGTGCCGACCATTAATCACATCAAAACGGCACCAATAGCATCAAAAAGTATGTTGACGGGTGAGTTTCATTATAATATCTCTACAGATGATTTACAAAAAGAAATCAGCTCGTTTTATGATAATAAAAACAATAACATTATCATTGAGTCAATAGACATTGTCGAGGCAGACACTACCAACTATAGCAAATATGGATTGAGATTTACTTTTATTGACACAGAAGAAGAGACCGCGACAACTGTATTGTTGTATAATGACTTTATTATCATAGAGATAAGCAACGATAGTATTTATTATTATATGAATAATGATGTTGTTGATGGCAATTATAGTTTTACATATTATTCTAACAATGATAAATACTTATTCATAATCGAAAACAACGAACTTACAGGTATAAGTATCATAAATGACAGTTTAGCCTGTTATGCTTCTAATAAATGGGTCGTTACATGTACAGGGCATAATTGCAATGTCGGAACATGCGTCCCGTTAGATCAAAGTGTTGCACTAGGATGTTCCCCTTGTCATATCGTTGATGAACAACATTGGTGTGAAACAAGTATTTCTGGTGGAGGTAACGACTTCCCATGGTGGACCGTAATAAGCATTGCAGTGACACTGCTAAGTATGGTTGTTTGATTATTGATTTATACCATGAATAAGCTCGTTGTTTTTGTTTGTATGTTGTTGCTATTGACGGCTTGCCATTTACCGTCTGCCAACACAGATTATTATAAATCTGCCCAAAAAGCCACAAATAATACAATGTGGATAAATTTTGACATTGAAAAAACATCCTATTTAGATGAAAAGCTCGACTATACTGTATGTTATAATATTTTTATGCGTTACGACAATGTACTACCTTATTTCATTGTAAACGACTCGTCAACTATGACAATATACAGAGTGAGTCCTAAAAGTATCGAAATGGTAAATTTTCAAAATCAGGAATTGACCTGTTTTTTGAATAGGAAAGACGACAAGTCCAAATATTATGATTTTTATAAAGCGCAACTATACACTATGGCATTTGAGTTTATGCCCTATTATTTTGCAAACTTTCCATCAAATTTTTGCATTAATAAACCCATCATTAATAATGTTCAAACCATACAGTCAGACAAAGGAAAACAAAAATGTTATACCGGACAATCGCCCACTAAATACATAAAAAACCATATTACTGGCTCTTTTGACATACCATTACAATACGAATGTAAAACTTGGATTAATCAAAAAACATCACAAATTGACAGTGTCATTGCCTACAACATATCAAATAACACTTTTGACGAATTGATTACATATCACATTGAAAATATAAATACCGATGATAAAACCTGTTTTTTTGATTCAACATTCGATTTTAACAGTCCACAATATAGGAATTTTACTCGACATACTGAATTCTTTACACCATATAGTTTAAAAGACACTCGGATTGACACTATAGGTGATGATTTACTGAATTTTCCCATTATCAACTTAAACGGTGACACAACATGTATTAAAACTGAACATTGTTTTGTTTTGCTGAATTTTTGGAGTTTTAATTGTTCTCCATGCCTTAAAAATCTTCAAAAATACAAAATACAAACAGATTCTTTGGGTTATCGTATTATTGAAAATGAAGGTATCAAAATTATGGCAATAAATTATTTGTCAGATAACAAAGAATTGATTCTTAAAATTGCTAATAATACAAAAACAAAAGATATCATGTATTATGCTAAAGGAATGCGGCAATTTATTAAGATTCCATATTTAGGGTATTATTATCTTCTTTCTCCATCAAATGATGTTCTTTATGAATCAGACGATTTAGGCGACTATGCAAAATTGCTTGAAGCAAAAAGAGAATATGAGTCCAACTTAAAAAGATAAAAAATGAAAACATACATATCGTTATTATTAACAACATTGTTTGCAATGAATGCAATAGCTCAAAAAGCTGAGAAAAATGGGCCATTAATACATTTTAATGACAAAATATATAACTATGACACAATCTCCAGGGGTTCTTCTGGTGAATGTTTTTTTGAATTTGAAAACACAGGCGATGAGCCTTTGATTATTATATCGGCATTCTCATCATGTGGCTGCACTGTCCCGTCTTGGCCGAAAGAACCCATTCTTCCAAACAAGAAAGGTGAGATAAAAATCAAATACAACACAGAAAAGATCGGAAGCTTTTCAAAAGTAATTGTTGTGAAATCGAACTCGACAGATAATGAAAAAACAATATTAAGAATAAACGGAGTGGTAAAGAAAGAATGATGTGGATGCCGAAAAGCAAAAATAGAGTAGGCGCAATTAAAAATTCAAAATTATGGTCAAATTCAAATTATCAAACATGAAAAAACTCTTTTTATTCTCTATTCTCTTAGGCTTAATGGCCTGTTCGCATAAACAGGACATCGAGGTCATCGTCACAGCCAACACTAACCTGTGCCCTAACTGCTACAACGAATACCGCTTCCTCGACAGCATCAGCGAGGATTGCAGACTGCGTCTGCTGTTTCAGACAACAAACTCTAACGAGGCGCAAAAGTTTTCAGAAAAATTCCTGAAAATCAGCCGCAGCTACGACATCATTTGCGATGATTCGATGTTCGATTCATTGACACACAACATCTTTCCTTGGCTGTATCTTTACAAAGACGGCGAACTTGTCTTTGACGCCGAACTTAATCAAAGCAAGAAATGGATTCCTGTCTTAAAAATGCTTCAGCATGAAAACGCTTTCGAAGATAAAGTCGTCAAACTGCCCGAAGACATAGTCTTGTCAGCCAGCAACAGATGTATCTCATTGAACGACAACTATTTGTTTATGGATTTTACCTATCATGAATTGCATCTTTTCGACAGAGACTTCAAACATGTTGCCAGTCAGGATTTCTCGAAAACAAATCTTGAAAAACTATATCTTGATATTTTCGGCGATAAGAAGACTTTGAGAGAGGTTCGAAGATATTCCGACCAAATCAGTCCGTATATTCCGGATTTCGGCAAGATAAAAATCGACAACGGCTGCGTTTTTCACGACTCCTTGTTTCTGCTTGTCAATGTGAATCACACGGATACGTATTTCAACGAGGAGCATCAGGACTCGACTGTAACGATTTTGAATGAGACGGCCATCGTCGGGCTGGATAAGAATCTGGAAATCAAAGATGTTTATCCTTTGCGCTTCCGCGACTCGTTGAGATTCGACGATTTCAGTATAAATGCCTGGCAGAACTGCATGTTTTTAATCAAAGACTGGGACAATATCGTTTTGAGCGTCTCGCAAAAGGAAAAAAGCGAAAAGCGTATCCTTTGCCGAATGGAGCGACGTGATGGCGAAATCAAGTTCAAGTCGTTGATTGACAACGCTTTTATTCCTGAATTTAACGAAAAACATGGCCTTGGAACAAGTCTTTGTCTTATAGAAATCGACAGCCGGAACGCCTATTTCAATGCGGCGCCTGTTATAACCAATTATGAGAACGGAAAGCAAATAGAGTTGCCGTTTTCGAATGACAATGCCCATTTCGACTTGAGACACGGCATAGCGGAGTCCGATTATATCCTCGCCGATGCCGTTCAAAAATCAGACGGCGATTTTCTCCTATCTTATTACTGGAAAAAGGACAGAAAGCTGAGCCTCATCGACAGCTCCGGCAGTCTGATTTGGACGATTCATCTTCCGAAAGTCTATGACAAGGTTTATCTGGTTAATGAAGATTGGGTGGTTTGGTAAAATAAAAATTATAAAACCGTTCTTTTTCTCGAAAAATAATGTTATCCTTGCAAAAAATCTTTTGTAACTTTGCAAGGATATTAACTCCATTTAAACTTAAAAATTTAAAGCTATGAAAAAGATTACCTCATTAATCATCATTTTATACGGAATAATATATTCCGTTCAATCTCAAACGTGGGTAGTCATCAACAGTTCCTCCCCAGAAGAAATAAGTGCATATGTAACTGAAAGTAACAGCCAAACTATCAAAGTGAAATTTGACACACATGGGTTTTACTCAAAAACGCTCACAGCAAAAAACGAAACATACCAACGGCTTATGATTCCAGGAGCTGGACGAAGCCAAACAACTGGCTTCCCGGAATTGCCACTAATTCACCAGATAATTGCGATTCCAGAATGTGACAATGTAAACATAACATATCAAATCATCCAAGAAAGTGTTTTTGATAATTACAATATATATCCCGTCCCTGACTACCAAGTCATAACCAACCCGGACAGTACATGTGTTGTAACAGAATTATTTAGTAAAGATGTTGTTGGATATGAGCGAGATACACTCTCTCCATACAATAATGTGCTAAACAGCGAAATTGGATATTTTCGCAACCAAAAATATATAGAAGTTGAGGTGTCGCCATTTCGTTACAATCCTGTAACCCAAAAGCTCTATGTTGCCACCGAGTTGGAAATAACACTAAATCTCACAAATGCAACAGGTTCAACATCGTCAAACTTGGGCATTTTCAACAATGTAGCCGCAAATACCATGCTAAACTACACATCGACAAACAAGACTGCTGAAGAAAACGATATGCGACTTGGGGGAGGAAGCGTGAGTTATATTGAATTACAGACTCCACTCCAAGCAGGCAACATACAAGCCGACTATCTTATTATTTGTGCCGACCAGTTTATTGAAAACGGGGCACCATCCAGTGAATTAATGCGAATTGCGCAACACAGAGCATATTACAATGGATTTGATGTGGCTATACTTAAATTGGACAATATTCTTCAGGTTGGATTTTCCTATAACGACCCTCTCTACAAATGGGAAGGGATGATGCGCTCCTGTATTAAAGCGGTGTATGATGGATGCAATGCCAACAACACAATAGACGGACATTTAGGCTATGTCCTCTTGGTCGGCAAGCCACCTGTCAGAAACAGCGAAACTCAATACAATCCAGCGTACCATGGTTTCGTCCCCACTGCCTATAGTCATGGTGTAAAACAAAACTTTGATAATTATCCCAAAGAGTTATATCCATCAGATTATTGGTTCAGTTGTATCACCCATAACAGTCAAAATATTTATGACAAAGTAGGAGACCTATTCATCGGACGTTTTTGCGTTGAAAATGAAAGTCAACTTCGCAACATTGTAAATAAAACCATAAAACGTGAAAGAGAGTATAGACCTGTTAAGAGTAAAATTGTTAACGCTGCAAATGACATAGTGTATCAAGAATTTAACGGCTATTTTGAAAACAGTTTATATCCTCATATCCAAAGTTTTTTAGGTAACCACCAAACATTAACCATAGCAAATCGATGGATAGATAATTTGACCACATACAAAACAAAAGTATTATCCATGCTCAACGATGGCACCCCTTACTTTACAATTTACACACATGGAAGCTATAACGGTTGGCAAAACTTATATGACTTGCCAACTAATCTTGACAATGGAAACACCATGAACCAGTTCTGCATGAGCTATGCTTGCTTAACTGGCAAGATGGATTACACTTTACCATGTTGGGGTCAAAAACTAACATCCGATGACCCTAATATTGGAATGGTTGGATTTCTTGGATCGGGCAGACTATAATGCGTCCCGAAGTTTGAACCACTGATAGTTGAGGTTAAGGTGGTTTTCGT
>ERZ842401.8460-NODE-8460-length-10108-cov-5.172486_pt1 | contig 10108 bp, 4 predicted proteins | sample MGYA00521270_ERZ842401 | MGnify/ENA primary metagenome ERZ842401 (study PRJEB31892, sample SAMEA3878208) | bioreactor metagenome | biome: Moose rumen | place: Sweden | collected 2011-10 | study: EMG produced TPA metagenomics assembly of the PRJEB12797 data set... | reverse complement strand
GGGGGGGGGGGGGAGAGGGAGGGGCGCTGTCCGATGGGGGAGGCGGGAGCGTCAGAACTGGTAGAAGCCGCGGACGCACTGGTCGAAGGTCTGCGAACAGTCGTAGATGCAGTAGTCCGACGGTGCCTGGGCGCAGTCGCTCCACGGGGCATAGGCGAAGAACGACACGTGCGTCTGCTGTTCGCCGGTGCCTTCCGGTGGCCTCGCCGTAGCCGTTGGGCCAGTACTTGACGGGGGCGTAGTTCCAGTAGGTGCCGTCCCAGGTCACCTGCTGGTTGCACATGAAGTCGGGGCTGACGGTGGCGCTGGCGTAGGTGCGCAGCCCGGTGTAGGAGGCGAAGACGCTGAAGCCGCGTTCCGTGTCCTTCAGTGCTGCCAGGTCGTTGATGTCGGTGGCGGCGCGTGTCAGGGTGAGGGTGTCGCCAGCGGCGGCGCGAGTGACGCTGACGGTGGTGTCCAGGGGCAGCGTCAGTGCGGTGTCGCTCTTGACGTAGTGTCCGTCCACGTCGAAGATGGCGGCTCCCTCGCCGTATCCGTAGCCGAGGTATTGTCTGTCGTCCTGCGCGCTCTCAGGGTGCTCCACGCAGGCTGCCGCCGCCGTCAGCAGTGCTGCGGCGGCCGCCAGTCTCAATGATTGCTTCAGTGAGTTCATATTTTTTGATTTTTTCTTTCGTTTCTTTCTCTTTCGCTCATGACGGCTGAGACAGACAGGGGAGGGCGTATATGCAGTACAGGGCTACCCGGTGTGGGCAGCCTGCGGGGTTGTGGAGAGATATTGGGAGTACTTAAGCGAAGGGGCTTACACGGCAATGCCTGTGCGTATGACGTCTTTGTAAAGCAGTGTCTCTTCGTTTTGAGCCATTAGGACAGGCTCTATGAGCAGACTGACCTTGTCAACATCATGCCATAGGTCGGCCGATTGTTCCAGCCACTCGTCGTCATTAATAGAGGGCACGATAACGGCTACGTCAATGTCGCTCCACGGATGCGGGTGCCCCTTGGAGTAAGAGCCATACATATATACTTGTGGCTCTACATCGAAGCGAGGTGCAATTTCCAAGGAGATTTTCCTCCCCTCCTTAGGGATAAAGAAAAAAATCAAAATGGTCTATAGGAAACGAATTGCCATAATTGTTATAATTATTCCGTAATTTATTTTCAATTATGGACAAATTATGACAATTACGGAAATTCGTTTCAAAAGAAATCTGCGGGGCCGGGATTTTTCAGAAAGCGACCGAGATTTTTTCATGGGAGGCCGAGTTTTTTCCGTGTGGAGTAGGGGGGCATCCGCCATTGAGTTGACGTCACCAGTTGTCGGTGCGGAAGGAGGAGACGGGCAGGCCGTCGTGCATCAGGTCGCCCTGCGCCCAGTTCTTGAAGGCGTAGCGCACGGCCACGGGTTTCTGCACCTCGGCACTGCGCACGTAGACACGATTCCTGCTAATCCAGGTCTCTGCGGGGTGAAACACGCGGTCTTCGCCCGCAATCTCGAAGTTCGGACTGTGGGGGCCGTTCTCGAAGTAGACCCACTCCTTGGAGCGGTCGAAACTGATGACGGCGGTGTTGCCTTGGAACTCGACGCCGCTATAGACAGCGAACTCGGGCAGCCCCTTCACGCCGTAGGTGTTGGCCAGGGCGAGGATGGCCAGGCGTTCGCCTGCCTGGCGCTTCTTGCGGGGGTGGATGCCATACTCCAGACCGGCGTCCATGAGCACGGCCATACGGCAGTTCGGAACCATCGTCTCCACACGGGCCTGCTGCTCGCGCAGTTCGGCGCTGTTGTACCGTCCCCAGTCTATCAGTGCGTAGTCATAGGGGGCTATCTGGCAGTAGTAGAAGGGAAAGTCGCCCTGCTGCCACTCTGCACGCCAGCCACGAATCATAGTCGAGAACAGGTCGGCATAGAAGCTGGAGCGGTTGACATTGTCCTCGCCCTGATACCAGATGACACCGCGCATGGCGTAGCCGACAAGGGGACGGAGCTGGCCGTTGTATAGTGCGGTGGGGCAGCGCTGCTGTAGCTTTTTCACATCTTCTTCGGTGATGGTCTGCTTCACCTGCGGGAAGGCCTTGAGCCAGTCAGGGGCCATCCATGCCTCGCAGGCAGAGCCACCGAAAGAGGTGACGATAAGGCCTACGGGCACATCGAGCATACGGCGCAGGGCTGAACCGAAGAAATAGGCGGTGGCCGAGAAGTCGCGCACGCTGGCGGTGGACGCCTCGCTCCACGCCCCCGACACATCGTCTGCGGGCAGAAGCTGCGGATTGCGCTTCACGGTGAAGAGGCGCAACTGCGCGTCGCTACAGTTGAGCAGCACATCGTTGGCTCCCTCCACGGGCTGCTGCTTGAAGCCCTTCATCTGCATCTCCATGTTCGACTGTCCGGAGCAGACCCATACCTCGCCGATGAGAACGTTCTTTAGAGTTAAGAGTGAAGAGTTTAGAGTTAAGAGTGAAGAGTTAAGAGTTAAGAGTGAAGAGTTTGCTACCGCTTTCCCTGAAGTGGCATGCTCTTGAAAAGTGATGTCGTAGGGGCCGCCGGCCTCGGGGGTCTGGACGGTCAGCACGAAGTGGCCGGTCTGGTCGGCCTTCGCTGTATAGGTTTTCCCATCCCAGGAGGTGGTGGCGGTAACGGTCTTTCCCTGTTCGGCCGTTCCCCAGAGGCGGACGCAGGTCTGCTGTTGCAGCACCATGTTGTCGCTGAAGAATGCGGGCAGCTTCACCTCGGCTGCGGCACAGAGACCGCAGAGGGCGCAGATTAAACAGATAAGTTTTCTCATGTCATTGTTCTATTTTGATTTCCGGTTGTGTCAAAAGTCCGGCAGGCAGCAAGCCGTCGCCTTTGGTGCGGTACTTGGCGTTGGTCCAAACACCCTCGTAGGGCGCCTTGCCTGCGTCCATGCCACGAAGGGCGTTGTGCCACGTGTTCACCACCTCTATCTCTATCGTATTCTTGCCTTTCTGCAAGGCTCCTGTGATGTCTGCCTCGTAGGGCGCTGTCCAGGCAACGCCACAATCCTTGCCGTTAATCCATACGTGGGCAATATCCTTCACGTTGGGGAGCGACAGCCAGGAACGGCCCCGAGGCACTTCCTTCGCCTTCAGCTTGAGGGTTGTCGTATAGCGGGCATGTCCGCTGAAATAGTGAATTTTGTCATCAGGATGCCGGCTCCAGTCGAAAAGCTGCTGGCCCTTGAGGGCGATGCCGGATTCAACGAAGACGACATCCCATAGCAAGCCGGTTGTTCCCACCTTGGAAACGAGTTGTTCACAGCTTGGGAGTGTGATGCCCCCTGCTTGGGAACATACCGTATCTCCGTAGATGACAAAGCAGGAGGCATAGGCAGGCAATGTCAGCAAGCCGTTGTAAGGCGTACTCTCGTTTGTGACGGCATTGTACACGACTGCCGTTTTTCCGCCTGCCCGAAATTGCGGCTTAAACGAAAGGCGCTTGTCCGTTTGGTTCGACAGGAAATAGATGTCCGCTCCCTCGCCAGCACGATGTGCATAAGCAATGCCCTCGGGCAGCTCCGCATCGCGGGGCAAGGCGTCGAAGACGGTTTGGCGGAAGGGTTTGTCGATGACGAAAACTCCCTGTTGGCGTAACTGGGAAATCCTCGTTTGGGCTTCTTCTGACACCAGCACGCCCTGCGGAACGACCAGCACCGGATAGTTAAAGGGCTGGTTCAGCAGGGCGTCTTTGTTCATCGAGTCGTAGTGATAGCCGTGCAGGGGATTAATCCAGTCCTTGAGGTCGAGAATGCCGGCAGAATGGCGCACACCCACAGGCGACTCCTCCATCGGACAGCCGACGTTGGCCAGGCGCTTTTGCTCTGAGGCGACACGCTCAGGGCCGAACAGACCGGGAAGCATGGGCACAAGGCGGTCGGGCGTGAGGGCACGACGGGGCATTTCCTCGCCGGTATAGACGGCTATGTCAACGACGGGACGTCCCCGCTGCAAGAAATCCTGACAGCGTGTGATGTAGTCGACCAGTGCCCTGGCCTCGGGGAACCACGTCTGGTCGCGCTGGAAGAAGAGGCCGATGCCGTCGAGCGTCATGCCAGGCTTGCGGTCGAGCCAGGGGTTATGGGTGTTGACGTGGAAGAAGAGGCGATTCATGCCGAGGCAGAAATTACGGTCGAGCAACGGCTTGATGCTGGCGGGCGTCTCGTCCCACACGCCGCGCACCTCAGTGAATCCCTCGGCCTGCACGATGTTCTTGCCGTAGACGTGGGCGCCACTGATGGCATCGAGCATGTCGTTGGGCTTGTCGTGGGTGGGCGAGTTGAGCCAGTATTCGCCCATGGGGAGGTCTACATATTTATAATGCTCCATGCCGTCGCTGACCATCGTAGGGGCAACACTCTCGGAAGACAGCCGGATGCCATACTGCCGGGCCCGGCTGCTGACGGTGGCGAAGAAGACCTCGTTAATCAGGTCGTTGATGGTGAGGCGGATGTCGCGCAGCACCTGTTCGCAGTTCTCCATCGGAATGCCAGCATAGACGGGCAGGTAGGGCAGCAGGTCGTAGCCTCGCCTGCGCTTGAACTCTTCAGGGAAGTTCTTGCTCCAGTTCTGCGAACCGCACTCCCAAGAATCCACGTGCATGAACTTCACCACACGGGAGCTTGGGCGTTTCATGAACAGATCGAACCAGCCGTCCAGCTGCTTGTTGACGGCAGACACAGAGAACTTGTCGCACTCCAGTCCCTTGGCGCCGCCGGCCGTGGCATTGGTATGGCCGGTGGAGGTGTGGCCGAAGCGAAGGATGCGGTAGGTGCCGGGGGAAAGTGAAGAGTGAAGAGTTAAGAGTGAAGAGTTAAGAGTTAAGAGTGAAAAGTTAAGAGTTAAGAGTGAAGAGTGAAGAGTGAAGAGTGAAGAGCGTGCTGCCGCTGTCTCGTGGCTCTCGGCAATGCGCCAGACGGAGCCGTTCTTGCTTTCGTACTGGTCGATACGAGGCTCGGAGGAGAGGCGGATGTCCTTTACCTTCAGCACCGGACTCCACTTGGCGGCGTCCAGGTCTTCACTGCCAGGCTCTGTGCCCTCGGGCGTCCAGCTGAAGCGGAAGTGGCGGGCCGTGGTCTCGGGCAGGGCGTAGGTGTAGTTCTGGTCGGTGTTCTGCCAACCCTGACGGGGAGGCACCAGTTGGCGAACGTCACGGAACGATGCGCCGTCGTCGCTTGCCTGCACGAGGAAGCGCTGCGACTGCACATTGTTGCCGCTGGGAATAATCTCAACGCTCCGCACGGTTTGGGCGTCGTCGTAGTCGAATTGTATATAGCCAGGCTCCTTGCTTCGGAAGGTTCCATTCTCATCGCGGGTAATCGTTCCCGACAGATGGGCCTCTGGCAATGGACGTTCCGCGCTTACGGCGAAAGCTGCAATATCTTCATAATAGCCTTGATAGCCCTTGGCTGCTGCCGGCAGGGGCACTGGCCCAGGGCTTTGACCGGTCACGGTAATCAGCGTGTCGCTCCACACCACTTTCTGCATGGACTCTGCTGGCGTGATCCACGGGCCGCCCGCCAAGGCAAAGCCGTCGCAGACGTGGATGCCCATCTGCAATCCGAGCGAGTCAGCCTGCTGGAAAGCATAGTCTATCAGCTCCCAGAACTGCGGTGTGAGCTGCTGCGCCTCGCCCTGATACTCCGGTTTCTCCTGTATGCCACGGATAGGCATCAGGTAGCAGCCGCCAAGTCCCACGTCCTTCATGGCTTGCAGGTCGGCCTTAATGCCTGGCTTCGAGACGGCTCCGTACATCCAGTACCAGAACGTCCAGGGACGAGTGGTATCTTGTGATTGCGCTGACAGCGCAATATACAGGACAAGGACGAGAAGGGCTGTTCTTTTCATTCAAATCGGAGGATTGCGTTGATGTTGCCTTTTCCTTTGCTCCAGTAGGGCTGGGCCGACGGGCCGTTGAGGTCGGTGGTGTTCACCTTGTTGCGCACCGCAGGAATAGTCTTCAGGATAGAGATGCCGGTCTCGGGCAGGGTATATAGGATATGGTCGCGGCCGTCGCGTGGGGTGTAGACGCCCACTTTCAGGTCCAAGCCCTCTATGCCGAGCTGACCTTCCGCCGTCAGGAGCTTCATCCACGATACGTTGGAGAAGTAGCCCTTGAACTCTGGATACTCGAACGTCTCACCGGGGACGGGGTCGTTGTAATCGTTCTGCCAATAGCCGAACTGCGGGCCCTCCATGCGGTTCTGCCATACACGGTAGGGGCCTTTGCCCACCCACGTCTTATGCTTCACCAGCTGCTCAGGATAGTCGAAGCAGACACCCAAGAGGTCGACCACGCCGTTGAAGTAGTAATCCACATTCATGTAGGCACCGCCGTCGGCAAGGAAGCGCCACGTGACCTTTTCCAAAGAGCCATGCAGGTAGTTGGCCACCAGCGTGCTGTCGCTCAGGGTGAAGCCCGCAAAGCGGCCTTGGTCGGCATACTCCGTATAGTCTGTCTTCTTCTGGAAAGCCTCCTTGTCGTCATGATTGTAGAAGCCGTCCTGCGAACGGTCGGCACGCTTGGCAGCCACGAAGCGCGGGCCGTTGCTGAGAGATATGGTCTTGCCGGAGATGCTGACCTGCATCAGCCGTCCGTTCTGTTTGGAGAAACCATACCGGCGGTTACCTTGAACAACGGTCAGCAGGTTGGCATCCTCCTGAACGGAATAGGTCTGTGTGTTCTTGTGAACATTGTCTAAGATGAGGTTGCCACCCTTGTCAACCAGTCTTTGGCTCCAGGTGAAGATTTCCCGTCCGAGCCAGTCGGTGGCCGTCAGCTCGATGACATCTGCATCCGCCCATCCGAATTCAAGATTGCCCGTCTGACCAGGAGCCAGATCGGGCGAGGCGATGCGGCCCTCCTTGACGACCTTTATCTGTGAGCTGCCATAGTGGGGCATGTTCAGCAACCGATAGCTGAAGTGGCAGTCTTTCAGGTTGGTGAAGTCGTAGCAGTTTTTGACGGTGACGCTGTTGGCATCCCAAGAGCACACCTGCACGGGACTCCACACCTCGCGGATGGTGTAGTAGGAGCCTTCCTTCTCCATGTGGGGGCCTACGATGCCGTCGCTTCCGAAGTTACCCATGCAGTCCACGATATGATTCATATCCGTGCGGATGACACCTTGGTCCATCAGGTCCCAGAGGAAGCCTCCGGCACAGCGGGGATTCGACATCATCAGCTTCCAATAGTCAGCGAGGCCAGCACCGTGACCACCGTCGTACAGACCGTGCAGGAACTCCGTCGGCATGAATATTTCCTTCTGGCGCATATACTCTGCCGTCTCGCCCCACGAACGGTAGTGCTTGGTCTCGAAACCGTTACGGTTGGCCCAGGGATAGAGCACGACACGCTGCTGTGGGTCGAACTTCTTGAAGACTGGCTCCAACTCGTAGTTGAACCCGCCCTCGTTGCCGTTGCTCCAGAAGATGATGCTGGGGTGATTGACGTCGCGCGTCACCATCTCCTCAACAATCCGACTGCCTACGATGGTCTCATGCGGCCAGTGCCAGCCGGGCTGCTCGCACTCCACGTAGAGCCCCAGTGAGTCGCAGGCATCCAGGAATTCCGGGTCGGCAGGGTAGTGGCTGAGACGCACGGCATTCATGTTCATCGACTTGATGAGCAGCACGTCCTCGATGTTCTTCTCCTTGGAGAGGGTGCGCCCCGTCTCAGGACGGAAGGAATGGCGGTTCACGCCCTTGAAGATGACCTTCTGTCCATTGATGAAGACGCCATCTTCCTTATCGCCGGCATATTGATGACGGTACTCGATGGTGCGGAAGCCGAAGCGCTGGCGCTCCACGTGAAGAGTCTTGCCCTGAGTGTCCTTGAGGGTGAAGACGGCTGTGTAGAGATGAGGCTGCTCAGCGTTCCAGGACTTGATGCCCTTGACGATGAAGTCAATCTTGGCGCCATCGCTGCTGATGGGGAATGCCGGACTTTCGGCCACCTTTGTCTTGTTTGCGTCCGTGACACAGACGCTTACTGAACTGCCGGGGAGGGCGCGGTTGAGGAACACATCAGCCATGAAGCGGCCGTCGCCCTTGGCATCAATGGCGACGCGCTGGATGTTTTGTGCAGGCTTCGAGACGATGAAGACGGGACGCCAGATGCCGCCAAAATTCCAATAGTCAGCCCGGCGCTCTGCAAGATTCACCTGCGGATTGCTGCTCTCCTTCGACACCTCCACTTCCAGCCGGTTCTTCTTGGTACCAAAGAATACCCGATCGGAGACGTCGATGGTGTGCCGGGTGAAGCCGCCCTGATAGAGACCGTTGCCAGCCTTACGCCCATTGATGGTGACGTTGGCGTCGGTGAAGACAGCCTCGAAAACCAGCTGTATCTGCCGGCCCTCCCACTCGCGGGGCAGGGTGAACTCCGTCTTGTAGTAGCCTTTCTCGTCGGCAATGCCCTCTGGCGTGGCCTTGCCATAGAACCGCATGCCGTACTGATAGATACCGAAGCCCTGCAGTTCCCAGCAGGAGGGTACACCGATCTTGGTCCACTGACCGCTGTTGCGACCGTCAGAACACTTGAAGTCCCACTGCACCATGTCGTCACAGCCTGTACCGCTGAGGTAGAGGCGTTCGGTGTCCTGGGCCGAGGCTCTTCCAACAGCCAGAAGACAAAAGGTAAGGGAAAGGAGTTGTCGTAGCATGTTATTTCTTTAGTTTTATTCTTTGTAAAATGACGTGTAGCGATTGTGCCGACCGAGGTATGGCATACTTGGTGAGCACTCCGGGGCCGCAGGAGCTGTTGCCTAGCCCTAGCACGGCGCAGTCCAAGTTAAGGTATATGTGTTCGGCATCCATTTGCAGGTCGCAATCGTGGGCCGTGTTGTAAAGATGCTTCACGCTGTATGGCAGGGCAGAGAACGAGAAAGGTTGGCCGTCGGCAGATGAGACGCGCCATCCTAAGCCCTTGTCATCGGTAAGCTCCAGCCAGTAGGTGTCGTCGTGGTTGCCACTGTCTTGGGGGCGGGGATAGTGCACGTATTGACTGGCTATGGTGCTTTCCCATTTGTCAATGTAGGTCGAGGCGTGACGGTCGGGGTAGTTGTCCCAGGGGCCGCGTCCAAAGTAAGTAAGGCGTTGCAGCTTCTTCGGCAACGGGATGGTGATGCCCAGGCAGGGCAGTGTGGGCAGCTCACCCTTTTGCTCGAAAGTGACGTGGATGTCGATGGCCCCGTCGGGCAGTGGCGTGACGTCGTAGGTGGTAAGGATATGGCCCTTAGCTGTGCAGTGGGCCACGACGCGGTGGTTGCTGTTGGCAGTACCGCTGATCATGCTGTCGCGCAGCTGGTCCAGGCTCTGCCGTTTCCAGTCTTTGGCAATCCAGTTGCCGAAGCCCTTGTCATTGTCGGTGGGTGCACGAAACAGGTGAGGGGCGATAAGCGATGCATCAAAGGGATAAAGATTGTCTTGCGCGACCGCTTTCCCTGTGGGATGAGGTGCTTTTATCTGTTCTTCGCTTAGTTTGAACTGCTGGCGACACACCTCATATCCTTTTGGAGCCCATGGCTTTTGAGTGCTCAATGTGGCCCACACGTCGAGAAGACCGTCGTGTTCCTGTTGATATATGGCATAGTCGGCAAGTGTAGCAGTAGAGTCGAGCAGTTCTGTGTAGACATGGCCGTGCTCATAGTGGAAGCGCAGCGGTGCATACACCTGCTTCACCTCGTAGTACTTGGGAGTGGGCTGGCGGTTGCTGCTCACGATGCCTTTCAGGCAGAACGCCTTCAAGTTGGGAGCATCTCCGAAGTCGCCACCATAGGCTGTCATCACCTTGCCGTCGGGACGGGTGGCAAAGATTCCCTCGTCTGCCCATTCCCAGATAAAGCCTCCCAGCATGCGGGGATGACTGTATATCTCGTCCCAATACTCCTGGAAGTTTCCCAGGGCGTTACCCATGGCGTGGGCATACTCGCTGGTAAGCACCGGACGGCAGTCCATGGTGTCGCGTGCAATGGAGAGCAAGCGCTCCCAACGGGCATTCTCTGGGCGTTCCATATTCGCGTCGGCCACGCCGGGATTCAGGTATTCGTCCTGCGTACGGGGATAGAAGCGTGAGATGACGTCAACGGCTCGCGGG
>ERZ842401.8459-NODE-8459-length-10110-cov-7.315167_pt1 | contig 10110 bp, 12 predicted proteins | sample MGYA00521270_ERZ842401 | MGnify/ENA primary metagenome ERZ842401 (study PRJEB31892, sample SAMEA3878208) | bioreactor metagenome | biome: Moose rumen | place: Sweden | collected 2011-10 | study: EMG produced TPA metagenomics assembly of the PRJEB12797 data set... | reverse complement strand
GGCGAGAGGTGTACTTCCGTCTGATTCATTATGTACCAGAAGCAAAGGCTCCACCTCTGAGGATGAAGCCTTTCGGTGCTATCACTTTTTGATTGCGTATCAAATTCAATTGTCTATGAGTGAGAAATTGAATATTTGTCTGCTTTGGATCACCAGTGCTGCACTGTTGGCTGACCTCGTCTTCATCGGCTATCTCATGCTACCATGACCGATGGAAGGGCGCAGTCCGCTATGTCGCGGGCAGCTTCCCTATGGTCGCTGCCTGGTATCACAGACTTGGTGCCGGTGCTCCCCATTCGAGAATGTTGTGGTTGGCAACGTTCCTGATGAACTGCATGACAGTCCTGGCAGGAACATACCTCTCATTGACGGTATGCTGCTTCAGCGTCTCGAAAACCTCTCTGAAATCCTCACGGCTGGCGAATTTTTGGATATATCCAATATTGCGCTCTTCTTTGATGTTGCCTTTGAGATAGTCGCTTTTGTTAGCGATAATTTCCAGATATGAAGTCAGCTCTGTGTTGTTCTGCTGAGCTATCGCTTGACGATCCAGCTCAGAACGCGAAGGAATGCTTCTGGTTTCTGGGGCTGCTGCTTCCGGCGCATCCCCTCCGACAGAAGGTGTTTCTTCTTTCTGTGGTTTTGTCTGGCCGTCAACGGCTGCTGCCTGTTCCGGCTCATGGGCTTTCTTGGTCTGCTTTGCCTTGGACTTCTTCTTTGTCTGTTTCTTCATTGCCTTATCGTCGATGTCGGCAAAAGTAATCTGCTTGGCGGCATCGGGCAATGTCTGGAGGCGGTTGAGGAACATCTGGAACTGCTGCCGGTAGTCGTAAGTGTCGGCATCCTTCTCTCGCCATGCCAGCACCTCGTCGGCAATCTTGATGTCGTTCTGGAGTCTGGCATCAAGGGTCTCAATGCCAGGAGTGGCAGGGAAGGACTCTATGAACTCAATCGAGTTCAGGATGCTGTCATACTTTCCTTTGGCACGGGAATGTTTCTTCGGTGAAGTGGTGTCAGAATCCGTCACCTGGTCATCTTTGATGTCTGCGGTGATATAATAGATACTGTTGCGTCTGAGGTGTGGAACTTGGCTCCAGTCCCAGCTGTCATGCTCGATAATGGCATCCGCAATCTTATCGGGGGCAAGTGGACTGTCCTGATGCTGCTCAAGATACCATTCAAGATGAATGTTCTGGCACACAAGACTGCTGTTCTTTTCTCTCAGTCTCTGCGTAACTGTGTCACGCAAGTACGTCGGCTTAACGGGAACAGCTATTGCGGAAAGCTGGGTGTTGAGTTGCGACAGCCAAAGCGTCTGCAACTTCTGTAACTTGGTCTGTTCTTCTACGGTCATCGGTGATGACGGCTTGAAGTTTCTGACCTTCTGTATTAACGTTGAAAGCAAGTCCTTACATGCGGAACACTTCTTTGTGATAATTCCACCAGACGTGCTGAGTGATGTATATACTTCGTTCACGCTCATGTCGGCAATCGACCTGAGATGTTTGGTGTTATAGTCTTTCAGCAACTTGCTACAAGGCACCTTGATTTCTTTGCTATCATTATTCATAACTCTTGCGGTTAAATACGGATGCAAAGTTACTAATATAATATTATATATATGCGATATAATAATAAATATTATGTCTATTTAACAAAAATATATTTTGCGGTAATACCTCAATTCATATTGCGGTAATTTAAATGAATAAATTGCGGTGAACTACTTGAACAAGTTGCGGTAAGTAGGCAATTCATATTGCGGTGACTCACCGAAATAAAACGTCGCATCCAGCGACAATCCGAAACGCTTCGTTAATAAACCGTAAATCTTCGGGCGGTTCCTTGCACATCCCGAAAGAAATCCGTAACTTCGCGGGCAGGTGGACTATTTCGAGAAATAGTCTAAACCTAATTAGGGATTTTCTCGAAATTGCCCTTCGGACAACTCCTAAAAATACCCGAATTAGGCCAACGGGGTTTCCCCATTGGATTCCCCACCAAGGGCTTCTCGCCCTATGGAACCTCGCAAGGGAGTGACCCTCTCCCTTGACCCTCCGCTCAGAGGTCTCGACCTCTAAGGACTCCGACCAGGATAACACCCTGGACTCGTTATTGAAGTTGAACAGTTTATATTTGATGAGTATGGCTAAAGCAAAAGGTGTAGCACACGCTGGTAAGAGAATTGGAATGTCAACCGGCGAAGCGGACGAAAACGAACGTCAGAAAAACGACAAGAACAGGAAAGGCGAAAAAGTGTCATGGGATGAAAAGACATACCGTGACAAAAACAAAAAGCCTTTCAATAACTATGACTGGTCACGAGCCAGGTTGAACTTCGAAATTACCAAAGGTGCTGATGGTAAACCGAAGATCATTCCGCTGGGCAGTCAGGACATGACTTTGTACAAACGGTATCAGAAAGTCTTGGAAGATGTTGACTTCAAGCAATACAAGTTGGGAGCATCAAACCAACAACTGACATATGTCGGACTCATTCTTTCTGGCTCCACTGAGAAAATGCAGAAGATTGCTTTCGGTGACCAGAATGTTGACTATGAACGGAATCCTGAGCAATGGAAAAACTGGAATGTCAACAGGACAAAGGCCATCGAGGAATGGGCCGTCGATACCTATAACTTTGTCTGTGACAAATATGGTGAAGAAAACATCGTCGGATTTGAAGTCCATCTGGATGAAACAGAACCACACGTTCACTGTAACATCGTGCCGACAGCTGTCATGCAGCAGCGCGGAGCCGTTGGTGGTTACATTAAGATTGATGCGGACGGCAATGATGTGCGGTACACCAAGGGTAAGCATGTCGGCGAACTGGTTAAAATCAACAAGGCGAAATATGATAGATTGTCGGATGAGAAGAAGAAGGAGTACCGTCCGAATGTCCGGGGTACTGTCCGAACGATCAGCTATGCTGCTCATTTCGGAAGTACCAAGACCGAGCGCAGTCAGAAGATGTCCCAGCTTCATACTGACTTCTATGAGAAGGTTGGTAAGAAGTGGGGATTTGAGCGTGGTGACGTCTGGGCTGACCTCTCGGAAGAGGAACGCCGTCGCCGTCGCCGCCGCACCAAGGAACAGGCTTATGAGGAAAAGGAAGCAGAAAAGGCCAAGCAGGAAGCCATCAAAGGACGTGACACTGCTGTAGAGGAAAAGGAAGCTGCCATGAAGGAGGCTGCTGAACAGCAAGCCGTCATCAACAGGAATAAGGCTACCATTGTAAACCAGGATGACCTTATCCGGAAAGGGATTGAACGTATAGAGCAGCAGAACGCAGACCTGAAGGCCATCCAGTCTGAAAAACAGAAAGCCGTTTCTGAAAAGGATGACGCAGTAAGGCAAAGGAACGCAGCAGTCCGGACATTGGAGGAATCAAAGTCCGAAGTAAAACGAAACGAACGGACTATAGAATCCCAAGCGACAACCATTGGGAAGAATAAGAACGTCATCGACGAACAGGAAAAAACAAAGGCAGCCCTTCAAAAGCATATCGACCTGATGGGCAGGATAGAAAATCTTACCTACCAGGAGGTAAGTTCCTACGTTCAGGATCTTGAAGGTGTGGATATCATACTGAATAATGAACTCAGGAAGAAACTGATATCACCCCTGAAAGACCATCCGAGAATACTATACACCAATCCGCCACTGACGGCAAGGGAACTCGAACGGATTGCCTTAGACGAGGAAACGAAGGTTATCAACAGAATCGGTGGCTTTACAGGAATAAGTAAAAACAAGGCTTACGAGGAAATACGGAATATCCGTACCGATGTTCAGACCATATTGTTTGATATTGTCGGAGCCAAACAAAAAAGAGGAATTCAAAACGCCAACAGGGAAATATACAAGGGGGTGAAACAGGAACTGGCCGAGGTTTACAAAAAGGCCGAACAGTTCGATAGGATGAAAAAGGCCGGCATTACCGAATCCTCCTTTGAAGAAATGAAACAAAGCGCGGAGAAAGGGCAGAAAGCCGCTACCCAGCTATCTGAAACCGAAGATATGCTGGAGTTCGCATGGCCAGGTGTCACAAAAGCCAAGAATATCCTGACTGACCCGGCTCTCGACAAGAACTATATGACCGACGAGCAGAAAAATAACGTGGTGGGTGTTCTGAGGGATAACCCCAAGCATCCTGAATACCGGTTGGATGATATAATGAGGTTACTAAAATATGCTTGTTCCTTCAGGGACATCCCTGTTACAACCAGGGGTGAAGCCATCGAATCGGCTGCATCCAATATCATAAAGTCGATTGCAGATAGCGGATATGACCTTGTCAAAGAGGCTTCTGCGCTGGTTGGCTCAGTTGCCAAAGATCTTGAAATGACAGTTGCAGAGGCAGCGGAAAGCACAGCATCTGCAGCAGTGTGTCTCATATTTGGTTATTTGGATGCAGCCACAACGGTATCTGAAGGGTGTGGCGGTGGCGGTGGAAATAATGACCTACCGAAGAAAAAGGATGACGAGGATCTGAAATCATTCTATGGTAGGTGTCTCGGTACTGCTGTACGGATGATGAGACCGTCCAGACAAATGAAAGTTGGACGCTGATGCCTGAACACCAGGTATGAAAGAAGAATACCGCTGTGGAAGATTATCTTTCTAATCGGTATTCTTGTTGCGCTACTGATAGTGTAATACAGACTGGCTTGCTGCGCCATGCCGGGGGGGTGCTGTTGTATGGTCTGCCTGCACTCATAACTGCTTCAGATTCTCAACTATTTTCTTCGTTGTTTCTTCGTCGAGTCCTGTTCGCTCATCGACTTTAAACAGGAACGGCAGTTGCTCTTCCCTGAAAAACTCCGTGAATGGGCAATCATCGATGATGGCATAGTGGACTGCGCCCAGATTTGCGTCTAACCAGCCCTCTATCTCATTTCCCCGGTGTATGGGGTCGATGTCGGGTGTCACACCAATAACCCTACCGGGCAGGTGTCTGGCCTCCCACATACGCTGTATGCCGCTTAGTCCCCTCTCCATCTTCCATGTCGATGTCACCACTATCTCTGCATCGGTACTCTCGATAATCTGGCGTAGGTTCTCCACACATACAGGGTCGAACTTATAGCCGTACTCATCCACATGAAGTTGTGGGCCATCATCCATTAGCTGTGTCTGGTATCTGTCCGTTACCATCACACCGTCAAAATCGAGGAATAAGATGTTTTTCATAACTTTCCTTTTTGGAGGTCGATAAAAGTTTGTAATTTTATATCCAGTAAGTCAAGCGTCTGCTGCGCTAAACCTCTTAATCTTCCGATGGTGTGCAACATTTCAACGTCGGCATCGAAAGGGTCTGGTGCAAGTGCGTCCATGTTTGGTGGGCAATTAGCCGACATGATGTTAACTGATTTCTGATAGTCAGCATCAATTATCGGTTTCGCAGTCACGAAGAAATACTTTTGAAGCTCCCTGACCTTCGCCTGTATTTCCTTGTATTTCTCTAATTTGTAACGTGCCATAATATATGTAATACATTATATGTTATTTTTATGGGGTTGTCTGCCTGGTTCCAGCCCAGCCATCCGAAGATACTTATAGACAGTGTTCCTCGACTTGATGCCTGTCGTGCGCATGATGGCCGACACACTGTTACCATTGCGATAAAGCTGGGCACACATCGATGCTCGTTCCGGCTTCGGCTGTTTTGGCCTTCCAAATCGGACTCCTTTTTTCTTGGCCTCTCTCCTACCCTCGTCGGTACGCTCTTTTATCAAATCACGTTCAAACTCGGCGAGGCTTGCGAAGATATGGAGTACCAGCTTTCCGGTTGTGCTGCCAGTGTCGATATTATCCCGGAGTGATACCAGGCTAATATTTCTCTTCTGAAGCTGCTCGATGATATCAAGTAGATCCTTCAGTGACCGCCCCAACCTGTCCAGCTTGTAGATGACCAGACAATCACCTTCACGGAGGTATTGCATACACTCCTGCAGCCGCTCTCGATGGGCAATTCCACTCACCTTCTCTGAGTAGATTTTCTCACATCCGGCATCGGTAAGGGCTGTTACCTGCATGTCGAGGTTCTGGGATGTGGTACTCACACGGGCATATCCTACTCTCATAGATAATGATCGCCATAGCTTACGTACTCCAGACGGATTTCCATACAGTCATCCTCCTGAGTCTTTTTCACTCCTGGACATGGAACCTGATGTTTCCCGTTCTGTATTCTGAACCCGCCTAACTTCTCATGGTCTGGGTATGCTTCATTGATGGCTTCTATTATTCTGTTAATCCACCATGAATCCACCATATCAGTAACCACGAAGGAAATCCCCTCTGCCCTCTCTCCGTTGTAATGGAACAGATTTACTCGCCCGTAGGCCTTACAAACCTTACTGACAATGCTTTTGATTTTCTTTTCGTCGTACATATATACTGTATATTTAAATCCTACTTCAATATTCCGTCGTTTTTATACACTTGTGCAATGCCTGGTTATCACAGTTCCGGGCGCAGTCTGCTATGTTCACTTTATTCCTAAGTTTTGTGTACACCTTCCTGATGGGACGGCAGTGTGCGCCACACACCCTACTACCTCACAGGGAGTACCGGGCAGTCCTTTCAGACAATAGCCCTCATGATGATATCCACAGTTCTCGTCATTCATCCTCGTCCTTTGGTTGGATGAAACCTATCGGCCTACGCTTTTCCGGCTCTTTTGGCTGAAGTTCTGCCAGTGCGGTGCTGATGGCATCCAACTGTGTGCGGGTGCTCTCATTGATGTCATTCTGGTCTCTCAGGATGTCTTCAATGTCAAGCTTCAGTTCCTCAAAGTCTTTCCGTAACTGTGCCACGTCGGCATTTGTCTCCGGCATCGGTAAAGCGGCTGCCATCTTACGAAACTCCGTAAAGACTCGCATAATTCCAATGTTCACCTGTATGGCCAGTGGTGAGCGTAGCACACTGCTGAGCATAGCCACTCCGTTCTCGGTGAAGGCATAAGGCATGTATTTTCTGTGGGCACCTCGCTTGCCTTTTAAAGTCGCATTTTGCGACCTTAAAGAGGTTTGGCTCTCATCTTCCACGTCTTTTAAGGTCGCAATTTGTGATCTTAAAATTTCCCACTCACCTTTTGTCAGTTGAAACATGAAATCTTCTGGGAAACGCTCTATATTACGTTTCACCTGTTCGTTAAGTCGCCTTATCTCAACCCCGTACATTTCCGCAAGGTCGAAATCAAGCATGACACGCTGGCCTCGAATCTCGTAGATCTTACTCTGTATGACTGTTATTTCGTTCATGCTACTTCCTCCTTTCCTTGTTCATTGATGGCCTGTACCAGTTGGTCCACCATCGGGTTATCTTCCTTGCTCTTTATGTTCAGGGCCTCGCCCTCTTTAGCCTCGAAGGTCACGCTGGGTGCCGCACCTGCGGCAGCGGCTTCCTCCAGAAAGGCCAACGTTTCTTCCTGGCTCTTCCCGTGACCGATGAATGCTGACATGATACATGCCATCACATCGGTCTTAAAGCCTTTGTCGCGTAGCTGCTGCAGGTCACCCTTGTCCGGCTTGATGGTTGCTCTGTGATACTTGATAACCATCTGACCGCCCACCTCATTCCAGAGGTCGAGCATTTCCATTTCATAGGGGTTTGTCTTGTCGGCCATAGCTCAAAGTTCCTTCAGTTTCCCTTCGTTTTCGTCGAGGAAGGCCATGACTATTGCAGACACGAGCGTCCTGATGGGAATGTTCCTCTTGGCTGTTGCCCGGAAGTCATCGAGACGCTTCTTTACATCACTGGGAAGCCAAACAGCAGAACCTTGCTCCTTCACTCCAGTGTACTTAATCATGTTTTCCAGAAACTTATTCCATAGTTCACCGACTGATAATGTGGGTTCCTGGACAGGACTTGTCTGCTCTTGCTCAGGCATGGCTACTGTAGGCTTACTGGCCTGCTGCGACTCCTGCAGCATACCCAACATACTGATACCCTTTGGAGCGGATGGCTCTCTTCTCTTATTATCTGCCATAATATTTATTATATATTTGTTATATACTGATTATATATTCAATTCTTTGATGATACCCTCAAAGGTAGTCCGAAGGATTTCCCTCTGGGATGGTGTAATGTCGTAGGTGTCTATGCGCTTCAAGTTCGCACGTTGCGGAACTTTCGGCATAACCTTGCCGACCATTCCATACATGCTTGCGCATTGTTTCCACATAGATACCTCTGCTGCAGTACCGAAGGAGGACTGGAGCTTGTTCGGTACGAAGATGTATTTTGCCGCCCCTCCCACCTTTTGCTTGATGGTGTTCAGCAGGTTCACAAAGTCCGTCGTGGCCTCCAGACAGATATCCTCATACTCGAATGGAATGATAATAGCATCTGCTTGGGTAAATACCGGCAGTAGTCCATCATCCCTTACGTTACCAGGACAGTCTATGATGACAGTACCATCAATCTGCCTGGCGTTGGCCATCAGCCTTTGCATGTAGTCCACATCCTGTATTCCCACATGCTGCACTTCATACGGGGGGGCCTCGCCGAAGAACTCCACATCCTTTTCTCTTTTAGTGGTTACTGACCGCTGATCGTCAGCGTCGAGTAGAACCACGCCCTTTTTCTTCCAAGCCAGGTAGTCGGCGAAGAGAATACACAGAGTGGTCTTCCCTACCCCGCCCTTCTGGTTGGCAAATGCAATAATCTTATTCATACTTATCTTTGCTGGTTACTTATCCATGAACTTCACAACTGGTACGGTTCTATCAAGGCCACCTCCAGATGTATATTTGAATATTCCAACTTGTCTGGCTACCTTTCCTGAAGGAACCTTCACTATTTCGTGGTCATAATAGTATTTTCCTTCGTCATTGACAAGGAGAAATGTTGTCATGTATTCTTCCTCTCCGTCGGCGAGCGCAGCACCTTGTTCAAGTGCCTGGATAACTTTAAAGGATTTCTCTGTTATCACATCGCCCGGTTGTTCAAACATCGTCAGGCCGCTATCCTCTTTTACACTTGTTTCCTTCTGGGAAGAAAACATAAAAGCAAACAGGAAGGTAAGCAGGACTCCCGTCACTGCTCCACCAAGAAATATCAATCCTTTCTTCATAATATACTTATTATATAATAATTATATACTCAATACTCTATTTTTGATGTTGCTGTCTCGTAGATTTTACGACCACAAGCGGGAATGCCCACCTCCTTTAGGTGTGGGATGAAAGCGCACATATGTTTCCTGTTCGTCATACTTTCTTCTGGTCTTCTATATATTTTGTAATTGTATCTTCTGAAATATGTCCGACACTCTCCACATAGTAAGATCTCGTCCAAAGAGTCGGCAAGCGGCTCTTCAACTTCGGGAACTCCCGACGGAGTGTAACCGACGTGAATCCCTTCAGTTGATTGATGACGTGGTGTATGGCCAGTGTTGGCTTGCTCTTGATAAACAAGTGAACATGGTCGGGCATCACCTCCATCTTCTCAATCTGAATACCCAGATCTGCAGCCTTTTCAAGCAGCAGCTCTTTCAGTCTTTCGTCAATGCCGTCCACAAGAACCTTCCGGCGGTACTTGGGACACCAGATGATATGAAATCCCATATTATACACGCAATGGGATGCGTATTTGTATCGATTTTGGGTAGTCATAAGCAGAAATTTCTAAATTCGTTTGCAAATTTAAGAAAAAAGTTATATATTTGCAAGCAAAATAATAATTTTCTTATGATTGCCTACAAATACAAGCTATATCGTACCGATAAGACGAAGCACCTGGACAGGATGCTCCGTGAGGCTTGCTTTGTATGGAATCATGCACTGGCCTTGCAGAAACGGTACTACCGCCTGTATGGTAAGTACATCGGTGCAAACAGGATGCAGAAACATTTTGCCAAACGTATTTCGAGGAACCTGCTGCACTCGCAGACAGTCCAAGAGATACTACAAAGGCTCGATACCGCCTACCAGCGGTTCTTTAAGCGACTGGCCAAGCGTCCTCCGAAGTTCCGCAAAGCAAAGGATTTCTCTTCCATCCTGTTTAAGCAGGGCGGCTATTCCCTGAATGGCAACGTCCTGACGATAAACAGTATCAAGAAACGCTTCAAGTTCTCGCTGAGCCGTCCGTATGCCGGAA
>ERZ842401.8458-NODE-8458-length-10110-cov-9.244654_pt1 | contig 10110 bp, 12 predicted proteins | sample MGYA00521270_ERZ842401 | MGnify/ENA primary metagenome ERZ842401 (study PRJEB31892, sample SAMEA3878208) | bioreactor metagenome | biome: Moose rumen | place: Sweden | collected 2011-10 | study: EMG produced TPA metagenomics assembly of the PRJEB12797 data set... | reverse complement strand
ATTTTGATTCTTGTAACTGCTCATCGCCGTCCTCTTTTTCTTCAGGCTCGTATTCGCCGCCGTTTTCAATGTTAGTCTTTTGCGCGAAATTGAAAATGTCGCTCTCCGACTTTTGCTTGTTTTCCTCTTCAATTCTTTCCTGCTCAAGTTCCACATCTTGAACGACTGGATTGAATTCAAGCAAGGTTTTTTGACTAACGCCAGTGTTGGCAAGTTTAACAGTGTCTTCAATTTGAGCCGACTGATTTATCATCATACTGCGGTCAAGTTCAATCAAAATCTTATATTTTTGACATTCCTCAAAACTGCCCTTATTAGTGAGTTCATACCACTTATCAAAGAAGTATTTCAAGTCATTTATAAAATCTTGAAAGCGTCTTTCCAGTCCATCTGTATATGTATCCATATTCTGATACAATGACTTGATGACCAACTGATTAGGATTCCCACTAAATCTTGCGTCTTCATAATCAATTCCATAACCAAACTTGATTATGTCGTGTCGTAAAGATTCCAATTTTTTCTGATGAGCCTCAATTGCAGTCTGAGCCTGAATATAATTTGCATCACCATCAGTATCAAGCGATATTGTCCGTGTCATCTTTGCAAGTTCCCTTGCTTCAATAAGGTCGCTGACATCGGGTGATATCCCCTTAATTATCAATAATGGGTCTAAATCATCTACAAGCCCATCAACTGATTTACTATCCAAAATATCATAACTGTCTATCTGCTCTTTGATAAATGATAACAAGGTTTTTTCATCATCCGTTGCTTTTAGACAAATAAAAGGAATCCTTCCCCAGCTAACCTCATCATCATTTCCTGCAATCATATGGGAATGAATTGAAAGCCCATCATTATCCATTACAAGTGGAATTTCTTCATATCCTTTATTTACATCAAAAAGGATTCTTTCATTATCACTCCAATACTCCGCATATTCCTCAAGAGTAGGACTGAGTGAGCCTTTATATCTTTCAATAAGATAATTATACACAAGCCTATCTAACTTTGTATGTTGCCTATCTTGCCATATTGGGTAAATAAGACTAGATGGAACATCTTTCAACTGTAATTCACCATTCTCATCAATCCAAATATAACACCATGCAATTCCATGATTTACAGCCTGCCCTGCAAGAATATAAGACAATTTGAAAAGGGAATTATCAAGAAAATTCTTCCACGCTTTTCCATATTCATCTTTAGTCAAATCCACTTCTTGCTGTTCCTCAGTAGATAATTTAAAAATGAAAGTTTTAGCAAATCCATAGTCCTGTTTCTGCTGGACTAACATTCTGAGGAAATTGCTTTTAATTCTAGCGTTATTTGCATTTGGATTCTCATGTTTGTTTCTATCCCTATCAAAATACACCCTAGATTTTTTAGAAATTTCCTCATTGTTTCCGTCAAAATACCTATCAGCCGTATTCATCGCAAATATTGCAGGCGAATTTTTATTCTTATCAACAATTATCTGCGTAATTAAGGCTGGTGACAAATCTTCACTGAATATAGTGTTGATACTTTTATCGTGTTCCATAATGACTCCCAATTATAAATTACATTATCAAAAAAATAAAGTATTATTCAATATCATCTTCAGGAAAGTGAACCTGATTGTCAACCAATTCCTTTATCTGTTTATCATTCAAATATCCCTTATTTGAGACTATAATCACAGCACCTCTTTTATTAGTGGCTAAGACATTTCCATTCCTAGATTGTTTGATTATCATTCCCTTGTATTCCATAATTGCCTCCAAATAAGTTTATATTATTTTATCAATTTATTTCTACCCTCTAAACTTGAATTACAAATTTCTGCAAATCCTCACAACCATAACGCAAGGCATCGGGAATGTGGGAAAAATCGTGCTCAGGCTCATTAGTAATTTTATCAAATTTATCCTTTGCCCAGGCATAATTAGATAGTGCCTCAATAGTATGAGCGCATCTAGGGTGGACTATAATTTCATAATCCTGCAATTTCTGTATTCCACCAAGTACGCTTCCTGCTCCCTTTTTAGCACCCTTTATTCCGTACAAGCCTAATAGTTTTAATTCATTTATTGTTCGTGGGTCTTCACTATCGGCTTTTATAATAGACTTTCCAAACCCAGCAGTGATTATTTTTCCTGCAATTTTCCTATTTTCCATAGTAGTTTCACAAAATTCATAATAAATATATATCTTGTATCTTGTTTTATCAGCATAAGCACCAATAAAGGCGGTTGGGTCATTATACCCAAAGTCAATTCCGTTACAGGATACAAAATTGGGCAACCCCCTCTTGTCCTTTTCCCCATAATGCTCCTGCAATAATGTATCAATATCAAATTCCTCAACTTTCCAGTTAGTATAGATTAAGCCCTCAGATATTCCCCAATTGCCCAAGCCTTCAATTTCATATCGTCTTGGATTCTGCTGTTTCATTTTTTCATAGATAGCAAGGTCATCTTCACCCAAAAACTCATTGCACATATAAGTCGTGGTAAGCGCAAATGTATCATCATCGGGATTGTCAAAGAATCTTTTTTTGAGCCAACTTTTATCGCTCCATGGGTTGAAAGTTAGGGTAAACTGCTTGAATAAAGGTGCAGGGATATCACCACGAATAGACATATCAACCTTGTTAAAATCATCTTCACTTGTAACTTGAAACGCTTCCTCAAACCATACCCAGCACAGATAGCCGTCCTCAACTGCAATAGATGTAATTGACTGAGGGTCATCTAATCCTCTGAAAAGTATTTTCTGTCCGCTAGGAATATAAGTCAATTCATTATCACCCTTTGGGATTTTCCAAAGATGCCTTACACCTAATTTATCTATAGCCCAGACAAGTTGAGCACGTGTTGAATTCTTGTGAGTATTGTAATAGCGTCTTATGACTAGGACATTAGGCTTCAAGTTGTATTTAGCATAGAATTCCATCATCTTTGAAATATACCAAATTGCTGTAGTGCATGATTTTTTTGAACCCCGTGAACCTTTTACAACCCTATATCTTTTTGTACAATGCCAAAATCGGTTGTAACCTTTTCCAATTATTTTCTTTATGCTTGCAACCATGCCTTATTCCTCATCATCTTCAGGAACATCATCAGTGAAAATAACCTGCTCTTGTTCCTCAGCCTTTTTATCATCCTTTTTGTTATATCCTAGCATTTCATTCAACTGTTGAATAGAATTGAGGATTGCTTCGTTTACATTCCGATTGCTTTGATGTCGTCTGTTGCATTGAATTCTAGCCAACTTGAGATTGTCAATATCATCCTGTAATCCTGCTCTTTTCTTTTTGGACATGTATCCCTTGGGATTTTCCAATTCTTTAGTTTTATTAGCAATCTGTCTATCAAGCAATTCCATCTCATCATCATATGCTTGCTCATACCTATCAGATTCAATCCTATTTTTCCTCAATAGGTCTTTCAATTCATCAATGGCTTGTTCCCTAGTCCATTTGGCTCTTTCAAACCATTCCTTTTCCATTAGTTCCCTTATTTCCATATATCTTTTATGGACAATAGGGTCATTAAACATTTGAGATGCAATTGAATACACATTTGTTTTATTTTCTTTTTTGTTATACTCAGGAAAACATTTCAAGTATGAGGTTTTTAATGAATAACCCTCAATCACACAGGTTATAAACTTTTCCTGTTTAACAGTCAATTTTCCATTATTGTTCATATAAGAATCTCCACAGGAATTTATTATAATTATTTTATCAATTTTTACTAGTTTTTTATTTATTTTTGATGGGTTTTATGGCTATTTTATCAATAATTTTAGGATTTTTATTGGTGGATTTTACACATTTATCAATAAAAAAAGTCAAGTAGTTTTTAATAAATTTTTGATTTTTTTAGAAAAATAATCTATAATTTTCCATTAGTGAGGTGTATATGTATGAAAAAAATTTCATTTCTAGGATTATTTTTTATATTTTTATTATCATTGCAGGCTCAGGAATCTTTACTTCCTGCAAATCAACCCAAATCAGTGATTCAGACACTATCAGCCGAAATTCATATGCAACTGGACAGCTTGAAGCAACAATCGCAGAACTTGACCGAACAACTACTGATAGCAGAAACAGAATTACAGGCATCATCAGCACAAGTAGAAACATTGAAAATGGAATTGAGAGAATTGAATACCTGTTTGGAGAATACGAATCAGAAGTTGACAGACTACTCAACGAAATTGATAAAATACGAATTGAAATTGAAAAGACAACGAAGTCAACTGATATTTTGGTGGATAATTCTAGGAATAACAATAACAATCAAAGCAATATTACTATGGCTAAAAATCAAACTGAAAATTGAAATACCTTATGTTATCAATATTTTTCTGTAAATAAAAAAGCAGGGCATATTTCAACCCTGCCTTATAAATCATTTTTCAACAATCTCACAGCCTTGTTCTAAAGTAAGATTCAATGCTTTTTGCTTAAATCTTATACTTGCATTTTTGTAAAACATTGCCATATCCCAATCGTAGTTTCTAGCGTATTCAATCGCTTTCAAACAACATTCATCTGACTTGTCCATCAGTTCTTCATACATATTTCCCACCCTTGCAGGATTTTTGAGGAATCCTGCAAAACCTTTTATTTAACTATTTATCCAATCCGCAACATCTGAATCATCTATTATTTTTTTACAAAAGTATTCGCAATCACTTCCACTGTCTCTGAAATGATTGCAACTTCCGTTTCTTCAGGCATTGTTTTAACTCCTTTTGGGTTGTTCTTTGTTCCTTACATTTAATAATGTAAACTACTTTATAAAAAGTGTCAATAGGTTTTAAGAAAAAAATTTAAATTTTTTTCTTAAATTCTTCATACACCTGCTCTACTGTTTTATTATCCGTATCAATCACATGACAGTTGAATTTCCCACAATCCTGCAACTTTTTGAAAAGTCTACCAGTATTCAAAACTTTACTTTTAATACATTCTACATCAGGCATTTGCCCATTGCGATTCTTTACACGCTCCACTGCCTGCTCCAAAGATGTTTCCAATTTGACCAAGCAAGGCTCATAGCCTTTTTCCTGTAAATCCTCATAGCAATTGATTAAATCATCTATTGCTTTTTGCAGTACACCCTCAACACAAAGTGAGGCACTAGGATGATTCTCAGACAGATACTTTATCATACCAAAATAATTGTCTACACTTTTTATCATATCTGCCCCACCGCACTTGTTAGAATAGCCACCAACCGCAACATAGTTCCCACCCTTTGAAACAGTGTATGTTCCGTATTGGGATTGCTTTTCAAAGAAGTCAAAACAATCAAAAAGAAAATCACCATCAGATTCTGCTACAAAATCTGACATTAGAAGATTCTTCACAAGGCTTGTTTTCCCTGCACCGTTTATTCCATAAATTGCTATCAGTTTTTTCATTTTTCTACACCTCAAATAATCCAAAGTTTACCTCATTTATTTTAGGAATCAAATCATCAATATTTTCCTCAGCACATGTCAATCCGTATTTTAGCCAATATTTTTTTCTCTCTGACCTAATGCCATTCCAACCATGTAATTCACCTAAAAATCTATTTGGAAAAATATCCTTGCGAATCTGATAACATTCATTCCACAATTCTTGATACTCGGTAAATAATTGTTCATATTGTCTAATTACACCCAATTCTCTATCATGGTGAAATCCTGCATATCTAGCGTTTTTGAAAAGATTCCTAAATGAACATATTTTTCCGATAAACATAACAACTTCATTGTCTTGTTCAGGATATGTTTCACCGATTTTTTCTTGTATGACTTTTAATTTTTCCGTCAAAAACTTTTCTGCGCCTGCTTCAATAAATCCTGTCTTGTCATATTCATTTGCCTTTTCATCCTCATAAAATATATTATATATTCCTGAAGTCAAATTTGCACAATGTTTCCAATCTAATTCAAAAGGCTCAGAAACATTCATTCCAAGATAGTCTTTCAAATACACAATTGTTTCCAAAAATAAATCGGCTGAAAATCTACCAACATTATTTATTTTTTCTACTCCATTATGTATATTTTTATATGTTTGAACTGAATCCTTAGTAATAAACTTTTCAACCCATTCCCAATATTTTCCATTTGTTTCCTTGTTAAAATCCTGCATCAGAATTGGGAACAAATCATTGTTCTTATTATATTTTTTAGCAGAACCAAAATTGAGCCTGTCTTTATATTCTATCCAAAATTGTCCATAATCGGTTATTTTATTTTTTATAAAATCCATTAAAAACAAAACTGTAATTTCATTATAGGTAACAGAAAGCAACCAACAGATTAAGATTACATCATCAAAAGACAATTTATGAGCCTTGATATATTCACCTAAAAATCTGAAATGAATCTCAGGAACAGCATGCTGATATTCAACAAATTTTTTTAATCTAAAATCATCGTGATTATCATTTGGAATATTATACAAATCAACCATTTTAATCCTCAATAAAAAATCCTGCAACTTGAGAAATTGGTCAAGTTGCAGGATAGATTCAACTATTTATTCTCAATAGGCACGAATGTTCTATTTTCTTGATATTCATATATCAAGTCACCATTTGCGTCATTCCCCACAGGATACAAGACACCCTCAAACAGAGTGTATGGCGATTGCCCATTGTTTGGGTTATTCCACAGCCAGCGCATATAATCAGCCATAGACATTCCGCTAAACATTGCCCTTGTACTTTTCCCACCCTTGTTGAATCCCTCTGCCCTTTGTCTCAGGAATCCGCTAAGATATTTATCAATATCGCCCTTGACTTCTGAATATGTTACTCTGCCATTTTTCTTTGCCAGCATAAGTGCCTGACACCACTGCCCTCTTGAATAATTCCAAGTTTCAGGTAATCCACAGCAAGAACCGTTACAGCAACATTCTTTGAAATGTGCGTCAGAAATATAAAAACGCATTCCAATCTTTTCACATTCCTCTTTCATATTCTTTACAAACGGCTCTTTTACTTTTCTGTTCAACCGCATATAACCCTGCTGGACAGAATATTTTTCATAGAACTTATACAAGTCAAATCCGCAGAGTTCATTGAAAAAATGGAATTTCTCTTTTAACAAATTTGACCGCCTTTCAACACAAAAGAATTCAGTGCTTAAAGCAGTTGCCCCTCTATTCCCTGCCTCCCGAATTAAATCAAGATAACTAGGTGTTGTAATTCCAATGATAAATGGTCGCAACCTTAATGTAGCACCACCCGCATTCAACTTTGCATATTTCTCAATAGCGTTCAATCTCTTTGCAGGTGAGTCAACCCCAGCCTCAATAATTCTTGCCTTTTCTTCATCTAGCGTAATAATTGAGAATTTACAATTCCACATTGGATTATCTTTGAACAATTCCACATATCTAGGGTCATCAAGCCACCAAGTTGCTTTTGTTGAAAAGGAAATGGGCATATCAGGTACATTTTTCCTCATCCAGCGCAACAATTCTAGCGTTTTACCATATTTCCTTTCATTCTCATCAAACTGGTCAGAAAGCCCACCCCACTGCATTGCCTTGCGTGCCTTTACATAAGCCCCAAACTGGCTCTTGTCAGGCTCAGTAAAAATCTTTTTGAACTTCTCAGGATTTACCCATTTGACCTCATTTGCCAAATAAGCGTCTTTTCCATCTCCAATTCCACGCTGAAACTGACTGAAACAATACTTACATTTATACGAACAATTTGAATATGTGTCCATTGTCATCGGCATAGAACAGTCTGCAATCTCAGCTGTCCATCGTGGGCTAGTGTAATAATCCATATGTTTTCATTCCTTTCAATTCATCAAATGTATATGTGTTTTTAATCTTTGTATTAAGAACTGAAACACCCAACAAATCAGCCAATTCTTGTTCCTGTTCTCGATTGAAAGAGATTGTGATATAATCACGCAAAGTTGGAAAATCATTTTTCAGCTTTTCTGTCTCATCAGGTGTAAGGTCTTTGCCCTGCAACTCAATTGGCAAATTTGGAAATTCTTCAGGCTTTTCCCCACCCTCCATTTCCATAAATAAATCATCAAAATTATCCATTTCAATTTCCTCACTGTTTTATTATAGGATTAAAAATAAATTTTGTATATTACAACCCAAGTTCAGCCCTAATTTTTTTCACTTCATCATCAGATAATTCACCCCCATCATTTTTGTTAAATTCTGAATAAGCGTCTACCACCTCAACCTCAACACCCATTGAGGCAATCTGCATTCCGAATTTCCGTGCTTTCATTTGTGCTTCAGGCTCATTATCAAACATTATAAAAACCTTATCAAATCTTTCAGCGATAATTTTCACCTGAGCCTGAGTCAACTCTGTTCCGAATGAACATAAAAAATCAGATGCACTTTCACCGCCTAATCGCATAACATCAAATGCGCCCTCTGTTAGTACAACTGTTTTGCCCCTGCAATTGTCTATATTGAATAAACATTCCTTTGAGTTTATTACAGATTTTTCAATCGCAAGGTTTTTATATCTAGGAATTTTCCTGTCTTTTAAGGTCTGCTTGTCCAAGATACTTCTACCAGTCCAAGATACAAGAACCCCATTATAGTACAACGGTATGATGATTCTATACTTCCAATCGCCTGCAATTCCACCACCAACCACCCCATATTTCTCGTGCAGAAATCTTGGTGAAAAATTCCTTGAAAGTATATATTTTCTTTCAGCAGGCGTAAATCCGTCATTTGGCAATTCTAGGTGTTTTGCCTTTGCAGTCTTTTTGTTTAGTTCCTGCAACAGTCCACTTCTACCCTCATATTGACTAAGTACAGAAGGCAATTCTGTTCTAGGAATTCCAAGAAGTAAACTCAAAGTGCGGTTGAGGTCATTTCCACCACATTTCCAACAAGTACAATAATCACCGCTAGGATTAAACCCCATATTAAAAGAATCTATCTTTGTATCGCAGTAAGGGCAATTGGAATTTACCCAACCCCGATTGACTTTTAGGGAATATGGGATTTTGTAATCGTTAAACAGTTTCTGAAAGTTCATTATGACAATCCAAAATAATATTTTTCCTTCTCGATTTTATCGCCAAACGATTCCCTCATGTTTTATTCCCCCCTTTTTTGTTCCTATAGTGCGTGAGGTGGTAAGTGCCACAGAACTGGCATCGGTAGCACCTCATCGGTATGTTCTTCCCGAAGTGGGTGTTCCGCCCGTTGTGGCGGCGAAACCAAGCCTATTTCGTATGCTCCGGGATTTTCAAGCATTTCATGGAGCGTTTTATCTGTATTGAAAAACACATCAAAATCAGGGTTATCTGTTTTGATTGGATTTACCACATCTGTATCAATCATCAATTTTCTCTCCTAGATTTTTACGATTTGTAAATATTCGGTACAAAATGCACCGCAATATCCTTCAAGAAAAACAAGCTCATTACCGTAATTATTCCATGAATCAGTTTTGCAAGTCCAAATTGTACCGTTATGATATTTTGCTTCAAGACAAGTGTGCATAACAACTTTGTCACCCTTGTTCAGCACATTAACACCTCTCCTTTTGCGGTAATTTCTTGCTCGCTGGTATTCTTTTTCTCCAACACTTTTCCACCTCGAAACATCGACCAAAACAGTATGGCACTTTCCTTTGTGTTTTCTCCAAAAGGAAGTGAAAGAAGAAAATTCCCTATCAATGCAGACATCAGGGTATCTTTCTACAAATTCTTTTTCAGAATAAAGTTCGCACGAATCTAAGTTAGTTGTGTAACCATTGAAGCTCCTTTCTTCGTTATCATTCGTGCGTCTTTTTCCCCAAAACATAATGCAGTCTTTATCAGAATTTTTCATGGAAATTGCAATCAGATTTCTTTCTGTCATTCTTTCACCTCAATTTATTATAGGAATAAAGAAACAGGGTGTATTTCAACCCTGCCTGCAAATTTAAGCAACCATCAGCAAGTCCTGAGCTGTATTCAACATAGCATATCCGCTACAGAACTGATTCATCTTATTTTCCTTGTAAGTTGCAGTGTTTCTAAATGGAGTTGTATTTGAAACAAAATCTGCAACCGCATTATACATTCCCCAAGCACTGCCCCTGAAATTCTGCAAATCATCTT
>ERZ842401.8456-NODE-8456-length-10111-cov-3.053600_pt1 | contig 10111 bp, 3 predicted proteins | sample MGYA00521270_ERZ842401 | MGnify/ENA primary metagenome ERZ842401 (study PRJEB31892, sample SAMEA3878208) | bioreactor metagenome | biome: Moose rumen | place: Sweden | collected 2011-10 | study: EMG produced TPA metagenomics assembly of the PRJEB12797 data set... | reverse complement strand
CCCTACACGACGCTCTTCCGATCTCTATATTTAGTCGTTTTAGCAAATCTGCTGGTTTTTCTTGATGACCACCAGACAAAAACTCAAAGTAGTCTTTTCGCTCCTTTTCTCCGCCATTTAAAACACGTGCAGAAAACTCACTGCTAATTGTGTATGCTAAGGCATATTGCCATACATAATAACTAGAACCATACAAATGGGTAAAATTTTGCCATCCTAATGAGTTGTTATATGTATTATCAATCACATCTTCTAATGGTTTACTTACAAAGTTTTCCCACGCATTGCACAGTATTTCTTTGCTGATTGGCTTTTCTTCCTCTATTGTTTTGTAACAAAAATCTTCAAATTCCGAATAAGCTGCTTGATTAAACACTGTTCTAATAATATTGAGTGTATAATAGTCTAATAAGGCGAACTTCTCATCAGCCGACTTTGCATTTTTGTACATATAATCAAAAAGTAAATTTTCATTAAATGTGCTAGCCACTTCCGCCATAAAGATTGGTGGGTCACAATTTTGAAATTCTTGATGTTGATCCATTATATAACGATGTATCGCATGCCCCAACTCATGAGCTAAGGTAAACACACTATCTAAGTCATCAGTCCAATTAAGTAGCACAATGTTGGTTATTCCATATGCTCCCCAAGTATATCCACCGCTACGCTTTTTGTCACTTGGATACACATCTATCCAACGCTCGCTCACAGCTCTTTCTAGCAATTTTACATAATCATCCCCCAGCACTGCCATTGCCTTTTTTACCAGTTCCATTCCTTCTTCAAAAGTGTATGTTTTTTGTTTAAAGTTTAGTGGAGCATTCTTATCAAAAACGTAAAATGTATCTAACCCCAAAAGTTTTTTCTTGCACTTATAGTATCTTTTTACAGTGTCATAATTTTTCTTAGAAAATTCAATTATATTGTTGTAAACCATTTTATCTAGGTTATTTCCCTCAAGCATTGCATTTAATACAGAACTATACTTTCTTATCTTGTTTACAGCCACCCTTGTTTTGAGCAAACTTATGAAATTTTGCGCCATCAAATTGCCATAAAAGCTATATGCTTCTCTTGTGCTTATGGCTGTATTTTTTCGCAAAGTACGGTCATTACTAAAAACAAACTTGCCCATGTTCCCCGTATTAAGATGATGTTTTTCACCTTTCTCGTCTTCCACATCATCATACTTTATATCCGAAAAATAGCAGTTGCTGTTTACTGATTTAAATCCTTGGCTAGCAGCAGAAAATTCGGATAGAATCCGCTCCTCTGCTTCGCTAAGTAAGTGCTGATTCACTCTGATTAGGTCATCTAGATACAGTTTCCACTCCTCAAACCCCTTTTCCTCTTTGAGTTTCGTTAGGTAGTCGATGCTTAGGTTTTTTATTTCCGCTGTAAATGGCGCCCCTAGTTTATCAAACTCGATTTGTTGAGTTGATACCCAATTATTCAACTCCTTTAGTTTTTCATTATCAAATTCCACATCCAGGCTCGCGTTTGCATAGATATAGCATATATAAAACCTATTTGTGATATCCATACTTTCCTTAAGATACTCTAGGAACCTATCTTTTTCGGCTAAGTGGCCCAGATATCTTTGTAAATTTTTGCTATCCTCAATTAATTTGTTGAGTTTTTTCCTACAGTCCTCAATTGAACTACAAAATTTGGTCAAATCCCACTTATATTCTTTATTCATATATCCTCGCTAATTTAGTTGTACTAAAATTTATAGCACAATAAATTTTTAATGTCAACAAATCTGCTTTTTGTATCCAAATTTAGTAGACTTTTTTTGCGATTGTGATATAATCAAGATATGAAAAGGTTATATTTTAAATATGGAGTTATGGGCAGTTCAAAATCGGCTCAAGCGTTGATGACAGCCTTCAATTATCGCCAGCGTGGATACAATGTGTTACTCATCAAGCCCAGCCTTGACACTCGAGAATCTGAGGATATCATCCACTCTCGAATTGGGCTATCCTCCCCCTGTCTTTTATTCGCCCCCGATACCAATCTCTTTGATTTTTGCTCAACTCAATCAAACACTCAAGTCATCATTGTAGACGAGGCACAATTTTGCACATGCAGTCAAATTGATGAACTCAAGCAGTTGACCATTTCTAACTACACAGTGCTGTGTTATGGCTTAAAAACCAATTTTAAAGGGGAGTTGTTCGATGGGAGCAAGCGACTTTTGGAAATAGCTGAAAGCATTCAAGAAATCAAATCTATCTGTCGATGTGGGGCAAAAGCCACAATGAACTCGCGCATACGGGGCAATTTTGTATCCACCACCGGTGAGCCTATTGACATTGGTGGAGATGAAAAGTATGAAGGAATGTGCTATGCTTGTTGGCAAAAATATCAGCACACACCGATTCCCCCCTTACAAAAAGAAAAAACTTCCTAAGTAGGAAGTTTTTCTTTAGGCCATTGCTGGAGCAGCGTCATTTGATACTGCAGGAGCGCTATCAAGCTTAACTGCCTCCGCTACAACAGGAGCCTTTTCCTCTATTGTTGTTTCAGTAGCTACTGGCTCTTTTTTACCAGTCAACATATCCAAAGCAGCTTTCAATCTGCCCTGTTTCAAGGCAAAAACTCTCTTCTTTCTAGCAATAATTGGGTGTCTGTGAAGTTTTACCATTTTCTTCTCATCATATTTGCCCTCCTTTGCGTTGTACCAATTGCGAATGGTGTCGATAATTGCAACACCGCCCAAAACTGCGGCAGCGCCTGCAAGATATGGAGCAGCGACAGTAATACCTAGTGTTGGTACAGCGACTGCTACAGCACAAGCAGCAAGACATGCTACCCCACTCCAACCGATTACAGCGTCGGCTTTGCTATACGCAAAATTAATTTTCTTGTCAAAGTCAATCTTCTTGAGCTCAATTTTCTTGTCTACAGCCTCTAACTTCTTGCCATACTTTGGCTCGTTCTCCCTAATCAATTTGCGAATGAGATAGCGTTGTGCTGTTGAGTACGAATCATACTCTTGCTCTAATCTTTCCATGTCTTTCTCACTCATTCTTCCATGCTTCAACTTTGATTGTAACAATGTGAAATTCATAGTTTCGTCTCCTTAAAAAATTTACTTAAAATCCTCTACCGCACACGCTCGTCACAAACTTAACAAAGTAGATGATTTCATATCTCTCCTATTTTCTGCCTTCATTATAGCACACTTATTTCATTTTGTCGATTGATTATGTAAAAATTTTTTAAAAAAAGTTAATTTCTCCCTAAACAAGCGGCTCTACCCTACATTCTATTCACTCCACTTTCAAATTATTACCATTCTTTACAGCGCCGCTCCTCTTTTTTTGCCCTACGCGGGCGGCGGAAACGCGCGCCGTTTCATCCGAATAGGCTACGCCGAGATTGCCACGCTCCCTCGCAATAACAGAAGGTTCAGCCCATGCTATGAAATGCCTTATTTTATTCGGGTGGAGCGCGGACGCTCCCTCGCAATGCACCGTAGGTTCAGCCCCTGGCAGCACATTTGTGCTGAATGAAATATAGTGTCATCCTGAGGAGCAACTTGTTGCGACGTGAGGATCTCACCTATGATTTTTTAAGAAGTGAGATTCTCACGACTGATTAAAATCAGTCTCAGAATGACAGATATTGTTTTAGCATCCCACTTCGTGGGCTGAACCTTCGGTGCATCCTGAGGGAGCGTAGCAACAGGTATCACATTCGTGCTGAGTTAGAGGATCTCACCTATTAAAAAAGGAAGCAACGAAAGTTGTTTCCCTTTTTATATTATTCTCCGAGTGTTGGTCTTAGAGATATGTCTGTAAAGAATCCCAAATGTGAAGATGAAACCAGGCTTGCATAGGGTCCATCAGCTAGATCATCATCATAGAAGCCCCAAGCAAGATAAGTCAGTGTATCATCATTATTATAATAATATCCCTTAAGATTACTACAACTGCTGAATGTAGAAGTGCTACCCCTATTATGATTTACCCATTTTGATGATGCATAGATTACCTTTAGAGATGTACATTGAGAGAACATTGAAATATAACTAGATACTTTTGCGTTACTAAAGCTGGATAGATCCAAAATTTGCAATTTGCTACAACTAGCGAACATTGAATTCATCGCAGTTACATTGGCGGTATCAAAGCTGGATAAGTTCACATCCACCAAATTGTTACATACAGAGAACATATTATTCATATCTGTTACAAGGCTTGTATTAAAGCTTGATAGATCCGCGCTACGTAGCGCCTTACAATTATTAAACATATATATAGTTGTTGTTAATTTGGGTGTCGCAAAGCTCGATAAGTCCACACTGACTAAATATGTACAACCGCTAAACATATAACTCATATTAGTCACATTGCTAGTATCAAAACTTGATAGGTCTAGGTTATCTAATTTGCTACAATTACCGAACATATAACTCATATTAGTCACTTCGCTTGTGTCAAAGTTGGCAAATGTTATGTCAAGTAAATTGTAAAAATTATAGAACATATAACTGCAATCACTGGTGGCATAAATTGTGGAGTTATCTTCACTAAGCACATATGCGGTGTGCCCCACTCTATACACTCTTATATTGTCGCCACACATTGCTACATTAACTCCTTCTACGCCGCTTACTGCGCTGGAATATGCGGTCTTGGTGCCAAATATAATGTGCTCTACATCATAATCTGCTGTTCCATAGGTTGAACCTGAGCCTTTAATGGCTACAGTTATCGCAGTCGAACTGCTGATGTGTTTAGTCAGAGTTGAGTCCAGAGTCGATTTTAATGAGAATTCAGTGAGATAGCAGCCATTGCTGCTGGTGGCAATTTTAGCATATGTCGCGTATGTGTTACAGCCTTTATATGCATTTGATGCTATAGCACCACTTTCAGTTTCATAATATCCATTTAGAGTGCTACAACTACTGAATGCACCACTGCTAGATAATTTCAAGCTGTCCCATGTAGTATTGGCAAATATTACGGCTAGACTACTACATCCATTGAACACGTATCCCAAATTAGTCACTTTACTTACATCAAAGCCTGACAAATCTAATCTCTTGAGTGCAGTACATTGATAGAACATCTGATACATATTCGTCACCATGCTTGTGTCAAAGTTGTCAAACACAATGCTTGTCAAAGCCTTGAAATAACCAAACATGTAACTGCAATCTGCGTTAGCATAAATGGTGGAATTAGTCTCGGACAGCACATAGATTTCTGTGCCTACTCGATATAGTTTTATATTGCCATTTCCACTCACGCCTACGCCACTCACTCCGTTTACCGCACTGCTGTATGCGGATTTATTGCCAAATACGATGCGAGTGATAGAATTATCAGCAGTACTATAAGACGCAACGCCCTTGATTAGAGTATTGAGAGATTGCCCTGTGATGAGGCTATTACCTACTAGCGCTTCAACTCTAGATTTTAGGCTAGCATTATCAGCAGCAGTCAGATAGCACTTATTCCCACTAGCGGCGATATGAGCGTATGCAGCTGTTCTATAAGAGTAATTGTACACATTGGATACCAAATCATCACCATCTAGATAATATCCACACAACATTGTACAACCATTAAACATCTCATTATCAGTGCGCGAATGTATCCATTTATCAGAATCCACAAAGATATAACTTAGCCTATTACAAACATAAAACATTTTTCCCATGTCTGTCACAAGGCTTGTATCAAAACTACTCAAATTGAGACTAGCTAAGGCGCGACAGGTATAAAACATAGAACCCATGCTAGTTACATTGCTGGTGTCAAAACTACTCAAATTGAGACTAGTTAAGGCGCTACAGTTATAAAACATAGAATCCATGCTAGTTACATTGTTGGTGTCAAAACTACTCAAATCTAGGCTAGTTAGGACGCTACAGCCTTTAAACATACTACTCATACTAGTTACTTTGGCTGTATTAAATCCAGATAAATCTAGGCTAGTTAGGGCACTACAGCCACTAAACATACTATTCATACTAGTCACATTGCTTGTGTCAAAGTTGTCAAACACAATGCTGGTTATCGTACTTAACCCACTAAACATAGACACACAGTCGGTTGCATAAATGGTGCCATTAGTCTCATGTAAAATGTAAGCTGTGCCAGATGCAATATATAGTTTGAGCTTGCCGTTTTTGCTAATGCTGACATCCACTCCAGTGGCGCTAGACACAGCGGTGGAGTAAGTAGATTTGTTGCCAAAGATAATCTTGGTTATACTACTATCTTCCTTAAATAAAGTATTTAGCACCTGACCGTATATCAAGATATTATCAGTCGTGGTTGGCAGCGTGATGCGGCTCTTTAAGCCCACATCAGTTAGATATTCTCCATTGGCACTGGCAAGTTTTGCATATTTGTAGTTTGTATTAGAGGAATTAAACTCATTGTACACAAGTGTGGAGCCATTTAGATAATATCCTCGAAGCTCGACATCTCCATCAAATATATTACCAGAAGAATTACTAGTACTCCAACTAGATGCCACAAAGATAGCACGTAAGTTGCTACAAGAACTAAACATATATGCCATATTAGTCCCTGTAACTTTACTTACATCAAAACTTGATATATCTAGGCTAACTAGTCCTCTACAAGAGCCAAACATATAATACATGCTGATCACATTACTGGTATCAAAGCCAGACAAATCGATACTGCCTAAACTATTACAATAATAAAACATATAGCTCATGCTAGTCACAAGGCTGGTATTAAAGTTGTCAAAAACGACCTCACGAAGCCCTTGGAAATAATAAAACATATAATCACTACTGCTGGGGGCATAGATTGTGCCATTAGTCTCGTGCAGGATGTAGGCAGCAGTGCTCGTCCTATACAGTTTTATCCTGCCATCTTGGTCCAAAGTGACATCCTCTCCCGTCACCCCACTTACTGCGCCAGAGTAAGAGTTCTTATTGCCAAACACGATTTTGGATATGGAGTAATCGGTAGTGTTGTAAGAAGAGCCACCTTTTATTAGGCTATTTATCACATTTCCACTAAGTAATACATCTACTGTAGAAGGTAGAGCACTTTGCACCCTAGACTTTAACGCTACATCAGTAAGATACCCTGTTTGACCTTGGGCAGCCATACGAATATAACTTTTTGAAGGTCCGCCACTTGTAGTATATGACTTTAATGTGTTACTACTATCTAGATAATATCCTTTCAGACTACTGCCACAAAAATTACTGCTACTAGTGACTGAAGCAGTGCTCCACAAAGAGCTGACATAAATTACTGATAATGAATGACAGCCACCAGCAAAGCTTGTTATACTGGTAACTTTGGATGTGTCAAAACCCGATATATCAAGACTGGCAATACGGACACAAGTATAAAACATAGAACTCATATTGGTCACATAGCTGGTGTCAAAGTTGGCAAATGTTATATCAGATAGCATGTAAAAATAAGCAAACATATAGCTACATTTTGTGGCATAGATTGTGGAGTTGGTCTCACTGAGCACATAGATGGTGGTGCCCACTGGGTAAAGTTTGATGTTGCCACTTCTCCCCATAGACACATCCACCCCACTTACTCCGTTTACTGCACTGGAATAATCAGTCTTATTGCCAAAGACAATCCGTTGTATTGTGGTGTCAGTAGTATTCTCATTGGTGCCACTATTTGAGTTGTTAAGTCGTTTTATATAGGTGTTTAGACTGGGGCCCCTAATTAGATAGTTCTCAAGAGTCGCCTTTAGCGAGCTATCGGTAAAGTAGCCCGACACACTGGATGAGGCAATCTTAGCGTATGATGAACTGGAACTTCCCTTTTTCTCTACTAATACTCCATTGTCTAGATAATATCCATATAGATTAGACGCATTAGTAAACGCAGAATTAGACGTGCCAGTATAGTTATTTGAGGCATAGATTACAGCTAATGCCCTACAATCATTACCAAAGCCTGCCATTGTGGTCACATTAGTAAAGACAAATGTCGATATATCTAGACTTATTAAGTTGTAACAGTGATATATCATACTCTGCATACTCAGCACAAAACTGGTGTCAAAGTTAGCCGTGATGGTAACCACTTTATAAAAGTTGTAGAACATATAATTACAATTACTTGCATACATGGTGGAGTTAGTTTCGGATAAAACATAAATATCTGTCCCTACTAGATACATCATAATGGCACCTCTAGCAGTAAGGCTTACATCGATTCCTGTCGCCCCACTCACCAAGCCAGAATATGCGCTCTTGTTGCCAAATGTTATGTTGGTGATGGTGGAATCTTCTGCGCTATATGTAGTGGAGTCGTGATATCCCTTCATAAGAGGATTTAGAATAGTGCCTGTGAGCAAGAAGTTGTCTAGTCTAGACTGGAGTGCCATGCTGGTAAAGCACCCAACTAGGCTGCTAGTAGAAAAGCGCGCGTAGGTGGCTGTGTTGTTGGAGCCATGGTCCTTATATGCAAGTGCATTGCTGTCATCTAGATAATATCCACGAAGACTTGAACAACCTGAAAAAGTGTTACTACTACTTAGTGATGTACTCCACCCAGATGGCACCAAAATCACAGATAAACTTGAGTCATAGTAGAACATAGATGCCATGTTGGAAATCAGCGTGTGACTAAAGTTTTCTAGCACCACCCCACCTAGACGGCCAAAGTAGGAGAACATGTAGCTGCAATTTGTGGGATAAATTGTGGCGTTGTTTTCACTAAGGATGTAGACGATGCTGCCTAGGTTGTAAAGTTTAATTTGGCCATTTCCAGTCATACTTACGTCCACCCCACTCACGCCACTTACCGAGCTTGAGTAGGCTGATTTGTTGGCGACGATTATCTGGTTGATTGTGTAGTTGGTGCTATTATACGCCGCGCCTTTGATGGCGCTATTTAACGCACGTCCAGGAAGTAAGTAGTTATCAAAGTTAAAACTAGACTTAAGACCAGGGCTAGTAAGATAGCAATAATTGCCCGCCTCGGCGAGCTTGGCGTATTTAGCAGTGGTGTAGCTGCTGCTATATGCATTGTACGCTAACGTGCCCCCATTGTCATAATATCCCTTGAGTACTGTACAACTACTAAAAGTGCTGCTGCTCGTGAGTGAGTGACTCCACGATGCAAAAATCACGCCAAGGCTAGAGCAATTTTGAAACAAGTACCCCATATTAGTCACCTTACTGATATTAAAACTACTGAGGTCAAGACTTGCTAAATTGCTGCATCGACAGAACATATAGGAGATATCCGTCACAAGACTGGTGTCAAAACTAGAAACATCGATACTAGGCAATACGGTGTCATAATAGAACATATAGGACATTGTGACTACATATCGGGTGTCAAAATTGTCAAACACAATACTGGTCAATGCCTGGAAATAACTAAACATATAATAACAACTGCTGACATAAATGGTAGAATTGGTCTCACTAAGGACATAAGCAACATTCTCCACCTTGTACAGCATTATTTTGCCATTCTCTGTCAATGATACGTCCACACCAGTAGCCTCAGAAACCGCCGTAGAGTAGGTGTTTTTATTACCAAAAACCACCTTTGAAATTGTAGTATTCGATGTCGAAGTGGTGGCAGCGCCCCCCTTAAGCAATATATTTAATCCGCATCCTGAAAGTAAGAAGTTGTCAAAGTTGGACTTGAGGCTAGGGTCAGTGAGATAGAATATCTTGTTAGTAGCGGTGGCGAGTTTGGCATAGGCAGCTGAGGTATAATTGGAATTGAATGCATTATACCCTAACGTGCCTCCATTGTCATAATTCCCCTTTAGGGATATACATCCGGTGAAAGTATTTCCGCTCGAGAGTGATCGACTCCACGATGCGAAAATTACGCCAAGGCTAGAGCAATTTTGGAACAAGTACGCCATAGTAGTCACTTTAGTGATATCAAAATTACTAAGGTCCAGGCTAGTGAGAGATTTGCAACCGTTAAACATATAGGACATATCCGTCACCTTGCTGGTGTCGAACCCCGATACATCGAGCCTAACCAACGCCGAACAATTTGAAAACATATAAGACATATCAGTCACTTTGCTGGTATCAAGCCCAGATACATCGAGCGTAACCAATGCTGAGCAATTGCTAACCATATAGGACATA
>ERZ842401.8453-NODE-8453-length-10113-cov-5.584609_pt1 | contig 10113 bp, 9 predicted proteins | sample MGYA00521270_ERZ842401 | MGnify/ENA primary metagenome ERZ842401 (study PRJEB31892, sample SAMEA3878208) | bioreactor metagenome | biome: Moose rumen | place: Sweden | collected 2011-10 | study: EMG produced TPA metagenomics assembly of the PRJEB12797 data set... | reverse complement strand
CCATGCTGGAGATCCACAGCCTCTTGATGGGCTTGGTGCATCCGGCCAGACAGTAGGCTGTGCGGAAGATCAGCTCACCCTCGCGCCCGGCGTCGCAGGCATTGATGACCTCCGTGGTGTCCTCGGAGCGCATCAGTTCCCGCAGCACGTCGAATTGTTCCCGCTTGTCCGGGGCGATGGTGAAACGGAAGTTGATCGGAATAATCGGCAGGTCCTTCATGTTCCACTTGGCATAGTCGGCGTTATAAGCCGAAGCGTCGGACAGCTCCGCCAGATGGCCGAAGCACCAGGAGATCATGAATCCATTCCCGGAGAGGTAGCCGTTGTTTCTCTGCTTTGCGCCAAGCACGGCGGCAATACTTTGGGCCACGGAGGGCTTCTCTGCGATCACAAGTTTATAGCTCATGTTTGGTCACGCTCCTTGTCGAGATATTTCAGAAGGTCACGGTAGCACGGGGCCACGCAGCCGTGACCGTAGCGGGCGCACCCATAACAGGGGTGTCCCTTGGGAGCGGACACGGGCTTTCGGTCCCGCGCCGCTCTTGGGGTCTGCCGCATCAGTTTTTCCAGGGGATTGTCGGTGAAATTGGTCAACTGTCCTCGTCCTCTGGTTCGCCGGGAGCGCCGCCCTCTGCCTCCGGCTCATAGGGTTCAAATTCGTATTCCTCGTCCTCGACGCCGTACTCATATTCATTGAGATCGTCGTTGCCCTTTGTCTTGGGCTTGGCCTTGCCCTTGACCTTGAGGAAGTAGTAGGCTGCGCCGCCGCCACCGGCCAGCAGAAGCAGGATCACCAGCGCGATATTGCCGCCGCCCTTTTTCTCCGGGGTTTCCGGCTCCGGCTCGTCCGGCGTTTCTGTCGGCTCCGGCTGGGCCTCCTTGCCGGTGCATTTGGTCATATCCGTGGCACAGACCGGGCAGCTCATATCCACATGACCGGCATAGCACTTGTCCTCGCAGGTGCAGACCACCGGCGCGGCAGGCTGTGTTGCGTCCTCCGGGGTGTCCGTCAGGGCCAGCAGATCGGCCTCGTCCACCATGTTGAGGAAGTACACGTTTTCCGTATCGGCTACCCGGTCAATGATGATGAAAAAGTAGTTGCCGGTCTTGCTCTGAACGGTGATGAACTGCTTGCTGGTGGCGTTTCCTTCGCCGTCCGTGCCGGTGAAGTTGAAATCGTCGATCAGGGACAGATTGCCGCCTGGGGTAAAGGCGGAGATCAGCCCGCCGAACAGATCATCCAGGGATGAATCGTCCAGTCCGCCGGTGGTTTCCTCCGGCTCCGATTCTGCCGGGGCATCCTTCGCTGGCTCCGGCGTTGCCTCTGCCTTGGCCTCGGTTTCTTCCACCGGCGCGGGGCTGACCTCCACAATGGGGATTTCAGCCGGTTCATCGTTTGTGCTTTCATCCCCGCCGTATGCCAGCGCCGTCATGGAAAAAGCCGCCATGCACAGCATGACGGCCAGCAGACAGGCAAGGGCGCGGAGATCAAGTTTCTTCATACTCGGATTCCTCCATTTTCGTAGATGTAGTAGTGGGCACGGGCTTGTTCAGCGTTTGAAGCAGGGCGGCGAAATCCTCCAGCGACAGTCCCCTGGCGCGGACGAGCCCTACAATGTCCGTGTTCTCCAGCTCCCGAATCTGCTTTTCAAGGTCGCGGTTTCGGGCTTGCAGCTCGGAGATTTTCTCCTTGTTCTTGTTGTGCTCCTCCCGGAGCCTGGTGATTTTGGGATTCAAAGTCTGACCTCCTGTTTTGATTAAGGTAATCGGCCAAAGCCGTAAAAGTGCTGCTGCCAGTAGCTGGTGTTGATGCTGGCATACTGGATTGGGTTTCCGCAGTGGATCATCATTCCATTGCCGACGTAGATGCCCACATGGGACGTGTTCGGGGTGTCGTAGGTGTGCTGGAAAAAGATCAGGTCGCCGGGTCTGGCCTCCGATGCCGGGATGGGCGTACAGACATTGAAGTAAAGGCCGTCGCTTCCCAGCCTTCCGAAGTCCCAGCCCTGGCCGCAATGGTTGATGACCCAGGACACGAAGCCGGAGCAGTCGAAGGAGGTGCTGGGTGAGCTGCCGCCCCAAACGTAGGGATAACCCAAATACTTCTCGGCCTCCGCGATCATGGCGGCGAATTTTTCATCGGACAGCGCCTCCGGGGGTATCTCATACCGGGTGATCTCCCCGTTATAGAGATTGACATAGCTGGAGGCCGGAAACAGATCATCTCGGTTGCCCAGGGTCGCCATATAGGTGGCGTACATGGATAGCTGATCCTCGCCCATGATGTAGACCGGGACGTGGGACAGGTTGAAGTTTTCCAGCTTCACGTTGCAGATATAATAGGTATAAGGCACCTGCACGTCGTACTCGTATTCTTCCTCGCTGGTGTCGCCGGTTTCCGGGTCCGTGACCGTCCGGGTGCCGGTGCGGGTTTCCGTCCGATACCGGGTTTCCGTAGTCACATCCTCGGTGAGAATGTACTGCTTGTCGAACAGCATTTGCAACTCGCCCTGCACCTGGTCGATGGTCCACGCTCCGCCGCGCAGGGCGGTGAGAATGGAGATCAGCACATAGGGGTCATGCTCGATGCTGTCCAGATCGTAGTGGTATTCGTCATAGTCATGGGTGCTTTCGTAGCTGTCCAGGTAGCTTTGCAGCTCATTTTCCAGACCGCAGTACGCCGCCTCCGCTGCCAGCATATCCGAATCCTCAGAGGGATAGGTGCTGGCGGCGATGGCCGATCCCGCGCCCTCCAGCATCACGGTGCAGGAGGAAAAGACGTTCAGCATAAAGGCCAGAGCCAGACCAACAGCGCCGACGATCAGAAAGCCCTTCTTGTGCTGCCGGACAAAATCGGCGGTTTTTCTCGCTGTCTCCTTGACCGCTTCCGCGGCCTTGCCGGTGGCCTCCGCCGCCTGCTTGGTGGTTTCCGCGGACCGTCCAGCTTTGGCGGCGGCATACTGTTTCCTGATTGCCCGCCGCTGCTGCCACTTAGAAACGGGATTGCTGGTGGGCTGTTCCAGCTCCGCCTTTTTGTAAAGGGCGTTCAGGTTGGCCTTTTCCAGTTTGCTTTCCGCTGCCGCTGCCTTTCGGTAGGGCCGCAGGCGCTGGGAACGGATCGCTGATGTAGTCAGACGCGCCCCGGATTCCGCGTTGCCCTCCACGAAGTGCGCCGCCTCCAGTCCCACGTTATCGTCCTCATACTGCCGGATCTCCCGGTGCGCCGCGATAGATGCGGTGTTGACGGGAGCGGCCTTAAATAGGGCTCCCGCAAAGTCGTGAGACTTTGTGGGAAAAGGAGGAGCAGCGGAATGAATGAGCTTTCCCGCTTGCGGGGAAGCGAACGATATGGAGCTTGCGACGACGCGGGACAGCTTGGAGGGCGGTTTCTTATCCTCAAAGGAGAGCTTGGTCGTGACCTTGCCGGTGGCCGGGTCTACGCTCCTTTGCTTTACAGACTTCTTCGGGATTTTAGCCTGGGCCTTGTCCGCTTTCGCCGCCGCCTTTTTCACCTTTTGGATGGGCTTTTCCAGCTCCGGGGTGTCCATTTCCTCCTTGGTGAACTTTAAGCGGGGATTCTTCCGGGTCATATCAGATCACCCGTATCAAAGGCGCTCCTGCGAACAAAGTCCTTGCCGCGAGGCGTGAAAAGTGTTTGCACACCCTGATGCCCGTTCCGCACATAGTCCCGGACGATGAAGCATCCCCGGTGGAGATAGGTGCTATAAGGGAGCAGTTGACCATTAAAGTCCCGGTACAGCACCCGCTTTTCCAGCAGCCATGTGACAAACTCCTTCTGCGGGATGCCCAGCTCGCTGGCCGTGTTTCGGATATTCGTACAGTCCCGCGGGTTGACAAAAGCGTCAAAATACGCCGCCTTGGGCATGGCCTCTTGCAGCTCCGCGTCCAGATGGTCGGCGCGGCTCCGCTCTTTGAGCAGGCTTTCCGCCATTTGATAAATGACCTGCGGATTCTGCATGACCTGATCCATGAGCGAATCGGTCATATATACGCCGTGCTTTCGGATGGCGGGGATGACCTCATGGGTGATCCAGCGTTTGAACACCTTCGCCTCCTGCTTCCGACTGCTCAAAACCAGCGCATACAGGCCATACTCGTTGATGATTGTGATTTTTTGATCGCCGCCAGGGGTGTGCATTAAACGCACACCCTTTTCATCATCATCCAAACGCCGAACCGCCGTGCGATCTACATCAATCGCGGCGCATACATCCGAAGCCACAAACCAGGGATTTCCGTCTATCAGGAGCGTCCGCACTTTGCCAAAGGCCGGATTGTCGAATACAATGAGATCGTTCAAATACTTTTTCCTCCCAAATTATGATGTTGACTCCGCCAGATCGGATGGCCGGGTGGTCATGATACGGTACAGCTCAGTGTCTTTCGGGAAGTGGTAAACGAAAGGAATGATGGTGTTCCCGTAGAACAGCAGGCCCTCGCCCTCGCCGGAGTGGGTGACGTAGGAAAGCTGGTGCGGGGAGATATTGAGCTGCTTGGCAAGAATTTGCCTGTCTCCCGCTGCCTGGTTGAGCATATAGATGAAGTCGCTGTTTTCAAAGACGTTCTCTACCTCGCGGGAGGAAAGCAGGTCCTTCACATTCTGTGTGATGCCTGTCGGCATACCGCCCCACTTCCGGAACCGCTTCCAGATCTCCACGGAATAGCTGGCCGTCTGTTCCTCCTTCAAAAGCAAATGGAACTCATCAATATAGTATCTTGTGGTCTTATGCTCGGCCCGGTTGATGGTGACGCGATTCCACACCTGATCCTGGACGATCAGCATCCCGATCTTTTTAAGCTGTTTCCCCAGCTCCTTGATGTCATAGCAGACGATCCGATTGTCCACATCCACGTTGGTACGGTGGTTGAACACATTGAGGGAGCCGGTGACGTAGATTTCCAGCGCCGTGGCGACGTACTGCGCCTCCTTTTCCTCCTGGGCGCGGAGAGCGTTATACAGATCCTCCAGCACCGGCATATTCTCCGGGCAGGGGTCGTTGAGGTAATCCCGGTACACCAGCCGGACGCAACGGTCAATGATGGTTTTCTCCACCGGGGCCAGCCCGTCCTTGCCGCCGACGATCAGCTCGCAGAGGGAAAGAATGAAGTCCGATTTGAGGGACAGCGGGTTTTCATCGTCGGAGTAGTCCAGGTTCAGGTCCATGGGATTGATGTAACAGGGCTTGCCGTCGTAGCCCTTGCCGGTGGGCGAGATTTTGATGACCTGACCGTTCAGCCGTTCCACCAGCGGAGCGTACTCGCCCTCTGGGTCGCAGATGATGATGTCGTCCTCCGGGCAGATAAGAAAGGCGTTGCTGATCTCCCGCTTTGCCGAGAAGGATTTGCCGGAGCCGGGAGTGCCGAGGATCAGGCCGTTGGGGTTCTTTAGTAGCTTGCGGTCCACCATAATAAGGTTATTGCTCAGAGCGTTAATGCCGTAATAGAGCGCCTCCGCGCCGGTCTGAAACAGCTCCTGCGTGGTGAAGGGAACGAAGATGGCCGTGCTGGAGGTAGTCAGCCCCCGGCGAATGTCTACCAGGTTGTTTCCCAGGGGGAGGCAGCTAAAAAGCCCTTCCTCCTGCTGGAAGTCCAGCCGGGTCAGAGCGCAGTTGTGGCGCTGGGCGATGCTGGACGCCTGGAACACGTTGTTGTTGAGCTGGCGTTGCCCGTTGGCCGTGTTCAGAATGAGGAAGGTCACAAGAAACATACGCTCGTTCCGGCTCTGAAGGTCCTGCAAGAGCTTCTTCGCCTCCGTGCCATAGGTGGCAAGGTCAGACGGGATTATATCCATGTCGTAGCCCGCCCGGACCGCCTTTTTCTGTTCCTCGATCTTGCTCTTGTCCAGGTCCGTGATCTTCCGCTTGATGGTCTTGATGGCCTTTGTCTGATCCACGGACTGGACGTGCAGGCTGACCACCAGATTGCTTTCCATGTCCAGAAAATCCGCCAGCATCCGGTCATTCAGCTCCGGGGCCAGAATTTGCAGGAAGCTGACCTTGCAGGTCTTTTTCCCCATGGAAAACTGCCGCCCGGTCTTGAACTCAAAGGAGCTGGGGGCGATGAAGTCCTTGGTGGAAAGACCGGAGGGGGCCAGCCACTTCCAGTTGAAGCGGAAGGGCTTATGCTCGTCCATATTGAAAATGTCGTGCATGACCTCCAGATACTCCGCACCGTCCAGCGCAGCGGCAGTAACGCCCAGGCGCTTAAAGTTGTTGATAAGGTCGATCTCGATCCGCTCCAGCCGGGACTTTGCCAGCTTCACGTTCTCCGCCTCAATGCCGAAGGTTAGATACTTGGTCTTGCTCAGACCGTTTTTGCCCTTTGCCACCTGATTGCGGAGCATGGCGGTGTATTCCTCCCGGATGCTGTCGTACTCATCCCCGTGGAGGGGAATGTCGATCTGCTGGGAGATGTTCTCCTCCGATGTGGAGAGGTTGACAAAGGTGAGCTGGAATTGGACGGAGGAATCGAAGTAATTGAGGAAATCACACCAGCCGTCAAAGATCGCCGTCTTGTCCTCGTTCTGCGAGAGCTGGTAGTTGATGTCCTGGAAACGGATGGTTTTCACATAGCGGCTGTCCGTGACCCGGCAGATGCCGTCCGGGTACATCCGCTGATACGGGATACTGTCCTGCGCCGATTTCTCTTTTTTATCCGTTCCGTTGGCTCTGGCGATCAGCGCCTCGATCTCCTTGCGCTCGGCGCGGGACAGCTTTGCCTTTTCCGTGGACAATGCGGTACACCTCCTGATCTAAATTGTCCTGCCGTTCCAAAACGGCGTAGAAGTTGTTGGTCTTATAGGGTCTGACTTTGGGCCGGAGGAAGCAGACCTGAATGATGTTTTTCAGCACCACCTCCAGCGGCTGGCCGTTGCGCTCATACATGGCCAGCAGAAACGCCGGGAGCATCACGACCATCATCACCATCGCCGCCGCGCTGACGCCGATGGGCTTTCGGAGCAAAAAGAAAAGCGGAGCGCCGATGAGCGCGCCGCAGCCGAAGCAAATGAGCTGTCGTTTCGTGAGATTGAACAGCACCTTGCTTTTCACTTTGGTTAAGTCCTTGGGGACGTTGACATAGGCCATAAGTTGCACTCCTTTCCGGCCTTAGTGGGCGTTGAACACACTTTTTGCGAGCGAGCTGGTCTTAAACAGGCAGAAGCACAGCAGCACCGTGTAGCCCATGCAGGTCCAGATGGCCGCGCTGATGTCGTCCATGGTGGCGATGTTCTGTACCAAAACGGCGTAGATCGCCACACAGACGATGATAAGAAACGCCTGGAAGCCCAGCGCCAGCAGGGAGCGGAGATAATTCTGCCCCATGCTGCCCCATTCCCGGTTGAGCGTAGTCGCCATGGGGATGGGCGCGATGCTCGTCACAAGGTATATCTCGATCATGCGTCCGTAGATCACGATGAACACGCAGATCGTCATGGCCCAGGTACAGATGCCCACAAACATGGACTGGAACCACAGACCGAACAGCGGGCCGATGTCCATGGCCTCCAGCTTGCTTTGTATGTCCGGCAGCACCGTATTCAGGTCGATGCTTGTATCGGAGATCACCACGCCGGAGGCGCTTGCTACCACGCTTTGGGCCGCGTCGAATACGCCCATGACGATGTTCCAGGTGTTGGTGACGATGAGAACGGCGGCAGCGGACTTGAAGGCCCACTTGAAGAACATCCAGGTATCCACGTCGCCCAGGTTGTTTTTCTCGGTGATGAGCTGGATCAGCTCCAGCGTCATCACGAAGGCGAGAATGGCCCCGGCGATAGGGACAATCACGGTATTGGAAAGGTTCTGGATCATGTTGAAGATGCCGCCGTTCCATCCCTGGGGCGTCATGCCTACCTGCCCGGAGATCTCGGCAACCTTTTGATTGGTCGCGTCGAACATCCCGGTCAGGTTGCTGGTGATCCCGTCAATGAGCAGGTTTTTCAGCCATTCGGTGATTTTGTCCCACAATAAATCCATCGGGTTGCCCTCCTTTCAGGGGGAGGGGCCGCAGAGCGCGGCCCCTCCGGGATTATTGTGTGAGATCAGCCGAACAGCCCGGACAGAAGCGGGACCAGGACCGTGCCGATGAGGGCCACGCCGCCGCCAGCCATAAGCTGCTTCATGCCCTGGGACTTTGCGCCCGGATTGTCGTTGCCGTAACCCTCCAGAAGGTTGATCGCGCCCCAGATACCGAGGCCCGCGCCCAGGGCGATGACCAGCGTCTGGAGAACCTGAACAGCCGAGTTGAAAAATGCCATAAATAAAAGTACCTCCGTAAAAAAGTTTAGGAAGGTACGCTTTTTCCACGATTCAGTTGTGCCGCCTTATTCCTCGGCGGCGGGTTCGCCGGAGAGGTCTACCTTCTTTACCTGATACTGTTCCTCCGGCTTCATTTTCAGGCGATGGGACAGGAAACGCTCTATGTCAAAGGCGTTTCGCTTGTCGTAATCGGAAGTGTAGCGATAGAGGGGATGCTTGGTGATGTCGTATTTCTGCGACAGGAATGGTCTTACGCCCCGGAGCTGCAAGATGCACTTGCCGCCGTCCAGGACCGCCAGCTCGTCAATGCTCATCAGCTCCTTGCCGAGCTTTTGATAGTTCAGCGAATGGGATACCTCCCGGCCCCGGCTCTCGCCGGTGTTGTAAGTATCCACCGTTTCTTTTCCCAGGGCCGCAGAAAGCTCCTTTAATGTCGTAGGCTCCTTCCCGCCCAGGAAGATGGTTGTGTCACAGTTTCCTTCGATTGTGTCCGCGTTGTCCTTATAGATGGCCTTTAGCTGGCTTTTTGCCTGCAAAACAAGGCAGGCGGAGATCTCACGGGACCGGATCGTTGCCATGAGCTTTTCCAGCTTGGGGATTTGGCCGATGTTCGCCATTTCGTCGATCAGACACCGCACATGGAAGGGCAAGCGTCCGCCGTACACGTCGTCGGCCTTTTCGCAAAGCAGGTTGAAAAGCTGGCTGTAGCACATGGCGATCAGAAAGTTAAAGGTATCGTCCGTGTCGCTCATAATGAGAAACAGCGCCGTCTTTCTGTCACCCAGCTTATCCAGCTCCAGCTCGTCGTAGGCCGTCAGGTCCCGCAGCTCCTGGATGTCGAAGGGGGCAAGCCGTGCGCCGCAGGAGATCAGGATGGATTTCGCGGTCTTGCCCGCCGCCAGCTTGTACTTCTTGTACTGCCGGACGGCGAAGTGATTGGGCTTTTCCTTCTCCAGCTCCTCAAACATCAGATCCACGTTGTTCTGAAACTCCTCGTCGTCCTCATGGACCTCCATGGCGTTAATCATCTCAATCAGGGTGGAGAAGCATTTTTCTTCGCCTTTCCCCTCATAGTAGATATACCCGATCAGCGCCGTATAGAGCAGCGTTTCCGCCTTGACCCAAAAATCGTCCCCGGACTTGGCGTTTCCGGTGGTGTTGGCGATCAGGGTCGTGACCAGCTTCAAGATGTCCTTTTCGCTGTGAATGTAAGCGAAGGGGTTGTAGTGCATGGACTTTTTAAAGTTGATGGTGTTGAAGATTTTGATGCGGTAGCCCTGCTTCAGCAGGAGATTCCCGCACTCCACGGCCACGCTGCCCTTCGGGTCCGTGACCACGAAGGAGCAGGGATAGGTTTCAGAGGTGCATTGCATGAGGTTGGGTTTCAAAAGGAAGCGGGTCTTGCCGCTGCCGGAGCCGCCGATGACCAGCATATTTTTGTTCCGTGCTGTCTTGGGGTCCTTGGGGCGGCTGTTCATGGTCAGGCTCTCCGTCTGCGTGAGTATGACGTTGTTGGCAAAGACGGGATCGGCGTAGGGCGCGATGTCCTCCGCCGTTCCCCAGCGGGCCGAGCCGTATTCCACGTTCTTGCGGAACTTCTTGGCGTTCTTTCCCTTGATGTAGACCGCCAGCCGGATCAGCGCCGCAGCCGCGATCCCCACGCAGAGATCCACGGGGTGGAAGCTGGGGACGATGGACTGGAACGCCGCTGTCATGCCCTCCATGATGTGGAGGACCTTGCCGGAGAAGTCCGCGCCGGGAGCCAGCCGCGCCGCCTGTCCCAGCTTGGTGCCGATCAGGGCGAACAGCAGATAGGGACTGTTCAGGATCAGGA
>ERZ842401.8452-NODE-8452-length-10114-cov-4.895815_pt1 | contig 10114 bp, 10 predicted proteins | sample MGYA00521270_ERZ842401 | MGnify/ENA primary metagenome ERZ842401 (study PRJEB31892, sample SAMEA3878208) | bioreactor metagenome | biome: Moose rumen | place: Sweden | collected 2011-10 | study: EMG produced TPA metagenomics assembly of the PRJEB12797 data set... | reverse complement strand
TTCGAGGTAGTCGGCAGCCTCCTGCCACTTCTCAAGGTTAGCATAGCACAGCCCGGCATAGAGGTTTGCCAGGTTGCCGGCCTTGGTGCTGCCGTACTCCTTGGCTACATTCAGGAAGCCTTTGTAAGTAGCGCTGTCACCGTTGAGGGCCTTCTGGTAGTCGCCTGCCATGAAATACTGCTGACCCTTGGCAAGGATAGTGCTGGCCTTCTGCTCGTTGGGGCCAGAGACATAAGTCTGGTAAAGTACGACACCTGCGATGATAACCACAATGGCGATCACGGCTGCAATAATTGCCTTCTTATACTTCAGGAAGAAGGCCTCACTCTGATTGATGGTCTGCTCCTCAACGGGAGCACCCTTCTGATTGTTGTTATTTGCCATTTTATTTAAATTTTTTGTTGTTTCCTATCAGGCACAATCCACCCTTTTGGGCAAATTCGGGTGCAAAGTTACTATTTTTAATTAAGAATTAAGAATTAAGAATTAAGAATTTTATATTTTAACTAATTTTTGCCCCTATTTGCCCGTTATTAAGCAAGAAAAACATTACCTTTGCACTATGATTCTCGAAAAACTGTCGCTGATAAACTATAAGAACATCCAGACGGCCACGCTGGAACTGTCGCCGAAGATCAACTGCTTCATCGGCCATAACGGTGCGGGCAAGACCAATGTGCTGGATGCCATCTACTATCTGTCGTTCTGCCATTCATCGAACAACCCGATAGACTCGCAGGTCATCCGGCATGGAGAAGAGTTCTTCATCGTTGAGGGGGAGTATGCCGACGACAATACCGACAGGCTGAGCATCTACTGCGGACTGAAGCGGGGCACGAAGAAGCACTTCAAGAAGGACAAGAAGGAATACAAGCGGCTCTCGGAGCATATCGGCCTAATACCCGTGGTGATGGTGTCACCCTCAGACACACTGCTCATTGAGGGGGGCAGCGAGGAGCGCCGACGACTGATGGACATCGTCATATCACAGTATGACCATAGTTACATTGAGGCCCTGAACCGTTACAACAAAGCCTTGCAACAGCGCAACACCATGCTGAAGGCGGAAGAGGAACCCGACCTGGAGGTGATGAGTCTGTGGGAAGAGCAGATGGCCGACACTGGGGAGGAGATATACAGGAAGCGTGCCCAGTTTGTCAAAGAGATGGTACCTATCTTCCAACAGTTCTACGAGACGATTTCCGGCAACCGCGAGCAGGTGGCGCTGGACTATGTGTCGCACTGTCAGCGCGGTCCCCTGCTGGAGGTTATCCAGCGCGACCGGTTCAAGGATAGGGCCGTTGGCTACTCGCTGCACGGCATCCATCGCGATGACCTGGAGTTCTCACTGGGGGGCCATCTGATGAAGCGTGAAGGCAGTCAGGGACAAAACAAGACGTTTGTCATCTCGCTGAAACTGGCACAGTTCGACTTCCTCAGACGAACCAACGGACGGACCACGCCCCTTCTTCTGCTCGACGACATCTTCGACAAGCTGGATGCCCAGCGCGTGGAGCAGATCGTAAGTCTCGTGGCAGGTGACGAATTCGGACAGATATTCATCACCGATACCAACCGCGACCATCTGGACCAGATATTATCGGCCTCCTCCCACGACTATCGTATTTTCCATGTAGAAGACGGTGACATCAATCGCAAATCGTAATGTTCAAGAGAGACGTCAAAGACATCAAGGAACTCATTCTGAGGAATCTGCGCACACAGGGACTGGAGATGCCCTTGCAGCAGAAACGACTGGTGGATGCCTGGCCTGAAATAGCGGGAGAAGTCGTTGCCCGCTATACCGATAAAGTCAGCATACACAACCAGACACTCTATGTTCACCTGACGAGTCCTGCCTTGCGGGCAGACCTGTCGATGATGCGCTCGGAACTGGTCAGGAAACTAAATGAGTACGTAGGAGGTCAGGTCATCGCCGACATCCGTTTCAACTAAATGACTTCATCGACAGGGATGTCGAAGGCGTCAACAGGCACTTCCGGCAACTTCTGGAAGTCAAAACAGACACCAATCTTATAAATATCCGGACGACTGGCCAGAAAGCGGTCGTAGTATCCGCGGCCCCGGCCCAAGCGATGGCCTTCAGCATCGAAAGCCACACCGGGAACCAGCGCCACCAGATCATGGGGACGGTTCTCCTGATCTCGTTCGCGAAGCGACTGATCAGGAGAACCGTCCCCGTGATCTGGCTCACCTATGCCAAATACGCCTGTAGTCAAGTCTTCCCTTGAAGTATAGCGGAGCCATGTCATCGTGTCAGGACCTGTCACTTTTGGCAGAAACACTCTGATGCCCTTTGCCACCAGCTCATCCACAAGGTCATGCGTATTCACTTCGTCAGGCAGGGAATAGTAGGCAAAGACAGTCCTCGCCTCAGCCAGAAGGGGTCTGAGCCTAACTAAAATAGGCAGCGACAATTCCTCCAGTTGCTCTGGGGTGAATTGTCGCTTGATTTCGCGGATCTGTCGCCTCAGTTCAGACTTAAGCATTGGCAATCAGGGTGGCTTGGACATGCGTGCCACGATAGTCAAACGCCTGGGCGACCTTCTGGTCTTTCCGGGCAGCTTCCGGTTCTGGTTTCTTAGGGAATGCAGCACCGTTACGGAACAGCTTCAGCGTCTCCAGAATAGCAGGATCATCCTGATTGAGATATTCCGTCCATGCCTCTTCGTCCAACATATTATAGATGATACGGCTGTTGATGAATCGCTCCAACAGCTTATACGACTTCTTGATCATCAGGTTGCGACGCTTCAAGCCGTTCTTGTCGGCATAGGTGGCGAATTTCTCTACGGAGTTCTGAGCCTTCAGATATTTCTCCATCGCCTGGGCAGTCTTGAATTCCTTCAGCTTACCACGGTTCTCATCCGTATAGTTGAAGGCGAACTGCAGGATCTGCCCCGTCATCGATGCCTCCTTATAATAAGAGGTCATGCCGACCGTATCCTCGGGCACGAAGATGTCTGGGGTGATACCACCGCCGCCATAGACCACGCGTCCATTGGCTGTATGGTACTCAGGACCAGTATGCTTGATGCTATCCTGCGAGAAGAACTCTCCATGCTGATAGCGGTTCATCAGATCCTCCTCGTAGCTTCTGTCGGATCCCGACGTGTAAGGCTTCTGTATACAGCGTCCTGAGGGGGTATAATAACGGGCTATCGTCAGCCGGATCATAGAGTGGTCGCTGAACTCGATAGGCTGTTGTACCAAGCCCTTGCCAAACGAGCGGCGCCCGATGATCGTACCACGGTCGTTATCCTGAATAGCACCAGACAGGATCTCTGAGGCAGAAGCCGACCCTTCGTCAATCAGGACCACGAGTGGTATCTTCTGATAAGAACCACGCCCGTCGCAACGATACTCCTGACGGGGTGACTTACGCCCTTCGGTATAGACGATCAGTTGTCCCTTGGAAAGGAACTCGTTGGCAATCTGAACGGCTGATGCCAGATAGCCACCAGTATTACCGCGCAAGTCTATCACCAGGTGGGAGAAGCTCTCCTGCGAGAGTTTCGCCAAGGCGATGAGCAGTTCCGGATAGGTATTTTCACCAAAGTTCTTAATCTTGATGTAACCAGTAGACTCGTCGAGCATATAAGAGGCCGTGACACTTTTCATCGGAATCTCACCACGAGTGACGGTGATATGTCGGAGCTGCTTCTCGCCATAGCGGAGGATACCCAGCTTCACCTTCGTATCCTTCGGACCTTTCAGGCGGTGCATAGCCTCCTCGTTAGTGACTTGTTTGCCGACAAAGACGGAATCGTCGACCTCCACAATCTTGTCACCGGCCATCACACCAGCGCGCTCAGCCGGACCATTCCCTATGACATTCTGCACACGGATGGTGTCCTTGCGGATGGTAAACTCAATGCCAATGCCGGAGAAGGAACCCTTCAGGTCGTCACTGGCAATCTGCACATCCTTGGCAGCAATATAGACGGAGTGTGGGTCCAGCTCTGACAGCAGTTGCGGCATGGCCTTCTCCACCAGGTCATTAATATTGACTGTATCCACATACTGGTCATCGACGATATGCAACAGGTTGTTCAGCTTGTTGCCACTGGAATTGATGATGTTCAGCCGATTTCCAGAGAAATGGTTGGCATAGAAAGTGCCCACCAGGACACCGAGGACGACACACAAGGCCATCCACAGCGGGGTAAATCGGGTTGACTTATTCTGGCTCATATTTCGTATTTGACAATTTGACTATTTACTATTTCACTATTTCACATCCGATGCGGTAACATCCATGAAGATGACCTCGATACCGGCACGTTCCAAGAGGTCGATGCCGTCGGTGAGGCGGTACTTCTCGCCATACACCACCCGTTTAATGCCCGCCTGAATGATCAGTTTGGCACACTCGATGCAGGGCGAGGCGGTGATGTAGATGGTGGCGCCGTCGGAATTGTTGTTGCTGCGGGCCAGTTTCGTGATGGCATTGGCCTCTGCGTGGAGCACGTAGGGCTTGGTGACGTTGTTGTCGTCCTCGCAGACATTCTCAAAGCCACTGGGGGTACCGTTATAGCCGTCGCTGATGATCATCTTCTCCTTCACCACCAGTGCTCCCACCTGCCGACGCTGGCAGTAGGAATTCTCCGCCCAGATGCGTGCCATACGCAGATAGCGGCTATCCAGTTTCTGTTGCTTATCGTTTGATTCCATTTCGTTTAAGTAATGCATCGATTGTCGGCTCACTGCCCTTGAAATTCTTATAGAGCGTCATCGGATTCTCCGTGCCGCCTTTCGAGAGGATGTGGTCGCGGAACCGCTGGGCCGTCGCCTGGTCGAAGATGCCATGTTTCTTGAAGACGGCGAAGGCATCGGCATCGAGTACTTCAGCCCACTTATAGCTATAATAGCCTGCCGCATAGCCACCGGCCATGATATGCGAGAACTGTACGGTCATACAGGTATCAGGCAACTGCTCGGTGATGATAGCCTTCTGCCAGGCTTTCTTCTCAAAGGCAATGATATCCTCGTCGAAGGCATCCTTCTTCGTGTAATAGGCCATGTCGAGCAGACCGAAACTGACCTGACGCAGACAAGCGTAGGCCACATTGTAGTTACGACTCTTGCGAATGCGGCCGATCAGTTCATCGGGGATAGGCTCTCCCGTCTGATAATGAAAGGCGAAGGTGCGGAGGAAGTCTTTTTCCACTGCAAAGTTCTCCATGAACTGCGAGGGTAGCTCCACGAAATCCCACCACACATTGGTACCGCTGAGACTCTCGAAGCGGGTATTGGCAAACATACCGTGCAACGAATGACCGAACTCATGCAGGAAGGTCTCCACCTCACCCAGTGTCAGCAGGGCAGGCTTCTCCTCTGTCGGTTTTGTCAGGTTCATTACCACCGACACATGCGGACGGTTGTTCACCCCCTTACGGTCAATCCACTGTCCCTGATACTCCGTCATCCAGGCCCCACCCTGTTTTCCTTTGCGAGGATGGAAGTCGGCGTAGAACACGGCCAGATAGGAGCCATCCTTATCAAACACTTCATAGGCTTTCACGTCGGGATGATAGACGGGAATATCCTTATTTTCCTTGAAGGTGATGCCATAGAGACGGGTGGCCAGTCCGAACACGCCCTGAATGACTTTCGACAATTCGAAGTAGGGGCGCAGCATCTCTGCGTCGAGATTGTATTTCTCCAGCTGGAGCTTATGAGAATAGAAGCCAAAGTCCCAAGGTTCCATCTTGAAGTCCTTTCCTTCTATCTTCTTAGCCAGTTTTTCGATAGCTGCCAACTCCTTACGGGCCGTCGGCTTGTATGCATCTATCAGGTCGTTGAGCAACTTGTAGACGTTGCGCACACGACCTGCCATCCGGTGTTTCAGCACATAGTCGGCATAGGTCTTATGCCCCAGCAACTGTGCCAGTTCACGCCGCAGGTTGATGAGACGCTTACAGATTTCCAGATTATTCTCCGTGTTGTCGTGGATACACTCCGTATTCTTGGCCATGTACATCTGTCGACGGAGTTCGCGCTGGGTGCTATAGGTCATGAAAGGCGAATAGCTGGGGAAGTCGAGCGTGAAGAGCCAACCTTCCTTATCCTGCTCCTTGGCAGCCAAGGCGGCGGCTTCACGGGCGGTATCAGGCAGTCCGTCGAGCTGGGCCTCATCAGTAATATGGAGGGTGAAGGCCTTGTTCTCCTTCAGCAGGTTCTGCGAGAATTGCAGTCCCAGCATCGAGGCCTCTTCCGTCAACTGGCGCAACCGTTCCTTGCCGGCCGCATCGAGCAAGGCCCCACTGCGCACAAAACCGTCATAACAATTGTCGAGGAGCATCTTTTCCTCAGGTGTCAGACGGCGATGATGCTGGTGCACGTACTTGATACGCTCAAAGAGACGCTCGTTCAACCGGATATCGTTGGCGTGCTTCGTCAGGATGGGACTCATCTTCTGTGCCAGGGCGTCCATATCGTCGTTGGTCTCAGCCGACAACAGATTAAAGAAGACCGACGACACACGGCTCAGCAGGTCGTAGTAGCCCTCTCCGTCCCTCTCATCGTCGATACTGATGATCGTATTGTCGAAGGTCGGCTTGCGAGGGTCGTTGATGATCTTCTCTATCTGTTCGTCCTCACGGCGAATACCTTCCATGAAAGCCTCTTCAAAGTCTTCCAGGCGGATACGGTCGAAAGGAGCCACATCATGCGGCGTTTCATAAGGAAAGAAAAACGGGTTCTTCCGTGCTATGTTCTCACTCATATTGCTCTACTAACGTATTTAGCATGCAAAATTACAAAAAATACAAGAACAAAACAAATTAAGTACGGTTATTTTATATTATTTCACATCAGCAGTCGCTCCATCTGGGGGATTTCCACCCTACCGCGATGCAGGACAATCTTTCCTTCCTGCTGCAGCCGGTTCAACACACGGCTCACATCCAGACGGCTGTCGTTGACTTCGGCCGCAAGCCGGTTCATCAGGATATGGAATGTCTTGGGGCCTGCAGGATAGACACAATGCTGGACGAAAAAGCGCACGATGCGGTCGCTGAGCGAGACGGGCGCATAGCGCCAAAACTGACGGGAGAGTTTCTGGGCATGGGTAGCATACAGATTCAGCAGGTTCAGCCGGAACACCAGGAAGTCTTCCGAGAGTCTGAGCACCTCATCCTTGTCTATCGTGATAAAGTTGGCACCATTCTCCACAACATAGGTATGGGTGTAGCGTTGTGAGTAGCCGAAGATAGCCTCTGGCTGAAGGATGTAGGGAGCCGACATGTGTTCCACCACCTTGTAGCCTTTGTCGTCGGCCGTGGTCTCTACCCGCAGGGTACCGTTGATGAGAAAGTACAAGTGGGTGCATGCCTCTCCTTCCGCAATGACGGTCTTACCCGGCGATACCTTGGAGAAGCCAAAGCGCGTATGGCCCGCCACCAGTTCCAGATCGTCGCGGCTCATTCCCTGAAACAGCGGGAACTGAAGCAGTTTTTCGTAAATCTGCAAGAATGCCATCGGCGGTCACTTTTCGATTTTGTCTTTCAATGAGGGCGATGCCCATACGGCATTCCGGCCGTGGTCGTCGCTATAGATGAAATAGGCCATCAGCTCCGGATGCTTGTCGAGCACCTCCTTGGCCTTGTCGATACCCATCACCATAAACGAGGTGGCATAGGCGTCGGCAGTGGCGCAGTCGCTGGCCAGCACAGTGGCGGAGAGCAGGGAGTGCTGTACGGGATACCCCGTCATGGGATCAATGGTATGGGCAAACCGCTTGCCACCCTTATAGTAGAAGTTACGGTAGTTACCGCTCGTTGCCATCGCCTTGTCCGTCACATTCAGGATACTTTGCAACTCACTACCCGTAGCAAGAGAGTCTTCGGTGGGTTTCGTCACCCCAATCTTCCATGGAAGACGCTGGGTATTGATGCCGCTGGTGACAATCTCACCGCCAATCTCCACCATGAAGTTCTTTACATCATAATGCCGAAGCAGCCTGGCCACGGCGTCAGCACCATAGCCTTTGGCAATGGCTGAACAGTCAAGCATGATCCGAGGATCTTGCTTCTGCACCTTTTTCCCTTTCAGCGAAACCTTCTTATAGCCTACCAGTTGCAAGAGGCTGTCAACCTGATGGGGCGTCGGCTGCTGTCCGCTCTTAAAGCCGAAGCCCCAGGCATTCACCAATGGAGCCACGGTAATGTCGAAGGCACCGTTGGTCTCACGGGATATCTCCATTGCCTTCTGAAACACCTCCAAGAACATCTTGTCGGGCACCACATCCTCATTCTGGTTGATAGCAGTAATGACACTCTTCTTATTGAAGGGTGAGAGGGAGTTGTCCACCTTCTGCAGCTCAGCCTGGATGCTATGGTGAAGGTCGGAATCACACTGATAGGTGATATGATAGCTCGTGCCGAAGATAAAGCCGGCGTTCTGGTGATACGGCATGGACTGCTGCTGACGGATAATCAGCACCGTCCCCACCACGAGCAATGTCAGGAATGGCAACTGCCAGATCAGCTTCTTCTTGTTCATATATCAATGATTACGTTGAAAGTGCCCCCCAGTCGCGTATCACCGGCAAGACCATAGCCCGGCACATACCAGGTGCGCCCGATGATGCCGTCATTATGGGCGATGCGCCGCTTATATCTGACACTCCAGCCTAAATGCAGGGGGCCAAAGATTGTGGCGTCAACGCCCAGCGCCACCTCCACCCAGTGCTGGCTGCACGGCTCATCCTTTACGCCGAAGCCTGTGTCCCACTGCCAGACGGGGTCAGGGAAGTTGTCACGTGAGAGGTCAACCTTATAGGAGGTGAAAGCATAGCGCAATCCGGCATAGAGACGGTAGGGACCGTGCTTCTGTTTCAGCAAGTTCTTGTCGATACCGATACGGAAGTAAGGTGCCGATGTCTGATAACGGATGCCTGTCACGGGATCGTCCGTATGGTTCGCCCTGCCCAAGCCCGCCTCAACAATCGGGAACCACTCGTCATGAAGGTTTACGCGCAGGGCACCCTCATACTGGCCGTTGTCAGAGAGCTGCATCATGGCCATACCCACCAGGTCGAAAGACACGGCAAAGCCACGGAAAACGGGGATGGAGTCCTTCTGGAGACAGAAGAACTTCAACTGCGCCGAGGCTGACTGGGCTGCAATCAAGAGCAACAGGCTAATCGCCGCTCTTCGGATACAGGTGGAAATGTACAGTCGAAACATCATAGTTTACTGATGTATTATTGATTACTAATGAATCGATGGCATGATGGGTATATCTGACACCTGTCAGCTCATGGAAGAAGGCCGCATTGCAGTCGACCGACTCAAAATGGGGGATGTCGTCTTTCTTGATCCATACGGTATCCACCTGTTGGATGCTGTCGTTGGCAAAGGTGAACAGCAGTACATCCTCAGGATGGGAATAGCTGATGGGCAGCGAGAAACTGGAACTGCCGACGAGACGGTTCAGCAACAACGTATCAGAGCCGTCATGCCGCTTTGAACTGACAGACAGGCTGTCTGTCAGTGACAAGTCGGAGCCGTCGCTATTGCGAATGACATACTGGACCGACACGATATTCTGCACCGGACAGTCTATCGAGGAGCAGGCCGTCAACAGGGCTGCCAGTCCATAGATCAGCAGTCTCTTCATATCATCTCCTCCACCTGATAGTCATTTCTGGTGCTCGACGAACGGCTGACCAGGTCACCCAGGAATCCTGTCAGGAACAACTGAGTGCCAATGATCATCATCGTCAGTGCTATATAAAAATAAGGTGAATCCGTCACCAGACGCTGGGGTATGTGATTAGCCAGACACCACAGTTTGTCGGCACCAATACAGAATGCTGCCACAAAACCGACAAAGAACATCAGGGTACCGAGGAATCCGAATACATGCATCGGTTTCTTGCCGAAAGTGCTCAGGAACCACAGTGTCAGCAGGTCGAGATAGCCATTCACGAAACGGTTAAGTCCCATAAATTTCGACGAGCCATACTTACGAGCCTGATGCTGCACCACCTTCTCGCCAATTTTGTCGAAACCCGCATTCTTAGCCAGATAGGGAATATAGCGATGCATCTCACCATACACCTCGATGCTCTTCACCACATCGCATC
>ERZ842401.8451-NODE-8451-length-10114-cov-8.015906_pt1 | contig 10114 bp, 10 predicted proteins | sample MGYA00521270_ERZ842401 | MGnify/ENA primary metagenome ERZ842401 (study PRJEB31892, sample SAMEA3878208) | bioreactor metagenome | biome: Moose rumen | place: Sweden | collected 2011-10 | study: EMG produced TPA metagenomics assembly of the PRJEB12797 data set... | reverse complement strand
CGACGATAATTTTGTTACTGATGAATTTGAATTGGATTCAATAACCGAAGAAAAATTTGAAGTGCAAAATATCGAAACTCAAAATTATAACCTCGCGCAGGATGAAACTATTTTGACTTACGGTAAAGACAAATAAAATCTGCGCGAAAAATTTTTGGCTCGTCGAAAATTCGGCGGGCTTTTTTTATTTTACAATCAGTTTTCATTTACAAATTTGACTTAGTTTTTTTTATTAATTATAATTTAGTAATTTTAAAGTATTTGGAGGGCGAAAAATTGGGCAAAGCATTAATAATTGGTTGCGGCGGCGTCGGTAGCGTCGCTATTCACAAATGTGTAGAAAACAGCGAAATTTTCAACGAAATTTGCATTGCAAGCAGAAATATTGAAAAGTGCAATGCAATTAAATCAAAACTCGATGGCAAAAGTTCAACAAGAATTTCGACGGCGCAGGTTGACGCAAATGACGTTGGCGCACTGGTTAATCTGATTGAAATTTTTAATCCTGACGTTGTTGTAAATTTGGCGTTGCCGTATCACGATTTAAAAATTATGGAAGCTTGCCTGAAGACGAAAACCAACTACCTTGACACGGCAAATTATGAGCCGGAAGAAACGGCTTATTTTGAATACAAACATCAATGGGCGTTGGACGAAGATTTTAAACGCGCAGGAATTACCGCGCTTTTAGGTTGCGGATTTGATCCCGGCGTTACGGGAATTTTCACGGCTTACGCACTCAAACATTACTTTGATAAAATTGAAACGATTGACATTTTGGACTGCAACGGCGGCGATCACGGCTACCCGTTCGCAACAAATTTTAATCCTGAAATAAATATTCGTGAGGTTACGGCGAAGGGCGAATACTACGAAGGCGGCAACTGGATTGAGACTGCGCCGCTTGAAATTAAACGCTCCTACAATTTTGACGAAGTCGGCGAAAAAGATATGTACCTTCTGTACCATGAAGAAATTGAATCGTTGGCGAAAAATATTCCTGATGTCAAGCGTATCAGATTTTTTATGACGTTCGGACAAAGTTATTTGACGCACTTAAAATGCCTTGAAAATGTTGGAATGACTTCGATTGAACCGATTGACTACAACGGACAAAAAATCGTTCCGTTGCAATTTTTGAAGGCGGTACTTCCAGACCCCGCAACTTTAGGACCTCGTACAGTCGGCAAAACTAATATTGGTTGCATTTTCACGGGTACAAAAGACGGCAAGCCCAAAACTTATTACGTTTACAATATTTGTGACCACCAAGAATGTTACAAGGAAGTCGGCTCTCAAGCAATTTCCTATACAACGGGCGTACCTGCGATGATTGGCGCGGCTATGTTAATCAGCGGGCAATGGAATTTAAAAGGCGTTCGCAACGTTGAAGAATTTGACCCCGATCCGTTTATGGCGGCGTTAAATAAATTTGGCTTGCCGTTCAAAGAAAACTTTTCGCCGGTGTTGGTTGACTGATGAAAAATATTGAAACGCCCGCTTACATTATCGACGAAAAACTTTTGACGCAGAATTTGGAAATTTTGGCAGAAATTCAAAAATCTACAGGCGCAAAAATTTTATTGGCTCAAAAGTGCTTTTCGGCTTATTATTTTTACCCGCTGATAAAAAAATATTTGAGCGGCACGGCGGCAAGCGGCTTGTATGAGGCACGATTAAGCAAAGAATTTTTCGGCGCAGAAAATCACGTGTACGCGCCTGCCTACAAAGATTCTGAAATTGCGGAGCTTGCCGAAATTTGCGACCACGTAATTTTTAATTCTTTTCGGCAGGTTGAAAAATTCGCCGACAAAGTTAAATCTGCAGGACTTAGAATAAATCCCGAACATTCAACGCAGAAAATTTCAATCTACGACCCTTGCAGTAAAAATTCAAGGCTTGGCGTTCGTATCGATGAATTTAAAACTGCGCGACGTGATTTAATAGAAAAATTGGACGGCTTGCACTTCCACACACTTTGCGAACAAAATTCTGACGCCTTAGAAGAAACTGTTGACGCGGCAGAAAAAAATTTCGGCGAATATTTTTATAAAATGAAGTGGCTGAATTTGGGCGGCGGTCATCACATTACCCGCAAAGATTATGATATTGAACGTCTGAAAAAAATTATTTGCCGCTTGAAAAATAAATACGACGTTGAAATTTATTTGGAGCCGGGCGAAGCGGTTGCACTTGACGCAGGATTTTTAGTTGCAACAGTTTTAGAAATTCAATCCCTGCGCGACGGCGTACAAAATGCAATTATCGACGCAAGCGCGGCTTGTCATATGCCGGACGTTTTGGAAATGCCATACACTCCAAAAATTATTGGCGCGGCTGAAATTGGAACGAAAAAATTTAATTATCGTTTCGGCGGCGCAACTTGTTTGGCGGGAGATATTATCGGCGAATACAGCTTTGATAATCCTTTGAATGAAGGCGACAAAATTATTTTCTGCGATATGGCAATTTACACGATGGTTAAAAACAACACTTTCAACGGTATGAAACTTCCGGCGATTTACGCAAAAACTTTTGACGGCGATTTTAAACTTATAAAAAATTTTGGCTACGAAGATTTTAAATCTAGACTCTAGGGGTTATGAATTTGAAAAATTTATTTGTAACATTTTTGATTTTTACGGCGGTAATACTTTCGGCTTGCGGCAAAGTTGAAGACACACCGACCGCCGCACTTGAAGAAATTCAAATTGCGCTTGCTGAAAGAAATTCCGAGCAACTTTCACGGCGTATTGATTTAAAAAATTTCTTCGCGCAGATTTACGAAGTGGCAACCGTTCAACTTGCCGAAAACTACGACTACTACAAAGAAAAATATTCTAGAGATCCGTATTTTCAGCACGACGCCGAATTTTTGAAAAATTACAATGAAGAATTTAAAGCTGGGAATTTAAAATTTATCGAAAATGTTGTAATGGCGTACTTTGCTAAACTTCCTGAACCTAAAACGCCGGAAGAAAATCCTGAAGCTTACGTTGCAAACGAATTTGAAAAAATCAGACGCGCCGTCAACGCCGAAATTAAAAGTGTTGCAATAGATAAAAATTCGGCTGAAATGATTTTAAATCTGAATGGCGACTCTACACTGATTGGGCAATTCATCAGCGATTTAGATTTAAAGCTTGGCTTTACCAAAGACGACAACGGCAACTGGCATTTGAAAGAAATTGAAAATCTGGACGTGTTGACGCCGATACTTGTTGATAAAGCTGAAATTATCAGAATGAATTTTTTAGATGAAAAATAACCGCCACTTAATGAAAATCTTGACGTATTGACGCCGCAAGATTGAAATTATCTGGATTAATTTTTTCTAAGAAAATCTAAAATCGCCTTAAGGTTGAATTTTTTTTAACTTTAACGGCGACTGAAAGGAGCTTTTTTTATGGCTTTCTATTATAAAGAACCGTCTCACACTTTTGGAGAATATTTGCTTGTGCCGGGATATTCTTCAACTGAATGCATACCGGCAAACGTGAATTTGTCAACGCCGCTTGTAAAATTTAATCGCGGCGAAGAATCAAAAATTATTTTAAACATTCCAATGACTTCAGCTATTATGCAGTCAGTTTCAGATGACAAAATGGCTATTGCGCTTGCGAAGGAGGGCGGCGTTTCCTTCATTTACGGCTCACAGTCAATCAAAGATCAGGCAGCTATGGTTCAGCGCGTCAAAAATTATAAGTCCGGCTTTGTCTCCAGTGATTCAAACGTTAAACCTACTTCAACGCTGAAAGAAATTCTTGCACTTTTGGAAGAAACAGGACACTCTACAATGGCGGTTACTGAAGACGGCAAGCCTACCGGTAAACTTTTGGGAATTATCACAAGCCGCGATTATCGAATTACCAGAATGACAGGCGACGAACTCGCGCAGGATTTTATGACGCCATTTGAAAAGTTAATTTACGCACCGGCTGAAACTACCACACTTACAAAGGCGAATGATTTAATTTGGGAAAATAAATTGAATATGTTGCCGCTCGTCGATAAAAATCAGCGTCTGCGCTATATGGTTTTCAGAAAAGATTACACTGACAACAAAACTAATCCGCTTGAGCTGATTGACAAGAAAAAGCGTTATATTGTTGGCGCGGGAATTAACACGCGGGATTATGCTGAAAGAGTTCCTGCACTTTTGAAAGCGGGCGCGGACGTACTTTGTATTGATTCTTCCGAAGGTTTCAGCGAATGGCAAAAAATTACTTTGAAATACATTCACGAAAATTTTGGCGAAGATGTGAAAGTTGGCGCGGGCAATGTTGTTGACGCGGAAGGCTTTAACTTTTTGGCGGAAGCGGGCGCAGATTTTATCAAAGTTGGAATTGGCGGCGGCTCAATCTGTATCACTCGTGAGACAAAAGGAATTGGGCGCGGGCAAGCTACGGCGGTTATTGACGTTTGCAACGCACGTGATGAATATTTCAAAAAGACGGGCGTTTATATTCCCGTTTGTTCAGACGGCGGAATAGTTCATGATTATCATATGACGTTGGCTCTTGCAATGGGCGCAGATTTTCTGATGCTCGGCAGATATTTTGCACGTTTCGACGAATCGCCTTCAGATAAAATCAGAATTAACGGCACGTACTACAAAGAATATTGGGGCGAAGGTTCAAACCGTGCGCGTAATTGGCAACGCTACGATTTGGGCGGCGATAAAAAACTTTCTTTTGAAGAAGGCGTTGATTCTTACGTTCCATACGCGGGCGCACTCAAAGATAATATTGGCTCGACGCTTGCCAAAGTTCGTTCGACAATGTGCAACTGCGGCGCGTTGACACTTCCGGAACTGCGCGAAAAGGCGAAAATTACTTTAGTTTCTGCAACTTCGATTGTTGAAGGCGGCAGTCACGACGTTATTTTGAAAGATAAGTTTTCCGTAAATTGAGGAATTATGTTGCTTAAAAAATTTTTTGCGGAATTAATGGCGCAGGACACAATTTTAAATATTTTTTTCAGCCGAAAACTTTTAACTTGATTGTAAATTTTTTGAATAAAGTTTTTAACGATTAAAATTAAGGCGGCGATTTTTATGTTAAAAAATTTTTACGCAGTTATTTTCTGCGCAATTTTTTTTGTTGCATTTTCTTCAACTGCCAGCGCGGGAAGTCTCGGCACTTTTGAAGAGGAAACGCAAGCAGTAAGACTTTTAAACAAAGTCCGCGCCGAAGTCGGCTTAAAAGGCGTGGCGTGGCATTCCAATTCAAATTTACAAAAAGCGGCAGAATTACGCGCTCAAGAATTGGAAGAATTATTTTCACATACGCGCCCTGATGGTTCAGATTGTTTTAGCGTTTTGAAACAATTTGGCGTAAGTTACAGAACCTGCGCTGAAAATATTGCTTACGGTACAAATCTTGATGCTGAAGGTGCGATTGATCTTTGGTACAATTCGCCGGGACATTATCAAAATATGACTGACGGCAGATTAAAAGAAGTTGGATTGGCGGCGTGGCACGACGATAACGGCAATGTTTACTGGGTACAACTTTTTATAGGTTAAATTATGACAGAATTAGAATTTGCGAAAAAAATAAATGAACTCGGCGGCACGGCTTACCTTGTAGGCGGCGCGGTACGTGATAAATTTCGTGGCGTAGTGGCGCACGATAAAGACTATTGCATTACCGGAGTTACTGAAAATCTTTTTGCTGAAAATTTTCCTGCGGCGTTGAAATTCGGCAAGTCCTTTCCCGTTTATTCTGTGAACATTGACGGCAAAAATTGCGAAGTGGCACTTGCACGCACTGAAAGAAAAGTTGGCGCAGGTTATCATGGTTTTAAAGTTGATTTTAATTCAGATGTAACGATTGAGCAGGATTTATTCCGCCGTGATACGACGATTAACGCAATGGCGATTGATATTCTGCGCGATGAAGTTATAGATCCTTTTAATGGTCGCGCAGATGTTGCCAATAAAAAAATTCGTGCAGTATCTGAACATTTTACAGACGACCCTGTTAGAGCGTTGAGAGCAGCAAGGCAAGCCGCGCAATTTAATTTTGAAATTACTGAAGAAACTTTGGCGGCAATGAATTTATGTGCGTTTGAACTTTCCAACGAGCCCGGCGAAAGAATTTTTTCTGAATTGAAAAACGCTTTAAAGACTGATAAGCCGTCGATATTTTTCAGAAGTTTGGAACGCGCCGGAATTTTATCAGTTACATTTCCGGAAGTTGATAATTTGCGCGGAAAAATTCAACTTGCCACATTTCATCCTGAAGGCGACGCCTACGAACATACTTTACTGATTGTTGACGAAATTTCAAAAATAAATCCTAAGCCTGAAATTAGATTCGCCGCGCTTGCTCACGATTTCGGCAAAGGTACAACGAAAATTGAAAAATTGCCACATCATTACCATCACGATATACGCGGGCTTGAAGTTTTACAGAAAATGGACGAACGAATTATTTTGCCGACGGACTGGAAAAAAATTGCGGCGTTTGTAATTGCTGAACATATGCGAGCCCCAATGATGACGCGTCCCGGTAAAATAGTTGAATTTCTTGTAAAACTCCACAATTCCAAAATTTCAGTTGAAGATTTTAACGACATAATAAATTTGGACAATCACGGCTTGCCGCCACACCTTGCAAATGCTAAAATAATTCTTGAAGAAATTTTAAAAGTTAAAGGCAATGATGCTCCGCCGGAATTAAAAGGCGCGGAAATTGGCAACTGGATTCTGCAGGAGCGTACAAGGCGTTACATTGCCATTAAAGATAAAATTTGCGAGGAGGTTTCTTAGATGAATGATTTGGTACTTGCTTATAAGGGCAAGAAACCGAAAATTGCCGAAAATGTTTTCTTGGCTCCAAACTGTTCGGTAGTTGGCGAAGTTGAAATTGGTACAGGCTCAAGCATTTGGTTTGGCGCGGCGGTACGTGGCGACTTTCAGCCGGTTAAAATTGGCGTATTTACAAATATTCAGGACAATGCAACAGTTCACGTTATGTACGACGTGCCGACCGAAATTGGCAATTACGTTACCATTGGACATAATGCAGTTGTCCACTGCCGCAAAATTGGCGATAATTCTTTAATTGGTATGGGTTCAATCATTTTGGGCTATTCAGAAATTGGCGCAAATTGCATCATTGGCGCAGGTACACTTTTGCCGCAATATAAAAAAATTCCCGATAACTGTTTAGTTTTCGGGAATCCTGCAAAGATTATGCGTGCCATTCGTGAAGATGAAATTGAAGCCCTGCGAGCCTCCGCGATGCAATATCACGAGTGCGCCCGCCAATATGTTCAATATTTATCTAAGCGCGGTATGTTTGAAGAAGTGGATTAAAATTTTTTGCGTCGTTCGATTGAGCGGCGTTTTTTTATTTTTAAAGTTTAATCTTGAATAGTTTTACCAATGAAGTATTTATGTATCGCCGGAAAAATATTTAGCAATAATGAATACTTGATTAAAATTGTAAAAAATAGCCCGTCCTTGCAAATGCGACGAGTAGGAGTATTTGCTCCCGTCGTTTAACGGTAAATTTGGCGCGTGCGGTAAACTACGCGCCGCCTCTGGCGGCACACATACTAGGAGCGTACTTGAACCTTAGCGACGGACGGGCGACGCGTTTTCTTTGGTACTTTCTTGCTAAAGAGCACGCTACTAAAGAGCGCGCCACGCCGCGCATGCTAGCGCAACCGCGCATGAGGCTTGGTCAAAGAAAGTAGATTTAACGTAAAAATTTCAAAAATAAGAAAAACAAACGACAAAACTAATTTTTAACAGCGATAATTTCAATTTCACAAAGTGCGCCGAGCGGCAAATCTTTAACCGCTACGCAACTTCGCGCAGGTTTACTGATAAAATATTTTTCGTAAACTGCATTGAACTTTTTGAAATCAGCAATATCAGCCAAAAAGCAAGTAGTTTTTACAACGTTAGAAAAATCAATACCGGCGGCGTTTAAAATCGCCCCAACATTTTTACAAACTTGTTCGGCTTGCCCTTCAATGTCAGTAGCCGTAATTTTTCCAACTTCAGGATCAATGGCAACTTGCCCCGACGCGTAAATAAAACCGTTAATCTCAATAGCTTGACTGTATGGACCAACCGCCGCAGGAGCTTTTTTTGTTTCGATAACTTTCATTTGACATTCTCCTTTTTAAATTTTTTCAATTTTGGTTGCAATTTGTTTTTTTAGTGCTATAATAACGCCTGTTGAAATTTTAACTGAAAGGTTTATGAAATTCAAGTTAGATTAAAATTTTATTAGAAAAATTTTTCGGCGTATTGACGCGGAATTTTCGAGAAATTTTTAAAAAGTTTTTTCTTTTTCAGGACAATTTCAGCAATATGTACTATAATAGGCATTGTTAGAAAGTTAGTGTATTTTTAGAGAGGGGGAAGGCTGCTCCGAGCAGCGCGGTTTAAATTTGTTTTGCCGTGCTGATAGATACGGTTTTTTACGTGTCAAGCAGCGGAATGATGAAGCGCAACATAATTAAAAAATTAGGCTTAAACAACAAGAAATGGGGATTAGGCTTAATACTTGCAGGAATGGCGGCATTGAACGTCGGTTTTACCGATCAGGTAAAAACTATTGAAAAGGCGGAAGCTGTCCAAATTGCGGAGGTGGACAAATTGCCCACTGAACCTGCCAGTGTGGCGCAATTCTCTTCATTAAATGATAATAAAATTGAAATTAGCGATATTAACGATGATATAGATATTGAGTCGGCAACTGAAAATATTTCGGTTGAGGAAGATATAGTTGAAAAATCTTACGGCTATGATGGCGATTATGCCGCAGTTATGACGATGGAAGCTACAGCTTATTTGCCTTCAGACGGCGGCGGCGGTGGAATTACCGCAACAGGTATTCCTGCAACTTACGGCGTGGCGGCTGTCGATCCTGCGATTATCCCGCTTGGAAGTCGCCTTTACATTCCTGGTTACGGTGAAGCTATTGCAGCTGATACCGGCGGTGCGATTTACGGTTACAGAATCGATCTTTGCATGGAAAGTTATTCTGAATGTATGAATTTTGGTCGCCGCGATGTTACTGTTTATGTTTTGAGATAATTTAAAACTGAAATATAATAAGCCTGCCGAGTTGAAAAATTCGGCGGGTTTTCAATTTCTATTAAAATTTTTTTTGGTGGTGAAATTATGAAATTGTTCACAGGCAAAAAAGTTGGTGTAAGCAAGGAAGAAAAAGCCCTTTCCTACTACAAATTTTTTGAACGTCAAATGGCGGCAATTTCTGAAGAAAAAATTAAACTGATTGACGCGCCGTCAGAAATTTCTGCAGTACCGTTTGAACAGCGCAATTTGTTTTTGAGCGGCGAAGATAAAAATTTTTGTCAAATTGGTTACGGCGTGGCGGAAGACGGTACGGGCTTTGTTTGCAATGAAACTTATATGCCGAATGTTACGGGCGAAATGTTGGATTGGTGGTTTGCGTGGCACAGCGTCGGCTCTGATTTACGCTACAAAATTTGGGACGCTGAAGACCATTATTTTGCTCGCGCAGATAACGCGGCTTATGTTTGTGATGAAAAAGTTCCCGTGAATCAAAAAACGTGGGGCGTAAATCATTACGTTTTAGAAGATGTCGGCGCAGGTCCCGGACTTTTGATACTTGCGTTTAAGCGTCCAAAAGATTTTGGTTACGATGAAAAAATTATTGGCAGTAAATTTTGTCAATCGTTAGTTTGTGCGATAGGCGCGGGCGATTGTCCGGCGGCAATGACTCACAAATGGTTTCCTTACAAAGACGGCGTTTTATTCTGTTCAAGATTTTGGATTGGTTACGGGATTAAAGATGGACAATTTGTTAAAGTTGTGCCTGAAGGCGTCAAAATTCCTGTTGAAGTTGCACGCGGTTTATTTGCTCACAATATCAAAGAATTTTCAAATTTGGCAGCGATTCTTCCCGAAGTTTACGCCGAAAACAAAGATAATTTTTAAATCTGTAAATCAAAAAATAAATTTTGGAGGCGGAAATTTTTCCGCTATTTTTTTTGCAATTTGCTGACAGGTAATTTTAAAAATTATTGTTGATAAAAATGGGCGCACACGGACGTGCGCCCGCCGCGCTTGCAATGCGACGAATAGGAGCATTGCTCCGCCGTG
>ERZ842401.8450-NODE-8450-length-10114-cov-8.911025_pt1 | contig 10114 bp, 6 predicted proteins | sample MGYA00521270_ERZ842401 | MGnify/ENA primary metagenome ERZ842401 (study PRJEB31892, sample SAMEA3878208) | bioreactor metagenome | biome: Moose rumen | place: Sweden | collected 2011-10 | study: EMG produced TPA metagenomics assembly of the PRJEB12797 data set... | reverse complement strand
CGGTCTGGGCATCCTGCTCTACAAGACCGTCACCCGCCGCAACCAGACCACCATCGTCATGGCAGAGATTGTACGCGACCTGGCCAAACAGAATGCCGAGCACTCCACTTCAAAAGAGTCCCAAACTACAGAAGAAACTACTAAAACGATACAACAATGATTAAGACCCCCACTCACAAACTTCTGGCATCGCTCCTGATGCTGGTATTGACCGCAGGCCTGACGCTAACCGCCTGCACGGGCATCGACGACAACCCGACGGTGCCAGCGGACAGTCAGAAACCAGTACTTACCCCCGGTGCACTCGACGTGGTGAACGGTCGGCTCTACAAGATGATCCGTGTGGACAGCCTCGACAACTACCGTCTGCCCGTGAGTGCCTTGACAGATGTTGACGTGACCGTCACCCATGCCAGCGACTACTTCGGCGCAAGGTTGGAGAAGGCTGCTGACGGCCAGCAGTACGTGACGCTCTATCAGAAGAAGCCCATGACCAACGGCCTGTCGCTGGCTGCTATCCGCGTTTCGCCCAAGGGTGATGCCAGTCAGTCGCGCAGCGTGGTCTTCGTGTTCCGCGACCCGTCATTGCCCGTGGTCGATGACGACGGCGAAGTCATCATGAATGCCCAGGCGGCCCGAACCCGCGCCGCCTCGGCAGGCGTACCGACGTCCGTCTACAGCCAGATAATCGGCCACGGCACCAACAGTTTCGGTGATTTCGGCAACCGCCAGTCGGTCATCTTCGCCTACGACGCCTACAAGGACCTCAGCCAGAAATACTTCGAGGTCTATGAGCAGGCGGGCGAAGGCACCTCGTTCGTTATCCAGCAGAACGACTACACCAAGACTTCCCAGGACCTGACCGCCACGCTGGGCATCAACTTCAAACACACCAAAGGCCCCAAGGTGGCAGGCGTTCCCACCGGCCTAACGCAGTGGGCACTCGGTTTCCTCAGTGCCCCGGCCCGCCCGGCATGGACGGGAACCATCAATCTTGGTATCACCGGCTCGCAGCAGAACGTCAATGACTATGAGTACTGCATGAGCCACTATCAGGTGAAGAAGGGTGACGCCCGCATCTATATGGACAAGTTCGACTTCATCAACAATAACATCACCCAGAGCAAGTGGACTACGCTGATGTCGCTGGTCGATGAGGACTTCGTCGACGAGGTGTGCTACACCAGCCCCACGAGTTTTAATCCGGAGGGCTTCTTCCAGGAATGGGGCACCGACATCATCACGCAGGGCACCTTCGGCGGCACCTATGACTACCTCTTTGCCCGCCGCCACAACATCTACGAGAGCGACATCAAGACCGATGCCCTCGTGCAACTCAAACGCACCAAAGGCACCTGGATGAACGCCCTGTTCGGCATCCCCGCCGACGGCTTCACCATCGACGGGACGGCCACCTACGCCCGCGACGACTATCACGAACTGTCAGGCTCGTGGGAGAGCGTTACCTACAGGGGTGGTGCCGACAGTTTCGAGAGTCCGGAGAAGTGGGCCGCAGGCTTCAGCAACACCGACAATTGGCGGCTCATCAGTTACCGACTGGCTGACGAGAGCAGTTACACCGTGGCTGGCTATGACTACGATGCCGACGAGAGCAACTACACCTACCCCGTGGAACTGCTGGCCACGCAGTTGGTGGTGGGCTACCTGAAGATGAAGGAGAAACTGGGCGAGACACTCACCACCGCCGACTCCGCCGCCGTGGAGCGCGCCATGACCTGCATTAACATGCTCTATCAGGCCAAGGACGACTATCTGATGGCCAACGGGCAGGCCGTGGGCGACCCGGGCCGCATCCTGCTGGCCGACATCCAGTTTGTGAAGGGCGGCTGGAACCACGACACCGGCGAAGCGGTCGGCCCCCGTGTGCTGACCGACCCCTGGGGCACCAAGCGCATCTACTATCCGATGATGGAGAACGACAATGCCCTCTGCTATCGCGGCTACCCGCTCGACGTGGCCCAGAGTGCCTACCTGGTTGCTAAGAAGACCGACCAGACCAAGTATGAGTCGTATCAGTCGAAATGGCGCGACCTCTATATCTATTATGCCCTCGACACGGAGAACAACTGCCCAGGTTTGGTGGACGTCACAAGCATTGTGGACGGTTCCTACATGGACAGTCACTACCACCAATTGAACTATCAAAAGAGCGGCGAGACCGCCTTCATGAGCGATGATAATCTCGACGCATCCAACGTTGCCGGTTTCTTCGGCAAGGACGAGGGCGGCTGGACGTTAGGTATCAAGAAGTATGACCCGGAGAAGAACAAGCCGGAGGATAAGATCACAGCCGTAGCCGTCTATTGCCAGACGGAGTCAGACGGCATCAACGGCAACCTCAATGTCAAACTGGTTCGAGGCTCTACTGGCGGCTCCGAACTACCGCCTTATCCCACGGCGACACAGAAGCAGCGCTTCAATGACTTCTGGGCATCAGGAAAGTGGACGGCAGGACTGACCCCGAATGGCTATCCCTGCCTGCTCTGCAACACGGCCACGCTGCACATCACCGACCTGAGCGAAATCACGCAACCCAAGCAATGGGAAAGTAATAAGACAAACCAGTGATTAAGACATGATAAAAAGAACCAACATCCCACAGTTTATGGCATCGCTTCTGATGCTGGTATGGGCGGCTGGCCTGACGCTAACCGCCTGCACAAGTAACGACGACAACCCAGTGACTGCCCCCACCGTCGAGGGCGAAGACCGCGAGGTGGACAGTTATGCCGCCGACAACGAAGGTACCAACGACCTGGCCTACTTCCTGTCAAACTTCATCCACACCGATAAGGATGGTAAGCAGCACATCAGCGGCATCGGGAAGATTCTCGACGAGGCCGACCCCACCGTGCTCAGCCTCCCTGCTGAGTCGCTCGACGAGGCCGGTGAAGCCTTCCGCACCCTTATCATCGGGCGAGACCAGATTGAGACCACCAGCACGGGCAATATCGTCTATATCCCCACCGACCCGCAGGGCACGAAGCAGGGCGAAATCCGGCTGACACCCGCCGATGACTGCATCGCCCGCATCACGTGGAGCGAAGGCATCGTGCCCAGTGACCTGCTCACTGAGGTTCGCTTCGTCGACAAGAAACACTGGCCCGACAATGGCACCACCACTACCGTGAAGGTAGGCCACTATTATAACTTCGTCGAATCTTTCGACGCCCGCCCCAACTACCTCTTAGAGGTCGAAAAAGGCTTTGAGGCGGCTGTTCTCTGTGTCGAAGTCACCAGTTGTGGGGCCTACTTCTTCAGAGCGCAGAGTTCTGTACCTTATTCATACGATACCGATGCCAAGGATAAATATGGCAGTTACGGTGTCTGGTACACCGACGTAAAGGGCAAGGGAGAGGCAAAATATAGTTGCCGCAATCAGAAAGCCGGTCAAGAAAAGGCTTATGCCTATTATATATGGCCCAATTCAGGCTATCCCCAAACGACGGCATACCACATATTGCCGTATTGGGAGGAACTGTACATCGTGAACAGTGCTGTACAGAAATATAAGGACAGCGTGAAGGAAATCAAAGACTATTTCTGGCAGGACGGCCTGAAGGACAAGATGTTCTGGACGGATAAGCACGAGGAGAAAAGCCTTCACTTCCACTATAAGGGCTTCGTCTTCACACAGAACGTCGCTGGCTCCTATCGCGCCTATACGAACCTGGGCCTGTTCAGCCATGTTTACAGGACAGCGAATGACATACCGGTGAGAACCTTAGAAGAGTATGGCTACTATGGCTACGCGATTGATCCATGTGAGTATACGGAATACGACGCGTACAGCCACTGGTTTGCAGAAAACCGTCACTACCATACCTATTTAAACAAAGTGGAACTTCCATTTTAAGCAACAATATTATAGCAACAACCTCAAGTTTTAAACAGCCCACGAAGGATATGATTATTATTATAAACATTTAAAAGCAATAAGAATTATGAAGAAAAGATTACTAACATTGACCCTCCTGTTGGCGGCGATAGTCGGCAGCGCAGGAGCAGAAGAGAGAGAGACTTCCACAGTTGATACTTGGAGCCGCCTCTATGTGGCCATCAGCCGAAACAAAACCGACATTCAACTGACGGCCAACGTAAAGTATGGCGAGGGCGATGGTTCCCATGCTAACAAATCCTTGCCCGCCATTCCAGAGGGCCAAGAGATTTCCATTGACCTGAATGGTCACACCATAGATGGAGCCGGACTGGTACGCATCTTTGACAATCAGGGAACGCTTACGCTGACGGGAAAAGGAACGATCAGCAATGGCTATGCCACTGACAAGGGAGCGGCTGTGCTGAATACCGGCACACTGATAATAAACGATGGAGTGACAATTTCCGGGAACAAAGCCCCAAAAGGCGCAGCCATATGGCAAGGAGGTACTTTGAACATCAGCGGCCAGATAAACATTGCAGATAACATACAATGCGGCAGCACAGCCAAAAGTAACATTTACCTGCCTTCGGGGAAAACCATCAATGTGACAGGTGATATTACTAATTCTGTCATCGGTGTGACGATGGAGAGTGCAGACGTTTTCACTACCGGGTTAGGGACATATTTACCAGAACTGATAGACGACAAAGCTGCCGTCGTATTCCCTGCTGATAACGAGACAGCCTACATCACAACAGTTGTGGATGGTGAGGCTCAGCTAACAGCCTACAGTAATCTGGAGGAGTATGAAGTGTCGAGTGATAAAACCCTGACAGCTGCCATCGGCAATGCAGCTATTAAGCGAATCAAATTGACGGAATTAATCAAATCATATGGAAAAAACAGATTCGAGATTCCTGCCAGTCGCACTTTGACCATAGACCTGAATGGAATAGATCACAGAATTAATATACTGAACAATGGCATACTGACTGTGACAAACAGCAGCACAGAGCGGGCGCAATGCTGTAGTATAACGAATGCCGATGGCGGTAAACTAACCGTAGATGGCAATATCCATTTCGAAGAAGCAGACTATGCTTGCTTAAATAATTATGGAATTGTATACTTACAGGGAGATATCACTTTCAATTATTGGAATGGATGGGCGATACACAACTATAATTCCGGCACCATATATTTAACTGGAAAAGTTACTATATACGGAAAACGAACTACTGGGTATGAGTATGGTTTTGACCAATCCGGCAGATTTGAAATTTACGGGCAAATAGTATTTGAAAAGAGTAGTATGAAGATTGCTGATGGTCATTATATTCATGTGTTTTCCGACCTCAGTGAATCACTCATCAATCTGGATGGTAATGATCCTAAAGATATCCCTGATGCCCCAAGAGTCACTATTGGCCTGTCTAAGTATGCACCTGAACTCCTTTCGCTTAGTAAGCTGAACAAAGTGTTTAGGAGCGATAATATTGGATATGTTATCCGCGATGGTGAGGTAGTGGCTTGCAAGCTTCAGAAAGGGCAATCGTTTGATGCCTTAACAAAAGGCCCTTCCTACCAACTTTATAATAATGTGGTAACGCGACTCACTGCCAACATCACCTTGAAGGATGGAGAATTTTTTGATGGTGGTTCTTCAGATTATGAAGTGTTTCTCGATTTAAACGGATACAATATCACGAACGGGAGTATAGATATTTCTAACATCCATCTTTTCAATAGTGGTGAGTCTGATGAAGACCATGGTACTATTTCGCCCGGTAATAATATACACTTAGATGGTCCTACCATGAGAGTGTCTGGAGCAGGGGCAACCATCTACGACGGTGTGACCTTCAAGGACAATCAATTAAAGTGGTACGATTCCACCAACCGCAAAACTACTTATCCGACTGGAGGTGCTATCTATGTAGGCAAGGCGAAAACACTAAAGATAGTAGGTGATGTAGCCTTCATCAACAACAGGGGCCTGAATGGCGGTGCCATTTACTTGGAAGAATATTCAGAATTAGAAATCAGCGGAAATGTGACCTTTAAAGACAACAAAGCTACCACCGGGAACGGCAATAATATTTATCACTCAGGTCGTTCGCTTGTCATTACAGGCAACATTACACCCCAAAAGAAAGGAGACTTTTACGTAAAAGATGAAAAGTACAGTCCATTCCAGTTCCGTTCCGGGCAGGTAGACGTCTGCTTCAGCGAAAACGAGGTGAAGGTGACAGGCGAGGGAAAAATGGCCGAATATGCCAGCAGCGATGACGTGCCTTGGCAGTTCGCCGCCGAGACCATGAAGTCGCTCACATTCACCGCAGGTCCCACATCGGTTGGCGCTAACTCCTTTAAGGACTTCGCTGCTTTGGAAGAAATCACGCTGCCATCTACCCTGCGCTATGTAGCAAGCACTGCATTCGTGGGCTGCAACAAGGTGACACGCCTCATCTTCAATCTCAAGAACCCCTCTAATCTCACATGGAACAACTACGAGGATAGTTTCTGGGAGGAAGGTGCTGACATGAGCGTCTATGTGGACAAGAATTACCTCGCGGACTGGAAGGCCAAATTCCCCTACTGGTTCTTTGAGGATGTCAGCAGCCTGAACCTCGGCGAAGAGGAAGACCCGGAGAACGGCACCACAACCGGCATCCGCACCGTGGAGACGCAGTCCAACGGCCCTGCTGTCAGCGACGTGTGGTACACTATCGGCGGCCAGCGCCTTAACGGTCAGCCCACTAAGCCCGGCCTGTATATCAACAATGGTAAGAAGGTAGTGATTAAATGAGAATAAGAACCCCATATATGCCCCCATCCCCCGCTCTCAGCCGAGAGCAGGGGATGGCATTGTGTGTGATGGGAGTGTCGGGATTTCTGCAGAATATGAGAAGAAAATTACTCTTTACGATAGTGCTGGCGATGCTGGCAACCGGGGCGACAGTCATCACGTCGTGTACGGGCAACGATGATGACCCGGTGGTGAGGGCTACGGACACTGACAGCGAGGAGGAAGACTACATCGGGCCGGAAGACCCGCTGGACGATTTTATGTCGAACTTCGTCAAAACCGATGCTAACGGCAGGAAAATGCGCCTTGGCTACGGTAAGGCTCTCGACGAGGGCGACCCCACCGTGCTGACCATCGGTGTGGCATCGTTAGAGGAGGCCGAATGGCTGTTCCGCCGCTTCGTCACCGACACGCTCCACCTGGCAAGTTATATTGAAGGTAATATGACCTACTCGCCTACCGACCGCGAGGGGCGTAAGCAGGGCGAGATATACTTCACTGCTGGTGGCGAAGGGTGTATCGCCCGCATCACCTTCAGCCCCGACATTCCGCAGGATATGGTGAGCGAGGTGCGCTTCATCGACCAGCAACTCAGCCCGCTGAATAGGACGACGCCGTTTGTGGCCGGTAAGGAGTATCTGCTGCTGAAAGCCTATCTGGACAGTCGCCACACCGACTATCGCGTGTTCCTGATAGAACGCGAGAAGGCCACGCACGGCGACTACTCCGACAATCCCACCGTCATTCTGTGTCTCTACGACGGCAGCGGACTGGGAATGAATGCCGAGTTCTTCAGGTACAAATATCTGCACTCTGGCTGGGATGGCCGTTTCCGCCCCCTGTCCTATCAGCACGACTGGGAGAACGAGGGATGGAAGGAGACTCCATACGGTGCATGGACACTGCATGAAAACGGAATGGGCGTGGTGGAAAGGGAGGCTCACAACAAGAGCAAGAACATGGAAGACGAAGAACTGAACCTGCCAGACATCGCAACGTTTCGAAATATCACCCGCTCTATCAATGAGTTGGGCGGTGTAGAGACGGTGTTCAAGGACGACCCAGAGGCATTGCAATACTGGTTCTGGGCCAAGGGTCACAATAAGAAGGGACTGACATTTAACCTGAATGCCTGGAGTTTCAAGGAGCAGCGGGAGGACTACTGGCGGGCCTACACCCATCTGGGCCTGTGGAGCCAGTTCATTCTTTGCCCGATAACCGACGATGTGGAGTATGGCGTCCGCGACACCGACGTCCCCCAGAGCGATGAATATGAGATAACGTCTTTCTATCACAGCACCTTCGTATTCCGCCGTACCAACTACAACTGGGAGTTCTGGACATCGAGCACCAAGAAGGGTATTATCTTTGACTATATTTATTGAGACCAATATGAAAGGAATGCTCAAAGCCACCCTCTATAACCCGCCATCCCCCGCTCTCAGCCGAGAGCGAGGGATGGTGGTGTGGGGTGATGGGAGATGTTTATTCTTTATCTTTTATTTGGGCAACAAGCCACTTAATGTATTTGGAGGACACACTGGAAATCTCGCCCTTGTCATAGATGGTGAGCAAAGAGATCTTAATGGTCTCGTTGTCCAATTGGTTTACATTGAGTGTAATGACGCGGGCACCGCCACTCTTACCTTTGCCCTTAGATGCAATAGCCATACGCACCTTGCGAGTACCACTGCCCAAGTCAGAACCCTGAAACGGGTCATCCTGCAAATCCTTTTTCAATGTTTCATAGTCATCTATAAGAGATGGATACTTCTTGGCAAGACGCCTGAACTGCCGGGAGAACTCTACAGAGACAGCAAAGATTACTTTCATGCTATACCCTCCGCCTTCAGTTGCTCTAAAAACTCCTCGTCAGTCATCATTTTGTGCTCGCCACGTTCAGCACGTTCCACTTCATCAAACGCCCTTTCCAGAGACTCTTTGACGTATTTCTGTTGGCGGAGAGTCTTGCTGTCGGCCTTCTTCTGGAATACCATGGTCGAAGCAACGCCGCGTAGCAGTTCAATGGCCTTGCGCACAGACTGCGTAGCTACGTCTTCGTTCAGTGTTACTAATATCTGCGTCATAATCCTAACATATTTGGTTTCTGGGCGCAAATTTACAATAAATAATTGAATAAAACAAGAATATGAAAAGAAAACTACTCTTTATCGTTGTGCTGATGGCACTCTCAATAGGCGTACATGCCAAGAAGTATAAGGTGGCGGTGGCGATGCCGAAAGCGCAGCAGACGCAGTTTGAGCGCACGGCTGACTGGGCACTCCAGACCATTGCCGCAGGACAGGCGGGCGCGAGCGACCCCGTGGAGTTGGAACTGGTGTGGTACGACGAGGACGTGATGGCGAAGAAGGACTATCAGGCCATCGCCAACGACGATGAGATCATCGCCATGATTGGCCCGAAAACCTCCGTCCACGCCAAGGTGGCCGCCACGGCCTTCAATGCGAAGGAGAAGACGCTGCTGCTGCCCATGGCCACATCGACCGAATTGCAGCGCATTTACTCGGTCAAGCCCAACGTATTCTTCCTCTCCGAGAGCGACATGACGCTGAGTTACCTTATGATAGGCGGCATCCTGCTGCACGGCATGAACCACGTCAGCCTGATTACGAGCGACGACGTCTACGGCCAGTCGTTCTCCGACTGGTTCGGCTACACGATGACTGAAATCGACATGAAGACCGACATGGTGGGCATCTACCGCTCGCAAGACGAGCTGAAGGCCCTCATTGAGCAATGGAAGGCCATCTACGACGGCAGCACCGAGGCCGTGAAGCCCGCGCTCTTCTTCGCCCCAGGGTCGGAGGACGACGGCGTGCTGCTCGACGGGATGCTGAGCGATGCCCAGGCGGAGTTGGTCTATTGTTCCGACATGATGATGTCGGCCACGCTGCCCGCCAAATTGTCGCATAAATACAAGGGACTGGCCCCGAGCCTCGCCCCCGGCGTCGGCTTCAGCGAGGCCTACCGCAAAAAGTTCGGCGACGAGCCTGTAAATACCGAGGCCGCCGTCTACGACGCCCTCTCCCTCGTTGCCTATGCAGCCGTGGTACAGCAGCGAACAGGGCAGGGCCTGAACGAGGCGATGGTCGCCGCCATCGACGGCCGTGACGCCTGCGCCTCCACCTGGAGCGACATGACCGACGCCTTCGCTCAACTGCACGCTGGCGGCCATCCCGATGTAAAGGGCATCACCAGCGCACTCGACTTCGACATCCTGCACCACGCCGCACCGTTGTATTCCTACTATTCGATGTGGCACTTGGAGAACGGTCAGTACTGGATTGAGCAGATTGTGAGCCGCAATCGCGCCGATGCAGACCCGGAGACCCTGCAGGAGTGGGACAAACTGCGCGCCAGCCAAGAGCAGCAACTGAACG
>ERZ842401.8449-NODE-8449-length-10115-cov-5.693042_pt1 | contig 10115 bp, 7 predicted proteins | sample MGYA00521270_ERZ842401 | MGnify/ENA primary metagenome ERZ842401 (study PRJEB31892, sample SAMEA3878208) | bioreactor metagenome | biome: Moose rumen | place: Sweden | collected 2011-10 | study: EMG produced TPA metagenomics assembly of the PRJEB12797 data set... | reverse complement strand
ACGGCAAGGGCGCAGCGTCTTGTTTATGGGAGCGTTCGCCGTAAGAATCGCCTGCCTCTTGTCCGGCCAGGTAAACTGGTAGCGTTCTTCCCGCCCTTCCACAAGCGTGCTGGAAAGTTCCTGTTTGAGCATGTCAAAATCTATCTTGTGTACGATTTCGCCGTTCTCATCTTTCGCTTCTGTCACGCAGTTAGGGAAGAGCGCAGCTATTTTTGCTATGTTCGCGTCTGTCTTGTTCATTGAGTGCATTTTTAAGTGGGTCATATCAATATAGCTCCTACAGTTTCTTAAGTTCTTTGAATGATTCTCTTATGTTTTCGTATTGTTCCCATGGAACATTTTTTAATATATTTTGTCGCTGTGTAAATTGCTCTGCTGGTGTTTTTACAGAGAAGAAAACATCAAGTTTTGCTTTTGTTATATCTCGTCTATGCTTGAGATATTCGTTCTCTGAAGCAATCAAGTCAACAAATTTATTTCCTCTATCAATAACCGAGGCATCGTATTTTTTCGCACTTGCCAATGTTTGAAGCAAGAACGTTTCTATTGCTCCTGTTTCCTCAAAGGGAATAACAAGCGGCAAAAAATCGACGGATAAATCATCAAGCCTTTCATTATCAATTTCCATTGATGTCCAAGAATTGTTTACAAAATCCGTTTGAGTGTTCCAAATCATTTTCAAATTCAGAAAAACTTCTTCTTTTGTCTGATCTTCGTCATTATCCGTTAGATATACGATTTTTGAATAAACCTCATCACTTGAAGAAGCTAAGAAATTATTCTCTAAAATCTTAGATAATAAGAGTGGCATTCTGGAACAGCCGTCCGCACAAATTATCCTTAGAGAGTTTTCTCCCTTCTGAAAATCTCTTGACCTGCTTTTCTCAAAGCCTTTCGGTTTATTCTTTGATTCTTGCCCCTCATCCCAGTTATTTACCTTTCTCATAAAATATTGCAGCAAAACAAAATCTGTTGGACCTTCACAAATAATAATCGATTTCATTATCTTAACTCCAACCCAAAATTTTCGTCTGCTTCAATTGCACGCTCTGCGCTGAGTCTTCTTGCAATGTTCTTTCCCTCTTTTCTGTACAAAGTATAAAGAGAAATATCATCTTTCAATTCTGGCTCGGAATTCAATGCAAGGACTTTCTGTAATGCCTCTTTGCTATGGGTCGTCATAAAAAGCTGTACATTCAATTTTTTACAAGTTTTCAGAATCCAAGAGTAAATATTTGTCATTGCTGATGTATGAATTGCAGTCTCAAATTCATCGATAAGTAAAACACCGCCTTTCGCAACAACAACGGCAGACATGAGAAGGATAGCCTTTTTCATTCCGTCACCATACATATTCAGCGGAAGAGCATTCTTAAATTTTTTAGTCAGAATTCCGCAGTATTCATTTGAAGACACTGGAGAAGAATATTGGTTTATACTGATGATATCTGGGTCAAAATCCTGCAACACGGAAAGCATTTCTGGGTATAGCTCGGAATTATTTAAAATTTCATCCAAAAAAACAGAATTTCTGCTATGCTCTGTTGGAGACACATAAAGAATTGTTTTATAAAACAATGAATTCTTTGTTCCGCCCAAAAGAAAATCCTGGGTATCCTCAAACTCAAAAATCTTATAAATATTTGAAAACTGAGAATTATAATCAAAAGTCAAATAAAGACGATTGGCTATTATCCTTTTTTCATCGAGAGAAAACTTTATTCTTGATTTCTGATTCGCTGTACTCGTCGCCACAGATTCCGTCTTAAGCTCATAAGAAACTGTAACATCATGCTCTTTTTTTTCAGAATCAGTGATGGTGTACTTTATTTGTGGTTTTTCATTTGAACTTTTATTAAACAAGTCAATAAAACCTTCATAATAACTTATATTCCTTGTCGAACCGAACGGTCTTCGAATCAGGCTACACCAAACTTGTGCATTCGTTGGGTCAATGAGCGTATTCAACAACTCCAGTATACTTGTTTTTCCGCAGTTATTGTCTCCTGTAAAAATATTTACTCCTGTAAAATCTGTCAGCTTTAGATTCTTGATTCCTCTATATGTCTCAATATTCAATGACTTTATATGAATGTTTCCCATAATCATTCCTCTCGCTGCTTCTTATTATAATGATTTTATTATCTTTTCCAAGGCTGCATAGTCACTCTGTCAGGGAAGATCAAGGCTACTTTTGCGATGTTCGCGTCGGTTTTGTTCAGTGAGTGCATTTTCAAGTGGGTCATAGTTATATCTCCTGTAAATCGTCATTTAATTTGTAAGTTGTTGATTTATATTCGCCGCTGCTTTCAAGAATTCCTAAGTCAACAGCTTTTGTTAAAAGCCTTTGAGCTGTTTTATCTTCAACATTCAGAAGTTTTGCCGCTTCTGATTTTTGAATTACGGAATTCTGTAAAAGATATTCGGCAATAATTTTAATCCGTTCCTGCTCTTTATTGGACATTTTATTGGACATTTTATTGGACATTTTGTCCAGTAAATTCTGTTTTTGGTCATTTAATCCATCCTTTGTTCCCTCATTTAATCCCTCATTCGACTTTTTCTGTCCAAAAGACTTCCGTTTCACTGTTGCCGTAAAAAATGAAGAAGTTGCCGTATACATCGGCTCATCAATACCGTTTTCCGCACAAATTTCCCGGATTCGCTTTAATCCTGTTCCCCAATGCTCCACAAGCTGCATTTTTAGGAACACTTCTGCCAGAACCTCGTTCCGCACGCTGGAACGCCCGCCAAGAATGTCCTGAATCGTAAGCCCGCCGAACAATCCGCCGGGGCTTACAATCTCAACTCTGTCGTCAAAAACACAAATCTGAATGTACGAGTGCAGAAGATAGTTTCTGTGCATTACGGCATTCGTCACAAGCTCGCGCAAAATCTCTTCTGGGATTTCATAAATGTCTTTACGATAAAGCCCTTTTATTTCTGCCCCAATGTTCAAGTGCTGAATCAAAAAAGTGATTGCATTTTCAATCTGCTCCAGAACAGAGCCGTCAAATTCTTTTCTGTCCAAAAAGTGAACTTTGTCCGTTCCCTTAAAAAGTCCGCACTGAACCCGCGCGAAATGCAAGTCATTGCTCGCCAGAAGCCTGAATGCCACAGAAGGATACAGCCTGCCGTTTTCTTCAGAAAGCAGCTTCCAGCTTACAAGATTCTGAACAGTAACCTGTCTTTTGCTTCGCTCTGCAAACGCATTGATTAAAAAGTCTATGTCTTTTTGGCTTGCTTCTTCCGTACCGTTCTGAACAATCTCGTCAAAAGTCTTGTTCATTCCCAAAAGACTCAGCTCCTGCACCTTATTTCGCTCTGCCGCACGCGTAGTTGCATCAACTCTGATATAAACTCCGTCAAGCCCTTCAGACTTTATGCAGTACGGAGTATTCTGCCCTTTTGCGATGTTTATAATGATAACTGTTTTGTCTTCAATTCTTTCAAACGAGATTCTTGGTATTATCTGCGGGCTTATATTGTCTGAAATAGAGTTTGAAACCTTGTCTTTGATTTTAAAAACTTCATCTTCATTTACGCCCACAATTTCCAATGTTTCATCGTCAACGCCAATGATGATTACATTTCCGCCGTTTCCGTTCGCAAAAGCAGCGATTGTCTTTAAGACTTTCTTTTCTTTGTCAGGAAACTCCCGCTTGAACTCAAGAGTTTCGCTCTCGCCTTTTTTGATGTCTTCTATCGTCATAAAGATTTTAACTCCTCTTCCAGTTTTCTTTTCTGATTCACAAGCTCATACTTCTTTTTCGGCTGAACTTCCTTTCGCGCTAGTTTTTCAAGCCTGTCTATTTCTTTCTGAAGCTTTTCCTGCCTTTCCTTAATCTCTATGTTTTCTTCAAGACTAAGGTCGCACTTCCATTCGCCACCTTCAATTTTTTTGATGATGTTTTCCCAAACTTCATCAAAGTTCAAGCCTGTAAGTTCAATTGCGGCTTTTGTTTCTGCCATCCATTCTGTGGTGAACAGCTTTTCGCAGAACACCGCAAGCTGAACTCCTTCTTCAAACTGCAATGCAAACACCAGATTCTGCGGAATGAGTTTTGCTATCTTCTCTATGTTTTTTGGGTCATAGTCTTTTGTCTTTAGTGTAACACTTAAGTTGCGGTTTTTAAGCACATAGATAACACCCTGCGGACAGTTCTCTCTCGCCACTGTTACTGCATGAAGCCCGAACGGAGTGCTGTCCAAATCGCCATGTTCTTTTACATATTCAAGCAAATCAAGGCGGAACTCATTCAGCCCCAAGTCCATGATGCTGATGCCGCTGTTCATTTCTTCAATGTCAACAACCTCATCTTTGAGCTTCTGGAGCTGCTCTTTCCGGTAATCCAAATCTTTCTGCTCTTCTTCAAGAATATTGTCGTCAGCGGTTGCCGTCATATCAACAATTTTCATTCTTGTTTCCACACGGCTTTTGAGGTTTATGTATTCGTCGAGCGTCAAATCCGGCCAGAAGTTCACCAGCTGAATCTGCGCATTCCTGCTGCCGATACGGTCAATCCGCCCGAACCGCTGGATAATGCGGACGGGATTCCAGTGAATGTCGTAATTTATCAGATAATCGCAGTCTTGCAGATTCTGACCTTCACTGATACAGTCTGTTGCGATAAGAATATCTATGCTGCGTGCATCATCTGGATAGATAACGGATTTGTCTTTTGAAATCGGCGAAAAATAGGTAAGAACGGTATTCAAATCACAGCGGAATTTTTCAAGAGTACTCTTTCCTTCGGTTGTTCCGCTAATCATTGCGGTATTTAATCTGTACTTATTTTTTATCAGTCTGCTCAAATTGTCATAAAGATAATCTGCCGTATCTGCAAATGCGGAGAATACAATCACTTTTTTGTTGCCACTGTTTATCGGGTTCTCTATTTTATTGCAGATTACCTCTATCAGCTTTTGCAGCTTTGAATCTTTCTGCGGCGTAATGTCAGAAATAAGGCTTTCAAGCCCGGAGAGAATGTTTGCATCTCTCTTCAAGTCCGAAAGCCATGAAACATAATCCATATCGTTCAGGTCGATTTTCACCTTTTTTCCGATAGCAAAAATATCGCTCGCATTCTGGTCGTCAAAATCGTAATCCTCATCCATTGCAATATCTGTAAGATTGATACTCGGATTATGCTTGTTCTCGTGAAATCCCTCGACAATTTTTACAGTCTGGTTGATATAACTTTTCACTCTCTGAATAGTGAGCCTGAACGAATACACGGAGCTTTCAAGCCGCTTCAAAAGGTTTATCGCCATAAGCCTGCGGATTCCGCTTTCGCGTCCCATCTGGTCAAAGCCGCCTGAGCCTGTTTCCTCATCAACATTCAAGTCATACTTTGCGCGCTTGCTCGGTTGAATAAAATGCGACGGCACATACACAGAAAGTTTTAGCTTGTTCAGTTCTTCAAAAATCAGATTGAATGTAGTTTCGTTTTCATCATCTGTGAGCGGTGTTTGTATAGAAATCGGGCGCAACCGTTTGGGAAAAGTACCGATTTCTTTTGTGTCGTAATACTTTTGAATGTGCTTGCGGCTCCGCGCAATCGTAACGCTGTCGAGAACTTCAAAAAAATCAAAGCTGAGCATAGAAAGCAGATTCTCTGTCGTGCGCTCCTCTTTTTCTGCCTTGCTCCATTTGTTGAATGAAGCTTGAGCCTGTCTAAAAATATCTTCGATGGAGCTTTTTGTATTGAGATTCTGGTCGAGATTTGCTGCAACGCCCTCATACGCCAACGCAAGCTGATTCCGTAAGTCCACAAAGCGGTTATTTACAGGAGTTGCGCTAAGCATCAAGACTTTTGTTTTTACTCCCTGTTTGATTACCTTTTCCATAAGCTGCAAATAGCGGTTTTCTTTTGTATTTGCGTGTGTGCCAATACCGTTCCGGAAATTGTGAGACTCGTCGATTACTACAAGGTCGTAGTTTCCCCAGTTGATGTATGCCAAATCATTGCCATTTGATTGACCATGCTTGCGGTTTAAATCAGTATGGAACAAAACATCATAACGAAGCCTGTCATCTGCAATTGGATTGTTCTTATAGTTCCCCTTGTAGATATTCCAGTTATTCGCAAGCTTCTTAGGGCAAAGCACCAGAACACGGCTATTGCGTCTTTCAAAATACTTGATTACCGACAGCGCGGTAAAAGTCTTTCCAAGCCCCACGCTGTCTGCCAAAATACAGCCGTTGTATTTTTCGAGCTTGTTGATTATCGCAAGACAGGCATCCTGCTGGAAGTTATAGAGCTTGTTCCAGATTGAGCTCTGCTTAAATCCAGTGGCTTCTTTCGGCAGGACATCTTCGCTGATGTCGTCCAAAAATTCCCGAAAAATATTGTAGAGCGTAACAAAATAAATAAACTCAGGCGCGTTCTCCGAGTACGCGCTTGTTATGTTTTCAAGCACCTGTTCGGTAACATCCTGCATAATGTCTTTATTCTGCCAGAACTGCTCAAAGAGTTGCAAAAAGCTAGCGCTCATCGGGGCTTGCATTTTTGTGATTGCAAAAGCGGCATTGTTTCCTTTCTCAACGCCTAGCTCAACCGCCGTAAATTCTTTTACAGGATTGTAAGCAGTCCCGTCAACATTCATAAAGCAGGGCATATTTTGCTGCGTTGAGTTAGATTTGAAGGTTGCCTTTTTCTTTATCCATTCAGCGCACTCTTTGGCTATCGCCTTCTGATTCAGTTCATTGCGAAGTTTTACCTCAAACTCCGTTCCGTACAAACTGCGCTCACGGTTCAGGCGTGGAATATAGAATTCTCGCTTTTCTTTTTTTGCCTTTTCTGCCGCGACAGAAATTTTGCTGCCAGGCTTGATTTCCTCTTTCAGGCTTTGACTGAGTGTTTTATGTACATTGTCAATGAATTCTGGTATTGCAATTTCCATTTGCTTTCTCCTATGCAATTTCGAGTGTAGCGAAAGCAGTTATCTTAAAATTTCGGATAACTGAATTTTCCTACAATTCATCCGATTTAGCAAGCAGTGTAATCCATATCGCGCTTCATTCTATTTTTCCTCTATTTCAGTACCCTTGCGCAGAATATCCAGATACTCTGTATATGAAAAAAGGGTCGCTTTTTTATCCTTTGCGGTGGGGGCAAGTATTCTCAAATTGCACAGAGTCTCTATGTTTCGTGCCATTGTGTTGTATGCAAGTCCCAGCTCCTGCGCAGTTTTTGCAGTATCAATGATTGCCTTCTTTTCAACATACTCAAACAGACGTATTGCATTATCTCTTGTCCGTGCGGGAATTGTTTCCAGTAAAGCGATATTTTTTTTGTGCAATGATTCCAAAGCATTGATTGACTCGATTGCATCATTTGCAGTTTCCAAAATCATCTGCAAAAAAAAGGTCACCCACTGCTCGTAATTTTATTTTTTGTGGACTTCACTCAAGCGGTCATAATATTCAACTCGGTTCATCTTTAGGAAACACGAAATATAAAGCACCGGCTTTGAAATGATTTTCTTTTCTATCAAAAAAAGCGTTATTAGAAGCCTTCCAATTCGTCCATTACCGTCTAAAAACGGATGAATCGTTTCAAACTGATAATGAATGAGGGCAGCCTGTATCAAAGGGTAAAGAGAATCATTTGATTTTATGTATTTTTCCAGACTGTCAGGGGCTTCTTTCATATCATCAACACTGGGCGGAATATAGCGGGCATTCTTTAAGGTGCTGCCCTGACCTCCAATCCAGTTCTGGCTCGCGCGGAATTCTCCTGGCGTTTTATCGCTTACCCGCACTCCCTGAATGAGCTTTGCATGGGTTCCCTTCAACCTCTCTATGGCGTAATCTGTTGCAGCTATGTAATTGATGACTTCCCCTACATCAATATTTGCGTTTTCTGCAATATTTGGATCAAGCACATCGTCAAGCGTGCATTGTGTGCCTTCTATCTGGGAAGAAACCAACGCTTCTTTTCTGATATACATAGAAAGAAAAAGGTTTTGGCTTGGAATTTTTTCAGAGATTGCATCAAGATAGGCAACTTTGCGGTTCGCTTCTATCAAAAGTGAAAGCATGTTTGAATCTATCTCCAATGCTGGTTTAGGTGGCAGCGGTGATGGTCTAAAAGAGTAATACGCAAGCTCTCCGGAAAAATTTTGTACAAAAGTGCCTGAACGCCTAAAAGTGCCGGTCTCTGTAGTAATAGCCATCATATCTCCACCATTTCTTGAAATTACTACCCTAATTTTACTTTATTAATTTCAAAAATGCAATATTTCTTGAAATTATACTACTGTTCTATCCTATTGAATACAAATTCCCCTTCATGCTATACTACCACAAAAATCGTAGAGACCCATGCTAAACGTCGACAAAAAAATAGAAGAACTCCTAAAAAAAATACCCCAACGCCCGCCCTGACGGAAGCCGGGCTGAATTCTACGCCTGCCTTGCTCGGTCTGACATTCCGCCGACATTCGGCATTGTCGTTGACAACCGCGATCCCCAGTGCCTTGGCAGGCTCCGTGTTGAGCTGCCGTTGGTGGCCCCAGGAAAGGTAAGCCCTTGGTACCAGGTAAGGAATTTGTGGGCAGAAAAAGAGGCAGGGCTTTGGGCGATTCCCGATATAGGCACACAGGTTTTAGTGTCTTTCCCATACAATAACATGTCACGGAGGGTAATCCTTGGCTGCGTATACGATGAGAAGCACAGGCCGCCAGAGCCTTCAACGGAAAACTATGCGGACAGTACCCTCTGGCAGACCAAGAACCACAGGCTGGAATTCATAGATGTCAAAGGCGAGGAAGAAATCCGCATAGAAACCGCCAAGGGCAAAATCAGGATAATCATTTCCAAGAACGGTGGCATCAGCATAATAAACGAGATTGGCGACATACACATAAAGTGCAGGAAGCTGATTATAGAAAGTGAGGATGTCTTGGACCTTGATACAAAAGACCTGGTATTTTCCTGTGGGGATTTTGACGCTGAGGCAGAGGAAGCTCTGATAGAATGTGACGACAAGGTTGATATAAAAGGCGACCTGATAAAGCTCGAGTCCCCCAGTGGTGCGACGGCGGAAGGCAAGCAGATCGCCATGCAGGGAGATACCGTCTTAGGCTTTGACGTGCACAACACGGAACTCCCCAGCGCAAGCGGAACAAGTGTTGTCCCCTTGCCACATCCCTTCATCGGCAAGCTGACGAACAGGCTTTCCCCTGACGTAAGGCTAAACGACCATCCGGTGGCAACGGAAGGCAGCGTCGCAAGCCACAATAGGCAGGACCACATGATGCTGCCTGACAGCATAAAGTTTGTAGAACCAGCAAGAAACGAGGGGACTATAACAGGTGGCACAGTAGAAAGCGTGAAGGTGAACGGAAGGCCGGTCGCAGTAATTGGCTCAACGGTAACAACCTGCAACGATGTCAACGCCCGAAACAACAGCAAGGTCTACACACCCTGGCAGGCAAGCAGCTTCCCCATGCCAAAAATCATAAACCCAGCAAACAGTGAAGAATGGCTTAGAGACCAGCAAAGCAAGGGGCTGTCCCCAAAGTTTACCAGCGTCAAGTGGACTACAACAAAGGTAAATGAAGGAGAAGAAGCTGAGCTTACCGCCAGAGCGCAGGACATAGCTGACGGCAACACAATAACACTGCAGGTCTTTGCTCAAGGGTCTGAAGGTGCAGGTGGTGTAGCACTGGCGCAGTTCCCGCTTGAAGTAAAAGGCGGCAACGTAAGCGCAAAGTGGAGCTATCATTTTAGGGGCGACACAATCCCGCCAGATGCAAACCCGAAGTTTATATTCATAGCCCACAGCGCCTGGTGCGGTTTTGAAAAGTCAGAGAACACGCTGGAAGTGGAACTTGTACGGCCACAAATTACAAAAGCTGAGTGGCGGGATGCTGAGGGCAAGCCTGCAAGCAAGGGGCTTGTAGGACAAGAACTCACTCTGTACGTAGAGACTAAAGACATGGCTGATGGGGACGAGGTGACATTCACTGTCTATGATGAAAAGAAGAAGCCTGTCAAAAGCATCAGCAAGAAGGTAAAAGACGGAGTTGCCACAGCAGGAATGACCTACCAGTGGAACGGGAAAACGCTTGAGACTAAGCCTAAGTATACATTCGAGGTTGAAGGC
>ERZ842401.8448-NODE-8448-length-10115-cov-8.726938_pt1 | contig 10115 bp, 8 predicted proteins | sample MGYA00521270_ERZ842401 | MGnify/ENA primary metagenome ERZ842401 (study PRJEB31892, sample SAMEA3878208) | bioreactor metagenome | biome: Moose rumen | place: Sweden | collected 2011-10 | study: EMG produced TPA metagenomics assembly of the PRJEB12797 data set... | reverse complement strand
AGCCAAAGCATAATATATGCCGGTTCACCTAAATATTTAACAAGTGACCTTTAGCCTACTTTCAGGTTCTTAAAATCTACTGTGTATTTGACCCTTTGCATAGTTACTTTCCTCTGTTTCTGATCTTAAACAATTTAAGATTTTCCGAGTCGCAACTATTGTGAAACATAGGGCTATTAAAGCTTGCTCAAGATCATCTTCTGTTATAGCTAGTTTTGCATCAAGACCAAGAAACTCAAGTGCAAACGGTTCTTTTACTGTTATGTCAGGAGAAGGATTTCGCAGATTATCAAACAATAATTCTGGTTTCTTGCTTGTTCCGACCCTGAAATACAGATTGGTACTAATCTGTCTTCTGAGTTCTCTAACTGACCAGTTAGATTTTATACATTCAATCTCATAGAAATATCTTTCTAAATCATCCTCGAGAGCTAAGAGCTCTTTTATATGAGAGTAAGAGAGTTTTGATATTAAAGAATCTCCATCTGTCTTGAATTTTCTCGACAGTGTAGAGAATTTTTTATGTTCTGTTTTTTTGTCTTCTTTTACAAGTGAATCAAAGGTTAATCAGGGCGTACGCACGAATGCTTTATGTCCTAATTTATTGTCCAGATCGACAATAGTGTTCTTTAAAAACTTATTTTTAACCGATAGATCTGAATTTGCTGTCCTCTATTTATGCTGTTTTCGCTAGATACGATGAGAATAGTTTAGATTAGATAAATAGATTCATACCCAGGACCTTAAGCAATTTTACTAGAGGTCACAGGTTGGTTAGCGATCTGCCAAAATAATAATGGCAGATCTTTTAATAAAATTCGATCTCGCTGCGATGGTGTCGTTCTTGTACAGAACTCTGCGATGTTAGCGAGAAGTTCTTTAAAAATTCGATATATAGTTGATCTGCTTTTGTAAGCAAGTGCATTTACGAAATCAGCAAAGAGATCGTTGTACTTATGCAGTTTCAGCAGTGATAAGTTTGTAATCTCATGCTTTAGAACCGCCTTAGTTCCACAGAAGGTCTTGATAATTGAGGCCAGAAGCGAAAGCAGGATAAAGATAAGAATTACATTCTTCTTACTGGAGTTTATGCTCTTCAGATTGTTGCCACTCTTGTTTGCCTTGTTGAAAAGCTCGATGTTCCAGCGGACTCTGTAAAGCAGATAAAGCTGTTTTGAACCAGGCATATCTCTTCTGATATTGGTTCTTAGAATAGAGATTTTATCCTCTACCTTCGCAGCAGGATTATATCTGTGGATAATTCTAAGAGTATTGCCTTTGGCTGTCCTGATGGTTACATCGCAATTTAGCTTTTTAGGTAAATCCTTAAGCTTTTTACCAGTGTACTCTTTGAGGATAGAACCATCCTCAGCAAAAGCCTCAATGATTGTTCCATTGGTGTTGACCTTACCTCTAATCAGGAACTGAATACCCTCTTCTGAAAGAGACTGTTCAAGTTCTTCATCAATGTAACCTCTATCAGCAATGAGCAGACAGTCTTTAAGATATTCTTTGAGAACACGGTCTCTTTCAGAGCCGACAGCCTCGGAGATATCAATGTAGATAAAGGTCTGCTGAATTAGAGAATATGCAACATGAAGCTTTGCACCTGGTCTTGCAGATTCACCATCTAATCTGTCTCTGCCTTTTCCCTGACAGCCGAAGTTAGCTGCACAGGAGTACTGAAGGTCAATTTCTGTACCGTCGATGAGAATGATATCCTTAACGCCTAGAGCCTTAAGTATTGTAGTCAAATCTTCTGAAAGATATTTCTTAATCTTCCTTGCAAGCTTATGGGAGAACAGAGATATAGACAGTTCAACAATGGTCTTGACGACTGCAAGTGCTTCATCAGAATCAAGCTGTTTATGAATGCACTTATGACTCATTCTGAGAGCTTCTGCCTGATTACGGTTGTAGTTCATGTGAAAGTCATTAAGAGTAAACTCTGAGCTTCTAGTTGATGAACACAGTTTGGATAGACTGCCGAGCAGATAACTGGATAGAGAGAATTTACGTTCTCTAAGACAGGCCTTACATTCAAAAGCAATATCTCTGATATTGTCTTTGGAAAGCACGATCATCAGATTTTTTGAAGTTGGAGATAAATTGGTTGACAGATTGGATAGAAATAGGGATAATGGCTCCATGGGTTCTCCTTTAACTAGTTGATTTTAAGCACATTCATTATACTAAAGGTGAACCCTTAAGTCCATTAATACCCATCAAATCAAGCAATTATTTCCCCAATTAAGAAAATCCCAAAATTAGGACAAAACAATATCGTTTTGTTCAAGTACAACTGTTGTACAATACATTAACAGATTGATTTATATATAGAATTTTTAAAGAACTTTACCTACAGGTTGACTGTTAGGTACATTATGATTTAACCCATTGATCTTAATTAATTTTTAAAGATCCTGGGTATGTCTAAATATACAAAACTTCTAAACATTTACCATTCCCCCCAACAGACAATAGTTTTCTCTAACATCATTTTTCCTTAAGGCAAACCTCATAAAAAGAATTAGCTAAAGCCGTCTTTTTAATATGTTTTTTTGTCTCTTCTATTTTGCCAATATTCATGTTTTCAAGTTTTTCCCTTTGTTCCTTGTAAACACTAGTATTTCTAATTGGATTGTATACTTTGTCTTCAGTATAGCTCTCACCAAAAGGGATTTCTATCAATCCCATCCTTTCCAAATTATCAAGTGCTACAGCAATGTCATTATACGAGAAACTAGTAATCCATGAGATATTATATATATGATTATTATTTCCTTTATCAGTTCTAACTGACAAATCTATTAATGGAGTAAGCTGCGATTTAAAAATGCCATCAAGGATTACCGCTTCTCGCGGTGCCATCTGCTTTATCAACTCTACAAATGCAGGGTGAACCTTGTCCTTTTCATCAACATTCATTGCTTTTGCCAGAAGATTAGCATACATATTTCTCAGTTCTTCGCTATCCATAGAGTACGAAATGGCTTGCAAAGCAGGCACTGCAACGTATGCATCTGGAGTAACTATCTTATTATGATCTATATTTCTAAGCTTTATTTCTAGTATATCGTTCGTTAATTAACTAGACATTATCCTCAAGCAGTGTCGTTGTGTTCAATTCGCCATGAACATCCACATCCTTAAGCGCCCATTCCCAGTGGTATACCACTGGGCTTGCGTTCACCTCATCAAAGTATTTGTAGAGCCGACTTTCAAGCTCCTCAACGGTTTCTACTCTGATCTCCCTTAACATCTGCCTGGTGAGCTTACTGAAGAAACTCTCTATTAAGTTCAGCCATGAGCCGTGCTTAGGGGTAAACACAAATTCAAACCTGCCCGGATTTTGTGCCAGGTAGTCTCTGGTTTGCTTTGAGGTGTGCACCCTTAGGTTATCCAGAACTATCCTGATCTTATTATCTTTTGGATATTCCTGATCCACCTTCTTCAAAAAGTCTATGTAGTCTTCACTACTGTGGCTTTGGCGCACCAATGGTATAGCCTTGCCTACTTGCAAATCAATTGCTGCCAGCAGAGATAGCGTCCCCAGTCTACGATATTCATAATCCCTCCCCACGGTACCATGCCCGTCAGGTGTGGGAGCCAGATCTGGAGCTATGGTCTTCAGTGCCTGGATCCCTGGTTTCTCATCATAGGAAAGCACATGCACATATTGCCCGTCTTCCATTGGGATCAGTTTGCCGTCATCATCAAATTGCATAGACAGTTGCTTGTACAACAGCAACAGGTTCCTCATCTTGGTGTCAAATTCCGGATCTTTCCTCTGGCAGTAATATTTTATCCTAAAGGGCTTAATCTTACTTTTTTCCAGTATTTGAAAAACCTCATTTACCGAGATGGTGGCCAGCCTTGGAAAACCAGCCTCTACAGCGTTATTCCTTATGTGTGCAGTCAGGGCATCATAGGTCCATAACTCGGCAGCATAGCCTAACTCTTTGGGACTGGTACAGGCCTCTGCTATGATCCAGGTTTTTGCATCTCCTAAAATCTCAGCCTTACGACCACGTCCCTCTGAAACTGTTAACAGATCATCAAGGCTGTCATTTTCCTTACGGTTTCGGTATTTATTAACCCACAACTCCACGGTATGCCTGTTGATGTTCAGCTCTTGGGCGATCTTGATATTCCCTTTGCCTTCGGCCTTCTTCAACAGTATTTTAGCCCGCAGAGCCTTATCCACCTCTGCCTTACCTGAGACAGAAAGCCTCTGTAGGACAGACAAATGCTCTGGGGCTATCTCTAACGAACGGACCTTATTAACCATGTCAGACCCTCCCTAAATTCAGGATTTATCTTCATGGTATCATAGAAAAATCAAAATGTCTAGTTAATTAGCGAACAATGTACTAGCAACTTTTCAGTCTCTGCTAAACTATACTCTCGTTCAGCAATCCATTTTCTAAGTGGAACTAACGCAGCATTAATAGTCTTCGGCAATAATGATAGAGTCTTCCCAGACTCTTGTACCGCTGGTTTCAAACCATCATCATACAATTCAGGAACCGTCTTTATAGCCTCGCCTGTTCCTTCTAATAATTTGTTTACACCTGTCTCCATTTTTCCTCCAAATACCAACATACACTTTTTTATCTGATATTTACTATTCTCTTCGCATACTCATAAATTCGTTTCAAAGCATTTTCATCAACATCATCAACTACATTACCTGCGACTTTCGAGAACCCATTGTATGTACTAAATCCAAGCAAGTACACAGCTAGGGCCATTGCCTAGTTTTCATCATCTGTGTTCATCTGCTTAGCAATTCTGCGAAGCTCACTCATCACCGAATCATGTGGCACCTTGACGTCCTCTCCGCCTTCATTGACAACCTTTTCAATAACTTTATGTTGAGAATTAAATTTTGATCCTTCAAATTTTCAATATATGATCCTCATTTATAAATTTGCAAAAACAATCCTTTTTGTAAAATTCAATTCCTACTAAAAAACTTGATTTCAAGTGTACACTTGATGCGTACAGATTTTAATGTGTACAGTTGAAGCGTACAAATTCAAAGCTTGCTTCAAAATGTACGCCTGAGCTATATTTTTTATCATCATATTGCATTACAAGTTATGTTTAACTTTATTTATCAACATGTTATTTAACGTGCAATTTGTTCTTTTAAAATCTGATTTTGCTCTTTTAAGATTTGAATCTGCTCTTTTAGAGCATTGTTGATTTCTTTTAGTTTTTTATTGTCAGCTTCAAGCTTCTGTTCCTTAAGCTCAAAACTCTGGGCTTTTAGCTCATATTTTTCTTCTATCAGATCCAGTTTTTCTGCTGTCTTCTGCCATTCTGAGTAGCGCTGTTTTATTGACTCGTATTCAGTTAACACAACCTCTTCAGCCCGGCGCTTACAGACTTCATAAAGCGAAGTAATAACCGCTATACTGTGCTCGTTGATTAAATCTTCAAGCTCTGGCAATGGCTTTTTTATCTGTCTTTTGACGTCTTCATCCTGAAGCTGTCCTAAAAACTTGTATACGGTAGATCTGGAACCGCCTGTAAGCTTTAATACGTTGGTAGGTGTAATGGGCTTTCCTTCTTTTTCAAGCTGATTTACTGCGTCTCGTACACTTTCGTAGGTTGCTTTTGCTTTTGCCGGCATAACTTTGCTCCTTATCACAAAAATACAAAAAATAACGACTGTTTTTTAATTTAATCGTACATACATATGTACTCTTCAATTATAAGTGTACTATTGGATATATAAAAACAAAAAAAATCCTGATATTTCAATAAAAATAATCAGGATTTACTGTACAGTTAATTTACTGTACACCTAATACTAAAACGGCAGATCATCATTCAGTGCATTGTTATTGTGAAGCTCTATGTTTTCGTGAATCGTTTCACTGATAAAGTTGCTGATTTTTGCATCCAGAGGCATTTTCAGATCCAGAAGCACTGCGATAAGCTGTTTCAGTTCAAGGATTTGATTCTTTAAGCATAGGTTTTCCTGAGTTTTTTCCTCTAATTCTATATTTACCCGGGTGTTTTCATTCTTCAGCTCTTCGCAGTAGTCTTCAAGCTGAATATAGTCGTCGTACAGCTGTTCCTGCATCTCTTTTGGTTTTTTACTATTCATCGGATTTTCTCCTTCTTGAGCCGGTTCCCAGCACCATGGTAATAGAGTTAGCCTCTATGCGTTCTGCTACCGCTTCTCCTACTGCCGATATTCCCATTTCTTCAATCCAGCGTTTAGAATCTTTCTGGGACGTTACCATGGTAGAGTGTTTGCCGCTGCGATCATTCATAATATCGAACAGAGACTGGGTATCTTCTACAGATGGCGCGGTAAGACAGAAATCATCCAGTACGAGCAGCCTCTGATTCTGAAGTCTCTTTCTGGCCTGCATATATACTCTGGAACCTTGGGCTCTGAGCTCGGTAAATCTGGCTGCCAGATCTCTGGCATTTGAAAAAAGAACACTGTAGCCTTTGCGGGTCGCTTCTCTGGCAATAGCGGCAGATATAAATGTTTTGCCTGAGCCTGAGCTGCCTAATATACAGACATTGTGTCCTGTTTCTATCCAGGATAAGGAGCGTAATCGCCCCATAATTTTACTGAATTCCATACCTCGGTTGTCATCATAGGAAATATCCGAAAGTTCGGAGAATACCGGGATTTTTGACATTCTCAACAGCATAATCTGCCGTTGTCTGCTTCGCCCGTCTGTTTCTGCGCTGAATATTGATAATAAGGCATCATCCAGCGTCAGACTGGCTAAAAGTGTCTGATCTTCCTGTAAAGACTGATAAGCTGAAGCTGCATATTTTAGTTTCAGGTTTTTGAATAGTTCTATTAGCTGAGTGCTCATGAATCTTGCTCCCTACTGGCGTTTGAATTTAACGGATTAATATCATTTGCAGGTGTCGGATCTACGTAAATTGAATGAGTAGGATCATTTCCATTTGTATCTTCAGGATCATCTCCATTTGGAGAGATCTCTGCAGAGGCGTCGTCATCCCTGCGGTAATTGAGAAATACCGTGCCATGTTCTTCAGGGTTGCTCGTTATATATTTGTCTTTATCCCAGCTCAGATTTACATTTTCTCCATAGAGCTTTGCTTCTACCTTCTCAAAGAGGTAATTGAACTGATATACAGGATCTGGCGTGGTGCTGTTATTTTTATCTGGCCAGACACGCCATAAGTTCTGAAGTTTGGTGATCCCCATATTGGCAGGCTGTTTTTTAAGGAAGTCTTCAAACTGCGGATAGCAGGCAGGTATTCCATGAGGCAGACTCAGCAGTTTTAAAGTGCGGCGCAGTTTATCGATATTGATAGCTCCGCCGAGAATAGCCTTTACTCTTTTAAGGGTTTCAGGTCCGATGGCCTGGGCCCATTCATAAAACATCGGCAGAGGAGTTGCCTTTAGAACTTCAATAAAAAGCTGCTTTGGAGGATTATATCCTCTGCAGGTAGAGGTTCCTGGAACATTATCAAGACGCTTATAGGTACAGATAGGTCTTCCATCCTCGTAGAAAATCAGCTGCTGCGGTTTTAACTCAAGCTGAACCTTAAGTCCAATAAGATTGGCAGGCAAACAGTAATCATGATCTTTAATGACAAATCTGGCAGTTGGCGGCACGGTCCTGGTTTCAATTTCAGAAGGATGAAAATCCCAGCTGGAAACAGAAATAAGACTGCTCCTTTCATCTTCTTCAAAGATTAGTCTTCGACTTGAATTCAGACCTCGAACTTTATGCTCATTGATTAAAGCAAGGTGACGCATAAGCCAGTCATTCATTTCCTTAATGCTGGAAAATCCCTCTGCGTCTCTTTCTCTTTTTTTCATTCTGGCAATGAGTGTGTGAGTTGCTATTTTGACAGCAGCTTCGGCATGACCTTTCAGCCATCCGCTGCGAACCGGCATAGATGATAAAGTACAGCCAAGAAAATCTGCCAGCATCCTGTACGTGGCGGTGAATTCACCGCCATATCTTCCGGCATAGGTTACGGCTGCTTTGAAATTATCTATTCGAAGAGTTTCGGTAACTCCACCAAAGAACTTAAAGCCGTTGACAATAGCCCGGGCCGAATCAGGAGCACTTTGAGAAGGAATTGCCTCAATATAGGTAAGTCGCGAATAAGCCAGTACAAGAACAGCAAACTGAGCTTTTGTCCCATCTGCGCACTGCATTGTTACACCGGTAAAATCAAATTCTGAGATAGCTCCAGGTTCACTTTTGCGTCTAAATGATGGAACAATATTGGATTTTTCGTACTTTCTCCATAAACGGTTAAAATTGGATTGTGAATACAGGGTTAGATTTTCTTGTTTGCACTTTTCGACATTTTCTACAGAGCAGTAAATATCTTCGTATATGATTTTTCGCTGCAGTTCCAGCTTGCGGTTGCTAGAGCCTCCGCTATGTACACGGCTTCGCATATACTCTCTGGTCATTAGCCCGAAATCAGGAATAAGGTATCTGATATTACCCCGAACTCCCCGAAGCACGAAATTTCTGGAATTTACTCTGTTCTGATAGAAGTATTTTTCTAAAAGTTCTGTCGGAGTCATTGCCAGAACCTGTTCCAGAGTCAGCTTTAACTCAGTGATCTTCTTTTTGAGCCTGATCGCCGAGCCATGACTCATCTGTAAATCAACATTCCTTTCGGCAGCATGGCTAGAGTTTGTACATAAAAATTTGACTCTTTTGTACAAAAGACTAGCACTGGGGCAAACATATTTTGCTTTGTATCCGATTCTATCTGTCATACATCACCTCTTAAAAAAAAGTGGACAAGATGAATATTAACAGATTGAAAAAGCGTACATTCTTTAGTACATGTACGTATGTATCAAAGCCAAAAAGATGTGACTTCTATTGAAGAATTAATGAAACAGGATAGCTTGGGATTTTTGCAAAAAGGTGGGATTTTGTAAAAAGTGAAATTAGGATCATCTGTTAATTTCAACAGATCAAAATTTTAATTCCCTACACTTTTTAATATAACGCAGCTTAAGATCAGTTATTCATTTTTTTTAATTCTAATTATAGAAAATAAGTAATTGAATAATTAGGAGGATTACTTATACTCTCTAAAAAAGGGAGATAACATGAAAAATATCCTAATCATATCCTCCTCCTTAAGAGCGGGAAGCAACTCAGAAATGATTGCACTTGAGGTTCAAAGGGGGGCGGCAGAAGCATCAAACAAGGTTGAATTTGTTTCCTTAAAGGATAAGAAAATCAATTTCTGCCTGGGCTGTCTAAAATGCCAGAAAAAAGGAAAATGCATAATTGATGATGATATGAGAGAACTTACAGAAAAAATGTTCAATGCAGATACTGTAGTTTTCTCAACTCCAATCTACTATTACGAAATGTCAGGGCTTTTGAAAACATTTTTAGATCGCTGTAATCCTCTTTATATACAGGACTATAAATTCAGAGAGTTTTATCTGTTAACCGCCTCAGCAGAGAACACCGATACTGTTTATAAAAATGCGCAGAACGGAATTCAGGGCTTCGTGGACTGTTTTCCTAAAGCTAAATTTATGGGGGTGTTTTCTGGTGGTGGCTTAACCAATCCCAACGAAATCAAAACTCACGGAGAAATTTTAAGTAAGGCCTATGAATTTGGTAAAAAGATTTAATCAGGAGATAACCATGAAAGCATCCATGAAAAAACTAGCATTACTGCTTCCAGTTTGCCTCTTTTCTTTCTCTGTGATGGCAGCAGATCTCAGTCAGTATTCTGACGGAGAATCAGAGCTTACTCAGAACTACATCAAAGCCACCATGAATTCTTATTTTTCTGGTGCTAAGAAAAATAAATCTATACCGTTTAAGGCTGTTAGCGGGTGGGTACAAGAAAAGTGGCAGCAGAATACTCTTCCAATGGAAAAGCTGAACAGAAATCTGCATAAAAATGGCAGAGTAATTCTGCAGCTGCACGGTGGCGGTTATGTTTTAGGTTTTAACGATAACTACCGTAAATTTGCGCAGAAACAGGCTGATAGTATCAAAGCCGATACCGTATCCATGTTTGATTACAGACATGCTCCTCAGCATACATACCCTGCAGCTTTAGAGGATGCAGTAATCGCTTATAAGAAGGTTCTTGCAGAT
>ERZ842401.8447-NODE-8447-length-10119-cov-3.479233_pt1 | contig 10119 bp, 9 predicted proteins | sample MGYA00521270_ERZ842401 | MGnify/ENA primary metagenome ERZ842401 (study PRJEB31892, sample SAMEA3878208) | bioreactor metagenome | biome: Moose rumen | place: Sweden | collected 2011-10 | study: EMG produced TPA metagenomics assembly of the PRJEB12797 data set... | reverse complement strand
CTCTCCAGAAGCGTCTGTAATTTTTCGGGCGAGCCCAAGAGTGTTTCGAGGGCAACGCCTTCGTCCGGCAGCACAAAGGTCATATAGCCCCGGCTTTCAAACCGGACCGAATAGCGCAGAAAGCCGTCGCCGCGAAAGATGTATGTGTCTGTCGAAAGCCGGTGCAGAAAGTCGACGTCCTTTTTTGTGCCGTCGTGATCGGTGAATGTGCCGGGCTGCCTGGCGCCCCAAAACGGCTGCGACCACTGATCGCAGAAATAGATCGTGTTCACCAGCACCGCAAGGGTCGTCTCGTCAAACGCCATCGCGTCCGGCGCTGGGTCGATGAGCCCGTTCGTCTTTTCGCGGATCCATTGCGAAATGCGCGCCTTTGCCGCCTCGGCGCCGAACCGCACGGTCTCCGCGTCCGCCTGATACCGCTCCCGAAGGGCAGTCTGATACGTCTTGCGAAGCGGGAACGCGTCCGAGATCCACAGCGAATTGCAAAGCTTGATCTCGCCGGTATCGGCCGTTCGCGAAAGCCTTGCAAGCATGCCGCCGGTGCGGTCATGCAGCGTGTCAAGATCCGGACAGCCCAAAAGCTTCAGAAGATCCGCAAGCGTCTGTCCGTTTGCGCCCTCCGCCGCCATCGCAAGCGCAAAGTACATGCTGACCGGCGAGAAGTTGCGGTTGCCGCTGCCGTCGAGCAGCGCGGCGGACAGAGTATACGCAAAGCCCTCGTACGAGTCGATCTCCGGCACGGCAAAGTCGAGCGGGACCGGATCGACGGCCGCGCTTTCCGGATAGGAGTCGGGCGATCTTCGCTGTGAACAGCCGGCTGCGGACAGCAGAAGCAGGATAAGCAGAACGGAAATGATGCGTTTCATGGGTTTGCTCCTTTCGGTTTCTATACAGTAAGACAATCCGGAACGCAAAAGTGTTACATCAAAAAGAAAGATTTTTCGCAGGAGCGTATTTTGGACGATTGACTGACAGAACACGGTCCGCTGTTATGCGGTTTACGGGAGGCCGCGGTCGGCCTCCCCTACGGGTTAACACCGGCTTGATCGCCCTGAACCGCGAACCCGCAAAATCGCTTTGATACGATTTTCCGCAGGAAAATCATCCTGAACGTGACCGATGGTCACACATCACTTGCGCCGCAGGCGCAAACATCACGTGCTTTGCACGCATCATGCGGCAGCGCCGCACATCACTTGCACGAAGTGCATCAAAAAAGCCGGAGTTGCCTCCGGCTTTGCAATTGCGCTTTATACGGTCGGGTTCGTGACCGTGCCGATAAACAGCACCTGTCCGTCGTATGACTCGATCGCGTAGAAGAACGGGCGGGTCAAATGGAAGTCGAGCTTTTCCAGCTGCTGCGGCAAAAATGCGGTTGCGCGCATCGAGACCATCGTGTATGCCGCGGCTTCGACGCCGTTTTCATTGACGCCGATGTAGGACTCCTGCAGGACGCTGTCGATGCTGCAGGGCGTGTCGGACATGCCGGAAAAGTCCGCGTTGGGCGTGAAGCTGAGGTCCAGTCCGAGCGAGGAAAGCACTGCAGTCAGGTCCATCTTGTCCTGAAATTTGAACTTCGGGATCCAAAGGCTGACGTCATACTTCACGTCGTAGCCCTTGTGCAGGAGCTTGTCGATCGCGTCGGGCGTGCCGAGAAGCTGATCAAGCGTAATGCCCTCATCCGGCAGCACGAACGTCATATAGCCCACGCGGTTCAGAGAGACGCGGTATGCCATCCAGCCGTCGCCGAACCGCACAAAGGTATTGCGGTCGAAACGGCGCATAAAGTCGGCGGTCTGATCGCCGTCGTAGGCATGGAACGTATCCGGCGCGGTGCTCTGGGGATCGAATGCTTCGCGCCAGGCGTCCTTCAGATAGATCGTGTTGATCAGCACGGCGACCGTCGAGGGATCGAAGTTCAGCGCATTGGGATCCACGTTGATCTTGCCGCGCGTGTGCTCGTTGATCCAGTTCGCGATCTGTCTTGCTGCGGACTGCGTGCCGAATTCCACCACGTTCGCTTCGGAACGGTAGGTTTCGACGAGCGTGTTCAGATAGTCGGTGTGGAACGCAACGGGACTGCCGCCGATCTCGCTTGCCATCCACAGCGAATTGTGCATGTCAAGCGTGCTGCCCTCCTCGTCGATCGACAGCGATTCGAGCATGCCGCCGCAGACGCCGCGCAGCTCCTTGAGATCCGTGCAGCCGAGAAGCCTGAGAAGCTCCGCCTGCGTGTCGCCGCTTGCGCCTTCCGCGACCATCGCCATGGCGAGATACACGCTGATCGGCGAAAGGTTCTGGTTGCGCGTGCCGGTAAGGATGGCAGCGGAAAGCAGCTGCGCAAAGTCCGCATAGCCGTGGATCTCGGGCACTTCGCCCTCGGTCTCATAGACCGGCTTCACGGGATCGGTCAGATCGATCGGCGGATTGTCGATCGGGATCGGCGTAAGAGGGATGATCGACGGTTCCTCGGGACCTTCTTCGGTCGGCGCGGGCGTCTCTTCCGGCGCAGGCGTCTCTTCCGGTGCGGTCGGAGGGACCTCGATGGTCGGGATCTCGGTGCGCGCGGTGCAGCCCGCGGCGGAAACCAGCATCAGACCGGTCAGCAATAAGCAAAGCAAGCGTTTCATAAGCGGTTGCTCCTTTCCTTGTTTGCCTATAATACCGCTTATCCCTCGATTTGGTTGCAAACAGGACGGCACTGGGCGTCGATCCGCTGATACAGCGTCTCTGCGCGTGCGGTGACGTCGTCATAGATCGTCTTCGCGCGATCAAAGAGATCGTTCACGAACGCCTCGTCGGACAGCGACTGCAGATTGATGTTCACGTTCAGCCACGCGCCGCGCGCCGCGGTCACGATCGCCGCCGCGCCTACGCCGAAGTCGCTTGCGCAGTTCGGGTTGATCCGCCCCGCCAGCTGTTCGAGCACCGCAACGGTCCGCTCGCAAAGCGAAAGCGTGTGGAACGGCATGTTCGCCGCTTCCTTGGTGGTTTCCTCCATGGCGGCACGGCGGATCGCCTTCTGCTCGTCGGTGTCCTTCGGAAGATGCATCGCCTCGAACAGCTTGTTGAACGCCAGCGTGTCGTCGTCGATCGCCTTTAAAAACTGCTCGATCAAGGGCTCGCCGACCGTCTTTGCGGCCTCGGCATTCTTCCAGTGATCGGCGTATTTTTTCTTTCCGATGGTGAGGTTCGTCGTCATCACGGCAAGCGAAGCGCCGCATGCGCCGAACAGCGCGGCGACCGAGCCGCCGCCGGGGGCGGGCGCGTCGCTCGCTAAGATATCCGTAAACTGCGTTACGGTAAGATCGGTTAAGCGTTCCATAGGTTCTCCTTTCCTGTCATGCGCACGCCGCGTTTAAAGACTGCGACGGCGCGATTGGTTCCGTAGCGATAGATGAGCCGGTCGAGATTCTCCGTGTCCCACACGACGAGATCCGCCTGTTTGCCGGGTTCGAGCGTCCCGATCCGGTCCGCCATGCCGATCGCCGCCGCGCCGTTTAAGGTCGCCGCGGTCAGCATTTCCGAGGGAGTCAGCCGCCCATAGAGACAGCCCGCTGTCATGGCAAACGGCATGCTGAGGTTCGGCGACGAGCCGGGGTTCATGTCGGTCGCAACCGCAACGGGCACGCCCGCGTCAATCATGCCGCGGAAATTGCCGTACGGCTTTTTGAGATAGAACGAGGTCGCGGGCAGCATGACCGCAATGACGCCGCCGTCACGCAGCGCTTGGATGCCTTCCTCCCCGGTTTCGGAAAGATGGTCGCAGCTTACTGCGCTGACGCGCGCGGCGGCCTGCGTTCCGCCGATCTCCCTGATCTCGTCCGCGTGCAGCTTCGGGACCATGCCGAAGCGCTTGCCTGCGTTTAAGATGCGAACGGACTGTTCGGCGGTAAACACGCCTTCGTCGCAGAACGCGTCGCAGAAATCCGCAAGCCCGTCCTCCGCGATCGCGGGGATCGCGGTTTCGCACAGCCAGTTCACGTATGCTTCATGGTCCATGCCCTCCGGGAACGCGTGCGCGCCGAGGAAGGTAGCGGCGACGTCGCCGAACTCCTCCTTGAGCCGCCGCACGACGCGAAGCTGTTTTTTCTCGGTTTCGAGGTCAAGGCCGTAGCCGCTTTTGATTTCGACCGCCGTCGTGCCGTACACGAGCATTTCAAGAAACAGCCCGCGCGTCTTTTCAAAGAGCGCGTCCTCCGAAGCAGCACGCGTTTCGCGCACGGTCGAGAGGATTCCGCCGCCCGCAGCAAGGATCTCGAGATAGGTTCTGCCCGCCAGCTTCATCGCAAGCTCATGCTCGCGCCAGCCGCCGAACACCAGATGCGTGTGGCAGTCGACAAGGCCCGCGGTGACGAGCTTTCCCTGACAGTTGATCGCTTCGTCGGCCTTCGGCGCAGCGCCGGCTCTGAGCGCGGCAATTACGCCGTCCTCCTCGAGCAGCCATGCGTTATGAAGCGAATAAAGCTCGCCCTGCGCTTTGCCTTTGACCGCCGCCGATCCGGTCGCCGTTTTCAGTTCGCCGATGTTATAGAATACCCGTTTCACAGAAGATGGCACTCCAATACCTGTTTGAAGGGATCGAATTTTTCAATCTGCAGATAGTAATCCGCCGCGTCGACGAACGCCATCATCGGCGCAAGACCGATGATCTCGGTGCCCACGACGTGCACGCCGTAGCGCGCCGCCTCGAAGCGGACGAACTCCAGAACGCGATAGAGGGGCGTCTGCTTATAGTCGCACATGTTGATCGAGACCTGCGCGATGTTGCGCTCCTCGAGCATAACGCCCAGCGCCTTGACCGCGCGGAAGCCGCCGTCCTTTTCGCGGATGATCTTCGCGATCTTCTTTGCGATCGACACGTCGGAGGTGTCAAGGTTGATGTTGAACGCGATGAGCGGCTGACGCGCGCCGACGGCGACGACGCCCGCACTCGGATGAATGCGGTTGCCGCCGAAATCGGGATGCCACTGATCTTCCAGCACCTTTTGGGCCATGCCCTCGAACTGACCCTTGCGGATCGCGGCGAGGTTCTTGCGGTGCGGCGCGGACGCGCTTTCCTCATACAGGAAGACGGGAAGCTCCAGCTCTGCGCTCAGACGTGCGCCCAAGCTCTTCGAAAGCTCCACGCACTCCGCCATCTCCATATCGCGGATCGGCACGAACGGAATGACGTCGACCGCGCCCATGCGCGGATGCTCGCCCTCATGCACGCGAAGGTCGATCTTCTCGACCGCGTGCTGCGCGAAGCGGAACGCGGCTTCCATAACCTGTTCCGGATCGCCGAGGAACGTGAAGACGGAGCGGTTGTGGCTCGCGTCGGAGGAATAGTCGATCAGCGTCACGCCGGGAACGGCGCGAACGATATCTGCGAATTCTTCAACGAGGTCGAGTCTTCGGCCTTCGCTGATATTCGGAATGCATTCCATAATTTTTGCCATAGCAGTTTCTCCTTTAATCTTTCAAAGCATTCAGTACGGTTTCACGCACCAGCGCGTCGTCCGCAAGATGCGGGATCGTGATGCAGTCGGTGCCTTCGTTGTCGCGGTTATAAGCAAGACAGGTTTCGATCGCGTTCTCGTTGCGTGCCCACGCGCGCCGCGCGACGCCGCCCATCGTGTCCCACGGCATCGCCGAGGAGAGGATCTTATCCACGCGCTCGCTTCCGTCGAGCACCATGCCGAAGCCGCCGTTGATCGACTTGCCGACGCCCACGCCGCCGCCGTTGTGCAGCGCGATCAGGCTCATGCCTCTTGCGGCGTTGCCCGCAAAGCACTGGGTCGCCATGTCCGCCATAATGTTCGAGCCGTCCTTGATGTTGCTCGTCTCACGGAACGGGGAATCCGTGCCGCCGGTGTCGTGGTGATCTCTTCCCAGCATGACCGGTCCGATCTCGCCGTTACGCACCATCTCGTTGAAGCGCAGCGCGATTTTCAAACGCCCCATCGCGTCCTGATACAGGATGCGCGCCTGGGTTCCGACGACCATCTTGTTCTTCTTCGCGTCGCGGACCCAGACCCAGTTGTCGCGGTCCTGATAGCGGCGCGTCGGGTCGATGCAGTCCATCGCGGCCGCGTCGGTCTTGTCAAGGTCCTCGGGCTTGCCGGAAAGACAAACCCAGCGGAACGGTCCGTAGCCGTAGTCGAAAAGCTGCGGGCCTAAGATATCCTCGACGTAGGACGGATAGACGAAGCCGTCCTTCTCGTTCTCGCCGTTTTTGCAGATCGACTTCACGCCTGCGTCGTAGACGGCCTTTAAGAAGCTGTTGCCGTAATCGAAGAAGTACGTGCCGCGTTTAGAAAGCTCGTCGATTGCCGCGATGTGGCTCTTCAAGGATGCGTCGACCGCCGCCTTGAACGCTTCGTGATCTTCGGCCAAAAGCCTTGTGCGCTCCGCAAAGCTGATCCCCACGGGGCAGTAGCCGCCCTCGTAGACCGCGTGGCAGGAGGTCTGATCGCTTAAGAGATCGACGTGAATGTTGTTGTTGATGAGGTAGTGCAGAAGATCGACGACGTTGCCGTGATACGCGATCGCAAGCGGCTTTCCTTCCTTCTGCGCTTCCTGCGCCCACTGTACACAGGTTTTAAGATCGTCGCTGACTTTAGAGACCCAGCCCTGCTGATAGCGCGTTTCGATGCGGGAATAGTCGACCTCCGCAATGATCGCCGCCGCGCCGCGCGCCGCTTTTTCGAGCAGATGAGTGAACGTGTGACCGCCGCTCATGCAATACACGCCGTTGTCTTTCGTCGAAACCGCGCCCTCGACGCAAAGAATGTAACTTCCGTAGTATTTTTGGATCGTTGCGTCGAGATGTGCCTCAAACGGCGCGCCGCATGCCGCACTCAAAAGATGATCGTACTCGAGCGCGATCGAAGTCAAAACGAGATCGGACGCGAGCGGCGAGGCGGAGCGAATGAACGACTCATCGCAACCGGTACATTCGTGTCCATGGATCCAGATGACGACAGGCAACGGAGTATTTTCGGCGGCTTCAACCACCTTACCGACCATGTCCATGCTCAAGCCCATCAGCGAAGTCAGAGTAACGCAGCCCTTGATAAACGAGCGGCGACTGAACCCGCGCTTGAGATACGCCTCGAGCAAGCTCTCCCTCTTTTGCATATCAAGCCCTCCATTAAAAATTTTTATGCAGTCCAAAGAGAATATATGAATGATTGCTTGAATGAAATTTTCGCCGCGTCGAATTAATTTCCTGCCGCGCGGCTATAAATAGTTGACATAGCAGGATTGCTCGGCAACAAAAAAAGCCGTCCGAAGACGGCATTCCGGTCTGCAAATATGTTACCAAAGATGGACAAACATTACGATGATGCCGATGAAGGAAACAAAGATGCACAGGGAGATAAGCAACTCTTCTCGAAATTCGTAGATCGCATACATTACGACCAAGACGCCGATGATGAAGGGAATTGCCGGCAACTCTCCAAACTTGCCGAGCTCGATGGAAACCGAATCCGAATAACCAAATAACAGACCGAGTATTGCCAAAATAATATCGGGCAGGCATTTCTTGACAAGAACACCGACAGTCATTGACATGATAACTCCTCCTTTTGCAAAAAAATCAACTCGACAGAGTATTGCCGACCTCCTCATTGCCTTCGACCATCAAAATCAAACTGCAATCGTCGGTCGTCACTTTGCAAAGCGTCTCTTCAATATTTTCGGCAAGTGCCGTTTCAACTTCATCAATCGCCATCAACTTGACCGCATGAATCAGACGTTTAATCACCGGACTCAAAGTTTGCGTGCGCCGTTGATAAAAACCTGCCGCCGTTCCGTCCGACATCAATATGAACGCCGAAAGATTGTCGAGTTCGCCTTTACCAAGTCTCAGATGGGCAATCGCATCGAGCGAAGTCACAAATGTGGTCTCGTTGATAAATTCGCCGTTATCGGGGCGCGACAGCACATTAAGTTCTTCGCCGTCAAGACAGCCGATGACGCCGTCACCGAGATGCACGGTGATAAAATTCCTGTCTTTGACTGCAACGGCAAGCAAAGTAGATGCAAGTGCTCGAATTTCGCAGTCCGCTTCCGAGGCGACATTTGACAACTCCTGCTTCAAAATGTCCAAAATCTCGACGGCAACGACAGCCGCATCATCAGTCTCGAAATACCGATCAAAGTTGTTCGTCAACAGTTGACAGATCGTCCGCGTCACACATTCGGCTCCCAGTTCGGATCGAGCGGCGGAACCGGCACCGTCGGCAAGCGCAGTTGCGAGCACGTCCTCCGTTTCGAGTACATGAGTTTTATCCTGACAAGGAATATCGGCGAGTGCATGTCCTCTTCCCCGTACGGCTGCTTGAACCGCCTTCCACATTTACAACACACCTCCGATAAAGCAAATTGAACTTACGGCAATTCCGCCGGCATGGGTTCGAGCTTGCCGGTATTGAGTGAATACTTTTCGCCCCAATCGGACATTGCTTTAAGATTGAGCATGACTTTTTCGCCCGGCGTCGACTGCGAAATTGTCTCCACGCTCGACGACAACCACTCGAAAAAGTCTTTGAACTTCGCTTCCTTGAGGCGAATCGAATTGCGCTTCGGCGTGAAACGAGCCAACGTCTCAAGATTGGCGTCTTTACCGATCCCCATTGGAAAGAGCGTCAACTTCTTATCGCCAATCATTTGCACGGTACGAGTCATCGCCCGTTTTAGTTCCGACGAATCGCCGTTGGGCTCGCCGTCCGTCATCAGCACCAGCCACGGCTGATAATAATCCACGCCCGCGTTTTTGAATTCCAGCTTGCGACGCTCGAGCAGATCGAGTGCCAAATTCACGCCCTCGCCCATCGAAGTGCGTCCGGCGGCTCGCAAGTCCGGCACTTCCTGACGATAAATATTGGCAAAGTCAAGCAGACAATTCGCCTCATCGCCGAAAGTTACAACGCAAATTTCTGCCGCAAACTGCGCAATCTCGTCTTTTCCGATCTCATCGTAAAAACTGTTGATGCCCTCCTGAAGTTCATCGAGCCGAGTCTTGCCGCCGGTAACCACATTCGCCGTAATGCCGTCGATGGTGATCGTCTTGCCGGTTTGGACGTAATCTCCCGACTCGACCGACAGCATAGAGCCGCTCACGTCCAAGCACAGGCAGATCGCCACGCGCGGCGTCGGATTTGTCTCCAAATCTTCGATCCGAATCTTCAAATACTCGCTGATTTTTTCCATTTACGTTGTCTCCTTTCGACCATAGAAAAATATACGTTTTATCCGAAGAATTTCTTCCAGAGCGACTTGGCAAGCGTCGTTTCCGGCTCGACTTTCGGAACCGAGCCGCCTGCTCCGCTCCGACATTTCTTGCAACGCTTGGGCAAATCAAATCCTCTCGATCTGTAAAATTCGACCTCGCCGTTTGTCAACGTAAAGGGCTCGCCGCACTCGGTGCAATAAGCACTGTGACCGACCAAATTCAAACATTCCCTGCAAACGCATCTGTTCGTTCTCTCGAATTCCGTTACATAACGACGCTCGAATTCTCGTCGACAAATGACGCATTGCACCGACTCGCGATTGCGCTTAAGGCACTTCGTACAACTTCTGGGAATTTCGCCGCCGTGAATGAGATACTTGTCGACTTCGCCGCCCGTCAATTCGTATTTTGCACCGCACGTGACACAAAATGCCGAGTGCACGACTTTGTCTTTGCACTCGCGGCAATACGAATGACCGCGCACAAGATTCATGTTGTATTTTTCATGGCAGTTAAACGCCATTTCTTTTCCGCAACCGGAACAAGTGTAAGTTTCGAGTTCTCTGTCGCCGCACTTTCGACAAACTTTGCGTCCGCTCTCTTCCAATATCAATTCATCACAGAAAAGGCACTTCACATATTTACTGTTCGGATCTCGCTTGAAACGCGTCGGAAAAATATCTGCCGACATCGGATCTTGCGCAAGCAATCTTCCGTTCGTCAACAGCCTGTAATACTCTTTGAAAAGATTATGCCAATCTTTATCCGACAGCCGCGTGCTCTCGGCAGAATATTTTTTATCCTTGCGGAATGTATTATAAAAACTTTCTTTGATCCTATAAGTCAAATGACTCCACATGAAACGCCAGGGACCGTCCGGCGTTCGTCCGTTGCTC
>ERZ842401.8445-NODE-8445-length-10121-cov-3.630340_pt1 | contig 10121 bp, 9 predicted proteins | sample MGYA00521270_ERZ842401 | MGnify/ENA primary metagenome ERZ842401 (study PRJEB31892, sample SAMEA3878208) | bioreactor metagenome | biome: Moose rumen | place: Sweden | collected 2011-10 | study: EMG produced TPA metagenomics assembly of the PRJEB12797 data set... | reverse complement strand
AATTGTACTGGTGGTCGGAATCGGGACGCACTTTGAGTTTCAAGTTTTTGATGTCGTAGACACCGGCGAGGATTACGGATTGGAAAGTGGGGATTTGTTCGCGTATCAGGTATTTTTCGCGCAACAACCTGAGGAGTTTTATAAACGATTCGTAATTGCTCGCGCTATCTACCTCGTCGATTATCAACACAATAGGCTTGTCGGAATTGTCGCAGAGGTCTGTGAAAAAGTCGTCCAAGAATGAAAACTTTATAAGGCATTTTTCAGAATTGTCCTCAACGGCTTTTTTTATGGAGTTTCTCACGTAGTCGTTAGCGTTTTTGGCGACGCGAAGCATTTTGCGCATTTTGTCCAAAAAATTGTAGGCAAGCGCGTCGTCGATTCCAAACTCCGCTTCGCCCATCCGTTCAAAACTTATCGAAAACACAACATAATTCTCCTGCAATTTTTCGGCAAGATGATACAGTGTCGTGGTTTTTCCATATTGACGACCACGGTTGATGGTGATGTACTCGCCCTTTGCGACAGCTTTTTCGATTTCTTCGATTCGGCTGTCGATGTTTACCATATAGTGTTTGTATGGGTAACAAATGCCTGTGGTGTTGAATTCTTTCATGATTGAGCCTTGTGCTTTTTATGTCCGATGCAAAATTAACAAAAATATTTCGAAAAACTTGTCGTAATTTCAGAAAATGTCTCTAATTTTGCAGCCGAAATAATTGATATTATCAAATGGAAAAATTTTACGACATAATGACAAGTACGCTTAGGGAGGAGTAAAATTTACTTTACGCTTTCTCTGTTTTGTCGTTGTGTAGTAAAAGCAGCCGCACTCGTAATGGGTCAACCATTACAAGTGCGGCTGTTTTTTGTGTAACTAATTTTAAATCAAAAACAAAATGAAAAAAGTAACATTTGTAATTTTGACGGCACTGATTGCTTTCTTTGTTGGTAACGTGTCTGCGCAGAGCAATGCTTTCCCAAAGGGAAAGATTGGTGTTAATGCTGGATTTGGCTTTGGCAATAACACTTGGGGTAATGGATTTATGCCGACATTCAACCTTGCCGGCGATTATGCAATCAAAGATGTTATCAATGACGGTGGCTCAATCAGTTTGGGCGCGTTTTTTGGCATCGGCGGCAACAAAAGCGAAAACAATTTCCGTTTAGGTGTTCGCGGCGCATTGCATTACACTTTTGTTGACAAACTCGATACTTACGGTGGTATTGCAATGGGTTTGAAACATTCTAAGGGTAAAGTAAACGATTCGTCAAATGGTTACGGCTCTCTTTTAGCAGGATGGGACGATGACGATGAAGGCGGCAAGGAAACTCACTTTACCTTCATTCCTATTTTTGCAGGTGCGAGGTACATGTTCACCGACCAGTTCGGTGCATTCAGCGAAGTTGCGATTTCAAAATTTGCATACTTTCAAATAGGATTGTCAGTTATGTTTTAGGTATTAATCTGACCAAACAATGCCTCCCATCAAATTCATTTTCACTACTTTATCCCTCTTGTTTTCAGCCGTTTGTATGGCACAAGAGGGTGTCGTGCAAGTTATGAACACCAAACTTTATGCAATGTATCATAAAGCGAAGTATGACACCAACTATGTTTCGAGACCAGAACAGAGGTTCAATGCACAAGTTTTTGGAGAAAACGGACAAAGTGAAATTTCATGGGAGTCAAACAGTTACAAGGGCAATTTTACAACATACGACAAAATATCCGTCGGCTTAAAATTTTCCTACATGGGCATAGGCGGCGGATATTCTTTTTACCCGACATACGCCAATGAAGGACACAAAAACGAAGATGCCAAAAAGTATAGTTTCCATTACTACGGTCGCATTGTCGGCGGCGACATTTCGTATTTGAAGTCGGGAAGCGTCGTCGGCGAAGTTGTCAACACGAATTTTTCGGACGATAAAATCAGCGATACGCTCACTCAAAAAATGGCATTGGCAAACATTTATTATGTCTATAACAACAAAAAATTCTCGTATCCCGCCGCGTTTACAAGTGGATTTTTTCAGCGCAAACCGTGTGGAAGTTTGCTTTTCGGAATGTCGGCACTTTACAACAAAACCGAAAACACCACTTCGTCAACGGTGATGAAACAAGCGTCGCTGTCGTTGGGCGTTGGCTACGGTTACAATTTCTTGCTGAAAGAAAAATGGTTGCTTCATTTGTCGGCAATACCAATGATTGCATCGAGCAACAAAAGCCATTTTAAGTTTGAGGGTCAGTCGAAAGAAATCGACAAAATTGAAATGGGTTTCATTGCCAATATTCGGGGGGCAGCAATTCATAATTTTTCGCGCTGTTATTTTTCTATTAATGGCGAGATGACGCTCCATCAGTTTGGCGACGAGGAGTCGTTGTCAGTAAACATAATGGATTTTAAGGCGCATCTTGATTTCGGAATCAGGTTTTGAGAGTTCCTAATCATTCTCACATTCTTTCATAATTGAGCCTTGTGATTTTATGTCCGATACATAGTTAGCAAAAAAAATTCAGGAAACTAATAGACACTTCCAAAAATCAACTTTTATATCGTACATTATCCTACAGAAAACTGACTCGTATAAATTTCATAATACCTTCCACGTTTAGCCAAAAGTTCGTCGTGATTACCTTGCTCAGCTATTTGTCCATTGTCTATTACAAGTATTTTGTCGGCATTGCGTATGGTACTAAGACGATGAGCAATTATAAAACATGTACGTCCAACAGTTAAATTATTGATTGCCTTTTGAATAAGTATTTCCGTATGGGTATCAATATTGCTTGTAGCCTCATCGAAAATAAGAATTGGAGCATCGGAAAGTATTGCACGCGCTATCGTAAGCAATTGACGTTGCCCGTTACTAATATTTTCGCCCTGACGCACAAGTTCTGTTTGGTATTTTTGTGGCAACCTATCAATAAAAACATCTGCTTTTGCAAGTCCAGCGGCATTTTTTACCATGTCTAACGTGGCAGATGGTCGTCCGTATGCAATATTTTTTTCTATCGTTCCACTAAATAACACAGGGTCTTGCAAAACTATACCAAGAGAATTTCTAAGATTAGAAATTTTTATTTTGCGAATATCTGTACCATCGAGCAAAATACTTCCACTATCAACATCATAAAACCTCGTTAAAAGATTCATAAGCGTAGTTTTGCCAGCACCAGTACTTCCTACAATTGCAACAACCTCTCCTGGACGTGCTGTAAATGAGATGTCTTTTAGAATAGGTTTTTGTGAGTTGTAACCAAAAATCACGTTTTTAAATTCAATTAGACCTTGTACTTTGCTAATAGAAACAGCATCTTGACTATCGGTAATAGATGGTTTTTGATCAAGCATAGCAAAAACACGTTCTGCGCCAGCAAAAGCCGACTGCACTCCATTTATTTGCGATGCTATTTGATTTACAGGACGTAAAAAATGGCGAGTATATAACAAAAAGGTTTGAATAACACCAATGGTAAGTATCCCCTCAAGAGCCATTGAACCGCCAACAACTGCTACAAGTATGTAAGTTAGGTTGTCCAAAACCCTAAGCAACGGCATCATAAGTCCACTATTAATTTGCGCACGCGTACCCGCCACCTTTAATTTGTTGTTTATTTCATCAAAAAATTCTTGTTGCTTGTCTTCTCTTCCAAAACTGCGAATAACTTTTATTCCATTGATACTTTCTTCTATTACACTATTAAGATTTCCCAACGCTGTTTGTTGTGCTGCAAAATATTTTCGCGACCTCGCAATTATAAACCTACTAAGAAATATTACCAATGGAATACTCATACATATAAGACCAGTTAGTGTTAGATTAAGCGCACACATTGTTACAATCATTCCAACCATCGAAACAATTGTGGTTACACATTGTATAAGTGTTTGCCCCAATCCGTCTTTCATAAGTTCTGTATCGTTGAGAAATCTACTCATTATATCGCCACGAGAATTAGTGTCATGATACTTTAAATCAAGGTTTTGCATGTGTTCCATCATTTGGCTGCGTAGTTTATTTACTATGCGTTGAGAAACATACACCATTCCGTATTCTTGCGCCCAGTTTGCTGCCGAACTTGCTATATAAATTAAAGCCAAAACTATAAGATACTTAACCAAAAGCACAAAATCTACGGTTGTTTGTTGGCTAAGATGTATGCAACTATCTATTGCCCTACCAATAAGCCAAGGCGTTACCAAAGAACTGGCTGTTGTTGCCAATGCACATAGCAACATTAAAAACATCAACCCTTTATGTTCTGCCCAATACGGAAGCAAACGCAAAAAAACAGCTTTTCTGTCAGACGCTTTTTCATGTGGAGCATTTATACCCATTTGTCCGTCGTTACGGCGTGGCTGCATTGGATTTTTCATAACGTATCCTCCTTTCCTGTTTGAGATTTGTAAATTTCTTTATATAGAGAACAACGCCGCATCAACTCATTATGCGAACCACAATCTATTACTTTTCCTGCTCCAAGTAAAAGTATTTTGTCGGCATTTACCACACTCGAAATCCGCTGCGCAATTATTATTTTTGTACAATTAAGTTTATGTAATGCTTGTTTTACCTTAGATTCTGTTAATAAATCCAAAGCACAAAAACTATCGTCAAGGATTAAAATATCAGGTTTTGCAAGCAAGGTTCGTGCAATGCTAAAACGTTGCTTTTGTCCACCAGAAAGGTTTGTTGCTTCTTGTTCTATACGATGTTCAAGTTTTTCGGGGAAACTATTTACATAATCCTCCATTTGTACTTGACGACATACTTCCATCATCTGAATTTCGGTGGCATTATCGTTGCCTATTTTCAAATTGTCGGCAATGCTACCCGAAAACAAAAGCGTATGTTGTAAAACAATGCCAACATGTTTTTGCAATTGTGTTCTATTTAACGATTTAATATCTTTACCTGCAATGGTTATACTTCCGCTGTCAACATCATAGAAACGTGGAATAAGGTTTACAAGCGTAGATTTTCCAGCTCCTGTTTCGCCCATTATTGCCAAAGTTCCACCTTTTTGAATAGAAAAACTTATGTTTTCGAGTTGTAAAGCAAGGTTTTCGTTTTCTTTTAAAGCGTCTTTGTAACCAAACGAAACATTTTTAAATTCAAGGTCGCCGTTAATAAAATCATCACCACTATCATTACCCGTTTCTACTGGTGTTTCCAAAACCTCATTGATGCGGTTCATTGATGCCTCGGCTTGGCTGATAGACATTATAACATGCGAGGCCATCATCAGAGCCATTTGTATTTGGGCAAGATAATTGATACTTGCCATTATTCCACCTATCTGCATTTTGCCAACCTGTACTTCCTTGGCTCCAATATAAATAACGATAATTATTCCAACATTGAGAGCAAACGATACCACAGGCATCATTGCTGACATTATTTTGCTAACATGAAGCGTACTTTCCTTTAAATCGAGATTAGCTTGTTCAAAACGTTGTCTTTCGTGTTCTTCTCTTACGTATGCCTTGGTTACTCTAACACCTGCAAGTATTTCTTGGACTAATGACGTAAAACCATCGCGTTTTTTTTGTTGTTCTATGAATAATGGTAATGTTTTTTTCATTATAAAAACAACCACACACATTGATGCCGCCATAAGGAAAAGCAAAACAACACTAAGATTAACATTAAGTGTTAGCACCATAACCACTGCCCCAACAAACATAAAAGGAGCACGAAACAACAATCGCATCGAAGCCTGCACAACACCTTGAACGCGATTAATATCATCGCCCATACGCGTAATAAGCGACCCTACTTGAAGTCTATCAATGTTATAGAATGAAAAATGTTGTATTTTTTCAAACATTTTGGTACGCATTGCCGCTCCAAATTGGTAAGAAACTTTACCCGCTGCGTAAATACTCATTATACCACCAGCAACACCAATAAGTAATATTGCAACCATCTTGATACCAAGCGGCTTTATACATTCTGGATTGTTTCCTAAAATACCGTCATCAACAATCTTCGCCATAAGCCCGGGTTGCTCAAGCTCTGCCCATACTTCCAAAAGAACACATAACGGAGCAAAAAGAGTTAAAAACCAATGTGGTTTTAAAAATTGCAATATCGTCCTCAAATTTGATAATTTCTTTTTGTCTTTCAATTTTCCTAAATTAATAATTTTATGATTTTAACTGCAAAATTATAATTTTTGGAAATTTTAAATCAAATTTAAACGTTTTTTACTACAAATTTACGTCAATTTCATTTGAATCTGCGATATTGAGGGCGGACACGCAGGTCCGCCTATTCAAATGAAACTGACGTGCTACAAATTACCCACGTTTACGCCCTAACAAAGCAAAATAGTTTTCTGCATCTTCGGTTAAAACAATCTCAAAATATGGTAACATCCATTGTTGCAATTCGTCAGTAGGTAAAAGCCCTATAGAAATGTTGTTGTGAATGGCATTGTGCCTACCGTTGATTGTTTGCCGTCCTTCGCCGTGGCAAATTAGCAACATACCATTGGGATTAAGCAACTCGTATGCCTTGCAAAATGCTTTATAAGGTTGTAAAAAATGGGGGAAAATATTGTACATTATTATTTTGTCGAATTTTTTCTCTGTATTGAGTTGCAAAAAATCCTCTACACGAATATCCTTATTTGGAAATTTATTCTTTGCAATTTTTACCATCTCTGGCGAAAAATCAATCGCTATAGTCTTTATATATTCTGGTAAAAAATTTTCCAAAATTCCAGTACCACAACCTACATCCAAAAGGCTATCGCCATCAGATAAATCCAAAAGCGATAGCAAATAATTTATGCGTTCTCCATTTTGCGGAATATTTTTATCCCATGTGGCAGCCTTTTGATTAAAAAATTCAATAATATTGTCCATAGGCTAAAGTTTTTCAATTGATTTTAAAACCAAAAAGCCACCAAATATTTGAATAACAATACCAGGCCAACCAATAACAAAATCTTGAATTGCACTATCCAATCCCTTGAAAACAAGTTCATAAACGCCACCGCAAATTTGATAGCCCACAACTGCCAAAACAACTCCCCAAAGCGAAACACCTTTAAACTTTGTAGCCATCCACGATGCCGATAACGCTAAAAAACTTGATTTTATAAGTATAGCCACCAATGCTTCCGATGGTGGCATACCAAACAAAAGATGATTTGTTATTGGCGATAAAAAAGCTGTTAACAACCCAACGGATAATCCGTATTTATACGCTCCAATAAGCGTAAAAAAATAAATTGGCAAAAAAATTAAACCACCTTTTGGCACAAGATGACACAATTGTGGCAATAGAATGTTTCCAATTACAAAAATTGTTGCAATAAAATATGTTTTTGCGTTTTTCAACGATAATTCGTAAGTCATGATAAATATATTTTTTTTTTAATTTGACAATTAAACTATTATTAAATATCAAATAACGTATTCAATATCCCTAAAACTACTCGAAATGCTAAGAGCATTGATAAGTTTTGCACGCAATTGTAGAAAATTTACAGACGATGCATCACGTACTTCGTCAAGATCAACTTTAACTTCTGTTTGTATTTTTCCGGGATTTGGTTGCATTACAAAAATCCTGTCGCTCAAATATAAAGCTTCGTCAATATCGTGAGTAATCATTACAACAGTTTTGTTATCGCTGCGAACAATCCTCAACAAATGACGATACAAATTGCGTTTAGTAATGGGGTCGAGTGCGCCAAATGCCTCATCCATAAATAATACTTCAGGATCTGTGACAAGCGCACGTGCAAGCGCAACACGCTGTTTCATACCGCCAGAAAGTTGGGCAGGAAAAGACTTTGCAAACCCATCGAGACCTACCATTTTTATATATTTCAAAACAGCTTTGTAACGTTCGGTTTTTGAAACTTTCTCTTTTTTTGTTTCCAACGCCAAAGCCACATTATCAGCCACATTGCGCCATGGCAACAATGCGTAATTCTGAAAAATTGTTTGGTATTTTGCGGATGGTTTTTCAATTTTATTACCATTGATAGAAACATAACCATCATCGGCTTTCAAAAAACCAGCCAAAAGGTTTAGCAATGTGGTTTTTCCGCAACCGCTACCTCCCAAAAAAGATACAATTTCTCCTTTTTTAACATCAAAAGAAATGTCCTCTATGGCGCGAACAAGTTTTCCGTTAGAATTAAAATGTTTGGTAATATGCTTAACTTCAATCATTTCTACTATTACTTTGTATTAATACCCCATCGCGAATAAACCGCTTTTTCAAACAACGACATCAAACAATCGATAGCCCAACCAATCAAACCAATAACTACAATTCCAGCCATAACAGCTTCCATGTCAATGTTATTGCGACCATCAATAATAAGATAGCCAAGTCCAGATTGCGCACCAACCATTTCTCCTGCCACAAGGAAAATCCAAGCCGTTCCAATTGCCAAATGTACACCAACCATAATATAAGGAAACGCAAGAGGAATGGCCATTTTGTAAAAAAACTGAAACTGAGGCATTTCAAAATTCTGCGCTACTTTAAGATAAGTTTCGTCTATTTTTCCTATGGCCGATATGGTAGAAAATAGCACAGGGAAAAACGCGGCAATGGCAATAATAGCCACAGCTGGTGCATCTCCAATACCAAACCATAAAACAACAAATGGAAACCAAGCCATTGGCGAAATGGGACGCAATATTTGCAATACCGAGTTTGATATTTTCAATGCAGTAGAAAACCATCCCAAAAGCAAACCAAGTGGCAAAGCGGCAACAAGTGCCACAAAATATCCAATGACAAAGCGTTTTAGGCTAACAATTATATCAGGAATCAAAACTCCCTCTGCTGTAAGCCGTCCTATAGCCTTAACCACCGAAATTGGTCCGGGTAGAAGGTTTTCTTCCCAAAAACCAAGGCTTACAACTATCTGCCAAATAGCCACAAATCCTACTAATCCTATCAATGGATATATAATTTTTTTCATATACAAAATGATTAATAGTTTAAAACAAAATCGTTGTAAGCTGGAGGATTATCCAAAATACCAAACTCTTTGATTTTTTCAACCAACAAGTTATAATCTTGTTGCGAAATACTAAGGTTTTGATAATTAATCCACTCAAGGCTTTGTTTTAAAACCTCTGGTTTTACTTTTAGATATTTTTCAGCAAGATTAATGGTAGCCTGACCTTTGGTATCAAGTTGATTTCCTGCCTTAATATAATCGTTAACAAAAGACTTAATTTCTTGTTGTTTATCTTCAATAGCCTTAGTATTTACAACCAAAGCACAACAAATGGAATTTTCCCAAATATCGCTACTTTGGCTAAGTACATGACTATGACCAGCCACAACGCTTTTTGCACCAAAAGGCTCTGCTACTACATAAGCCTGTATTTGATTTGTGGCAATAGCAGCGGGCATTTCAGGTGGAGGAAGTTCTGTTATTTTAACTTGCGAAGGATCTATTCCACTGTTTTTTAATACTTGTTGTAGCAAAATGTTGTGCGACGACATACGATGCGGAATGGCTATAGTCTTACCAGTCAATTGTTCTGGTCCTTCGATTTCGGGTTTTGCCACCACAACATTGCCATCTCTATGTCCAAGTGCAACAGCCTTAAGAGGATGTCCCGCAACCTTAGATTTTAATGCCAATTGCACAAGAATAGAAGCTCCGTCAACTTTTCCTGCATTTAAGGCTTCCACCAACTCTGGCCACGACGAAAATTTTACAAGTTCTACATTTTTATTTTCTCGTTCGCTATCGTCCAACTCAATAGCTGCAAATAACGGTAGTGCATGAGTAATTGGTATATAAGCAATTTTTAATGTTTTTTCGTTGCTGCTGTTTTGAGTGGCACTTCCACATCCAAACAACATAAAAATTATAGAAACAGATATTATTGTATAAATAGATTTCATGTCTTTGTTTAATTTTAATTCCCAGGTTGCTTCTTGATTGTTTTTGTATTTCATTTCAAATTCATGTGTATCAATTTGAATATTTTTGTTTTATTGTTCATTCTTCCTGTTTCATTTTGTATTCAGACACTTCTCCTCAACAGATTCCTCCACAGCTAGTACCACTTTTGAAGCGTGGAACACAGTTTTGTCAGAATTTCCTCCTCTTTTTTATC
>ERZ842401.8443-NODE-8443-length-10123-cov-3.714044_pt1 | contig 10123 bp, 7 predicted proteins | sample MGYA00521270_ERZ842401 | MGnify/ENA primary metagenome ERZ842401 (study PRJEB31892, sample SAMEA3878208) | bioreactor metagenome | biome: Moose rumen | place: Sweden | collected 2011-10 | study: EMG produced TPA metagenomics assembly of the PRJEB12797 data set... | reverse complement strand
TGGTGATGGTCCTTCCATCAGCCAGTTGAAGGGTCTTTGTAATTACGTTCATCTTTTGTTAAAAAACATCTAAAATAAATAAAACATGCGCACTCGCGCAAAAAGTCGGGCAAAGTTACTCATTTATATACGAAATAAAGAATAAAATGGGTATAATTTGTGTTTTTTATGATTTTTCAGTACCTTTGCAGTCAGATAAAACGTACATTCATGACAAGAAAATTGCTATTTCTGGCCACAGCTGCATGGATGCTGACGGCCTGCGAACAAAAGGAAATGTTCACCGTGGAGGGAACGGTGGAGGGTGCACAGGACTCCACGCTCTACTTCGAGCAGTCGACGCTGACGGGCCTGAAGACGCTCGACAGCGTGAGGATCGGCAGCGACGGCACGTTCAGCTTCAAGGGCGAGCGGCCCGAGGCACCGGAGTTCTTCATCCTGCGCATCAAAGACCAGATCATCAACCTCGCCATCGACTCGACGGAGACGGTCAGCGTGGCGGCACAGTGGCCCAACATGGCTGCACGCTACAAGGTGGAGGGATCGGAAAACTGCGAGCGCATGCGCCTGCTGACGCTGAAACAGCAACAGCTGCACCGCGAGGTGATCGCCCTGCAGAACAGCCGCGGCATGAGCATGGAGCAGCGGCAGGACTCGCTGAACAGACTGATAGCCAACTACAAGACTGACGTCATCGAGAACTATATCTTCAAGGCTCCCGAGAAAGCATCGTCGTACTTCGCCCTGTTCCAGACGCTGGGCCAGTGGCTGATCTTCGACCCACAGGCCAGCAAGGAGGACATGCGCGTGTTTGCCGCCGTGGCCACCTGCTGGGACTCGTTCTACCCCAATGCGGAGCGCACGCAGAACCTGCACAACATCACCATCGAGGGCATGAAGAACCAGCGCATCATCAACGCTCGCCAACAGCGACAGCTGGACGAATCGAAGATCGTGGAGTCGGGCGTCATCGACCTCAGCCTGACCGACAACCACGGCAAGGAGCGCACGCTGACGGAACTGAAAGGCCAGGTGGTGCTGCTCGACTTCCACACGTTCACGCTGAAAGACTCGCCGCAGCGCATCCTGATGCTACGCGAGCTCTACAACAAATATCATGACCGGGGACTGGAGATCTATCAGGTGGCACTGGATCAGGACGAACATTTCTGGCTGCAAAAGACGCAGCACCTGCCATGGATCTGCGTGCGCGACGGCGAGGGACAGAGTGCCTTCAGCTATAACGTGCAGGCAGTGCCCGAGTTCTTCCTTATCGACCGGCAGAACCAGCTGCAGAAACGCAGCTCACAGATGAAAGACCTGGAGGAAGAGATCAAGGGACTGCTTTCCTTTCGTCCCTGACCGCCCCGACACTGCTCCATTCGACCTAAACAGAACCCACGACTCGCTCTATCACCTTAATGACTACCCACTGCCCTACCCTGTCTACCGCTTCTGCATGGGCGACGTGGACGGCGACGGAGCGACAGACGCCCTGGTGGGTGTCGTCAAACGCACGCGCTATGACTCCGAGATGGGACGGCGCATCTTTATCTTCCATCTGGCGGGCGGAAAGGTGCGGCCGCTATGGATGGGCTCGCGCTTAGGCGGCCGCCTCATCGACTTCTGCTACGTCGACGGCCGGATACGTGCCATGGAGGCATCTGCCGATGGGCGCTACTCCGTCAGCGACTGGCAGTGGAAAGACTTCGGACTGCAGTTCGAACGTTACCTCATCCGACGCACCGACTCGCTCAGCGCTCAGAAAATGTTCAAGAATAAAGGTATGGTCAAGAATTAGAGAATTAAAGAATCAGAGCGCTCGCCCCTTGGTCACTTGCAGAGAATTAAAGAATTAGAATATTTATACTCCTATTTATGAAAAAGATCCTACTCATTACCACTGTAGCCCTACTAATGATTTCATGCAGCCAGAAGCAGACGAATGCCGACATCCCCGACGACGTGCTGCCTCCCGTAACACAAATCGACGTCGAGCAACTGAACGAGAACATTGACCTGTCGATGGACATCTCACAGCTCTCGCTGAGCGACCTCTACATCCTGCGTCACGCCTTTGCCGCGCGAAAGGGCTACCCCTTCCGTGATGCCTTCCTGCGACACGTCTACGAATCGACCACATGGTACACCACACTGATGTATGAGTTCGATGAAAACGGAGAGAACTTCCGCGACGTGGCGGACGACCCTGAAGACAGCTATCGCGACAGCTACTACAAGGCCATCAAAAGCGAGGCCGTAAGCTACAGCGACGAGGAACAGGCCTTCATAGATCGCATCATGGCACGCGAGGAGGAACTGATGAAGCAGAACTTCCAGACGGCAAAGGGCTATCGCGTGAACATGAAGAACCTCATCAATGCCATGCAGCTGATGGAGATGGACGGCCTGCTGGCAGAGCGACTGGCGCGCAACGGCTTTGCCATCGTACCTGCTCAGCATCAACAGCTGTTCCACATCTACGAGCAGAACGACTATCATGAGTTCCCGTCGTTCGTCACCACCGATCTCTTCCTGCAGCTCTATCACCTGTACTTCGATGCCACGCTGCGCGAGGTCGAAGAGCAGAAGTTCTTCCCCCTGCTCAGCCAGTTCTGCGAAGAGATGCAGAAGGCATTTGCCAGCAGGCACTTTGCTAACGACGGCCTTGATACCCTCGTTGCCACCACTTGGCTCAACACCTATTTCACCGTGGCCAACGCCCTGTTGCAGGCCAAGGAGCCTACAGGAAATGCGAACGCCCTGCACGAATACCGGCAGGTGATGAAGAGTGAGAACAACACCTCAGCCTTCCTGGGCTACGAGGACGTGCCGTTCGAGTACAGCCTGTTCCGCCCCCGTGGTCACTACACCCGCACCGACTCGCTCGGCCGCTACTTCCGCGCTATGATGTGGCTGCAGACGGTGCCCTTCCAGACCGACCGTCCTTTCGACATGTTCAAGGCCTCGCTACTGGCCCAAAAGGTCTACAACGACAAACGGCTCTCCCGACTCTACAAGACGCTGACCGAACCCATGAGGTGGCTGATGGGACAGCCCGACGACGTGAGCATCCTGCAAATGGGCGAGCTGATAGCAAAGATGGAGACCGACGACATCGACCCCAACTTACTGGGCAAGAAAATCGATGAAATCGCGGAAAAACAGACACGCCTGCGCCCCAAGCACCAACATACCGGCCGCAACAAGGTGCGCCTGATGCCCCAGCGCTACCAGCCCGATGCCGAGGTGCTGCAAGAGATGGTCGACTACGACTCTGACGTCACCCTGCGCGGCACGCCCCGAGGTCTCGACTTCATGGCGGCAATGGGCAACTCGGTAGCTGAGAAAATCCTGATGGAAGAGCTGCAGGAGGGAAAGCAGTGGAAGGACTATGCCCCGACGCTGAAACGCATGAAGGGACGCATGGACTCTATCAACTGGAACGAGAACGTCGCCGTGATCTGGATGCAAGCCTTGAGCCAGAGTACCGAACAGACGAAGGGGCAGCCCTACTTCATGCTGACCCCCGAATGGGGCCGCAAGCAACTGAACACGGCGCTGGCCTCATGGGCCGAGCAGAAGCACGATGCCATCCTCTACGCCAAGCAGCCCATGGGTGCCGAGTGCGGTGCCGGCGGACCGCCGGAGCCTGTGGTGAAGGGCTACGTGGAGCCGAACGTACGGTTCTGGAAGCGTGCCGCCGAACTCTTAGAGAGCACCAGCACTGTGCTGAGCACCTACGGTCTGCAGACGGAACGGACGAAGGCCATCGGTGAGCATATCGCTGAAGAGGTGGCCTTCCTGCTGAAAGTCAGTGAGAAGGAGGTGGCCGGACAGCCGCTCAGCGACGAGGAGTACGACCAGATAGAATATATCGGTGCTGCCTTCGAGAACATGTCGCTCGAGCTGATCCGCAACCATGACCAGTATCTCTGGGAATGGGACGACGTGCAGGGGCCTGAGCGCTGCGTGGCCCTCATTGCCGATGTCTATACTGCCAATGCCGACAACAACCCTGAGAAGAGCATCCTCTACGAGGGCGTAGGCATGGCCGACGAGCTCTATGTGGTCGTCGAAGTGGACGGACGGCTCTACCTGATGCGCGGCGGCGTGCTGTCGTATCGCGAGCTGAAGCGTCCCTACGACGAGCAGCGCATGAACGACGAGGAGTGGCAGCAGCGATTAGAGAAAGAGCCGCGACTGGGCGTTCCCGAATGGATGTCGCCCATTATCGTGCCGATGGAGAAGGTGCCTGAGGACAATGAGGAAGTTTTTTATAGCTCTGGCTGTTAGCATGATGCTGATGTGGCCGGAAAACGGCCACACACAACGGCAGGAGTGCACAACCGTAGGCCACACACAACGGCAGAAGAGCACAATCGGCGGCCATACTCAACGGCAGAAGAGCACAATCGGCGGCCACACACAGCGGCAGGAAAGCACAATCGTGATGACGGGCGACATCCTGCTGGACCGCGGCGTGCGACAGGTCATTCAGCGAAAAGGCATCGACGCCCTCTTCACGAAGGGTATAGACTCCTTGTTTTCAACGGCCGACATCGTGGTGGGCAATCTGGAATGTGCGGCAACGACCATCAAACGGCCCGTTCAGAAACGCTACATCTTCAGGGCAGAGCCGCAATGGTTGCCGGCACTGAAGAAGCACGGTTTCACCCATCTGAACCTCTGTAACAACCATTCCATCGATCAAGGACGCGAAGGCCTGGCGGACACATGGCGGAACATTGAGAAGAGCGGCATGACGCCCGTGGGGGCCGGCCGCAACATGCAGGAAGCCGCCCGACCCGTACTGCTGACCAGCACGCCCCGACGGGTGTGGCTGCTCACCTCACTGCGGCTGGCACTCGAAAACTGGGCCTATTTAGACGACCGCCCTACGGTGAGTCAAGAATCGATGGAATCGCTGATTTCTCGCATCAAAGAACTAAAAAAGGCCGATTCCACCGCTATCGTCATTGTATCGCTCCACTGGGGTGGTGAGCACACGTTGCAGCCCGTGCCTCGTCAACGATTAGAGGCCCATCGGCTCATTGATGCTGGAGCCGATGCCCTCGTCTGCCACCACACGCACACCCTGCAGACCATCGAGGAGTATAAGGGGAGAATGATCTACTACAGCATCGGCAACTTCATCTTCGACCAGCCGAAACCGCTCAACGCCGAGGCCTGCGTGGTGAAGCTGACGGTGACAAAAGAAAGAATGGAGACGCAGACCATCCCCATTCAAATCAGAAACTGCGTGCCAACAAACCTCGTACCCACGCACCTCCGTACCTTCGCACCCCCGAAATAATTCAGAAGCTCGCAAGCCAGGCTTTCAGTTCGTGAAGCATCTCGAAATGGAAGTCGAACGTGGCCCGATAGCCCCAGCCATGCCCGCCGGTAGGATATACATGCAGTGAGGCCGGCACGTCGTGGCGATAGCACTCCATGTAGAAGTTCACGCCGTTCATGGGCGGCACGGCCGCATCGTCGTCGCTCAGAGCAACGAAGGTGCGGGGCGTGGCGCGCGTCACCTGCCGGTCGTTGGAGTATTCCTGCACATCCTTCTTTCGCGGCTTCTCGCCGAGGAAGTTCTTCAGCGAGCCCTTGTGCGTAAAGGCCGATTCCATCGTGACGACAGGATAGAACAGCACCAGGAAATCGGGCTTTGCCTCACCTTTGGCATGGGTGCCGACGGTCGAAGCCAGATGGCCACCGGCCGAGAAGCCCATCAGTCCCACCTGGTCTTTCTGCAGATGCCACGCCTTGGCATTGTGGCGCACCAGCCGCAGGGCCTGCTCGGCATCGCTGACGGGCACCTCGCGACGACCGTGAGGCATGCGATACTTCAGCACGAAGAGGGCGATGCCCTGCTGATTGAAGTAGCCAGCCCAGTCGGTGCCCTCATGCTGCATGGCCAGATGGTCGTAGCCGCCGCCGGGGCAGACCACGATGGCGCGCCCCGTGGCCCGCTTCTGGTCGGGCAGGAAGACCGTTAGTTCGGCCTTGTCGTTGGGATCGCCGTTGCTGTTGGGTGCACCGTTGGGCCACAGGTCAATCACTTGCTGTGCTGACACTAACGCTGAGATGGATGTCATAAAAAGTAGAATTAAGCCAATCTTTTTCATTATTCAGAATGCAATTACGCTTGCAAAGTTACAAAATATCACGCTACCAACGACCAATTTATGCAAAAATTGCTCGAATTTATGCGTAAATTGCTCGAATTTATGCAAAAATTGAAAATGAGTGAACATGAATGAGATTATTTTTTTACTTTTGCAGTACCGAAAACCGACTCCGATGCATCCATTAGACAAGTTCAACTACTGTCCCGTGTGCGGCAGCACCCGTTTCGACATCAACAATTTCAAGAGCAAGAAGTGCGCACAGTGCGGCTTCACCTACTATGCCAACCCCTGCTCGGCCACGGTGGCCTTCATCGTGCGCACCGTCACCGACGACACAACAGGCGACGAGCGCACAGAACTGCTGGTGGCCACGCGCGCCAAGGAGCCTGCCAAGGGCACGCTCGACCTGGTGGGCGGCTTCGTGGACATGGACGAGACGGTGGAGGAGGGCCTGCTGCGCGAGATCAAGGAAGAGACCGGCCTGTCGGTGGACAACCACGAATATGTGTTCTCCATCCCCAATCTCTACGTCTATTCGGGCATGACCATCCACACGATTGACATGTTTTTCATCGTGCGGGTCGACGCAAACGTTGAGCCCAAGGCCGACGACGACGTGGCGCGGCTGCAATGGATGCCGATAGCCGACGTGGACTATCGCCTGTTCGGCCTGCACAGCATCAGCCAGGGTGTCAGGCGCTTCGTAGAATCCTTCAGCAAGAACAACAGCCTCACTATATGAAGAACGCCGCCATCATCACACTGCTCCTTCTGGCAACGGCAGCAGGAGCCACGACAGCCAGAGAGGACACGCTGGGCACCACTGCCCCTGCTACTGAAGAACGCCTGACGCTGGGCCAGCGGCTGCTGAAGCCCATCAAGTGGATAGGCAGCAACTGGAGTGCCTACGACCCGGCCTACTCCATCCCCTCGTTCTACGACTGGGCCGTGCAGCTGCAGAATAACTCCACCTTTGAATGGCTGCACATGGAGTCGCCCGAAGGCATGGACATCAACATGCGCTCCAAGGTGAGCCACCGTCTGGGGCCCTACTTCGGCTATCGGTTTCTGTTCTACGGCCTCACGGTAGACCTCAGCTCGCTGGGCACCTCGCAGAAGCGCAAGGACGAGTTCACCCTCTCCATCAACTCCAACCTGCTGAATGCCGACATCATCCGCCGTCGCACCGGCGGCGACTTCCGCATCAACCGGCTGATGTTCAACAGCGACCAGTACGGCAGCATCGACATGCAGGACGTGGCCGACAACTACGACCTGGGCGACTATATCAAGAACAGCATCACGGGCGTGAACATCAACGTCTTCACCAACCACAAGAAATACTCCAACCCCGCCGCCTTCTCCAACGGTGCCATACAGCTGCGCTCAGTAGGCTCGCCCATCGTAGGACTGGGCTACACTCACCAGAAGGTGGAGAGCGACGTGTCGGACATCTTCGCCTCATACGCCGCCGAGCTGATGGTCGACGAGCAGGGCAACTTAGTGGTGCCGCGCGAGGTGCTCGAGGATCTCGACGCCATATGGGAACAGAGCGAGACGGCTTATTATAATAAGGTGGCCGAACTGCTCGACAACGGATGGCAGTACCTGAAAGGAAACAACCGCGTGCAACAGGTGGCCCGCACCTTCCTGACCAACCACATACCCACGGTGACCACCATCGACGACTGGCATCTGCAACTGGGCTATGCCTACAATCTGGTGTTCTCGCGCCGACTGCTGCTCGGCATGTCGGCCATTGCCTCGCCGGGACTGAAGCGCGTCAGGGCCAGTAACGTGGGGAGTGTGTCATACAGCATGGCCGACCACTTCAGCCGTCTCATCAAGAAACATGAGAACCGTGACGTGCCTGCCGACTACTTCCGCTACAGCTACGACGACACCCACGTCGACGTGAACCTCTTCGCACGGGCCAGCCTCACTTATAACCACAACCGCTGGCGTGCAGGACTGAACGCCTCGTTCAGCAACTACTTCTACAAGGACAACGGCATGCGAGTGAGCAACGGCTACGGCAACGTGACGGCCTACGTGGGCTACTGCTTCGGCCGCAAGAAGCAGTATCGCTACAACGGCGAGCTGCGCCAGGAATACATCATGGCCGCCCTCACCCCCCGACAGATAGAGGAGATGCACGACACCATGCCTAAGGCCAATATAGACCTGGGACCGTCGTATAAAAAAGAGATGGGCCGCACGCCCGGCTATCACAGCGACCGCTACCGGCTGAACATTGAAGGCTGCGACCTCGTGGCCGGCCCCGACGGGCGCTACGGATGGCTGGAGGTGGAGGACGGCTTCGTCACCCCCGGACAGGACACCGAGGGACGGCTGAGGAAAGGACTCGTCGCCGAGCTCGACAAGAACGGCACCTTCACTCTGAGTGCCGGCCACAAAGGCAACTTCCGCACTGGCAACTGGTGGAAATCGCAGTTCAACATCGAGCAGATACCCAACTCATGGTTCCCCGAGATGCTGCACTACAGCGTGAGCGGCAAGCTGACGCTCTATCTGCGCGGCCGCATCTTCGGTACGCGCAAGCCCGTCAAACTGGAACTCAACGACGTGTGCATCAACCACGGCAAAGAGACGGAGAACTTCTCGCAGATAGCCATCAAGAACTTCCGCTCCAATGCGCCCTACAGCATCGAGGGCCGCGCTACGGTCAACGGGCGCAACTATCGCGTCTACATCGAACAGAAGGGGAAAGGCCGACGAACCGACATGTATATATCGCGCATAGCTCCCTCGAACGCCGACTGGATGGGGCGCATCGACGGTCAGCGCCCCGTGAGCACCCTCTCACTGCCCGGCAGCCACGACTCCGGCACGGCCTCACTCAACGAGTCGCCCGTGCTGACCGCTGCCCAGACACAGCATTTCTCCGTGCCCGACCAGCTGCGCGACGGCATACGCGCCTTCGACATACGGCTGAAGCGCAACCTGAAGTACGGACACTTCGTGGGCGGCCACGACGGGTTTGACAGCACGATGGTGGCCTGGGACCGCTTCCTCGACGAGCACCCCACGGAGTGCATCATTGCCCTCATAGGCAGCGATGAAGGCGGAAAATGGGACGAGGAGATGGTCAGCAACTACCGGCGGCTGATAGAGCGATACCCACACCGCTTCGTCGACCAGTTCGACGCGCGCACCCGTCTCGGCGACGTGCGCGGAAAGATTCTCGTGCTGCGCCGGCAGGAGGCTTGTCCCTACGGCAAGTTACTCAAGTTCACCGACAATGCCGTGTTCGACTACGACTGCTTCCACGTAGAGGATGTCTACAAGGAGCACAAGACGTGGAAGAAGCTGAGCCTTGTGGAACAGAACATCCGCGAGGCCTTCGAGAATGAAGATCCCGACAAGTGGTACGTCACGTTCAACAGCATTGCCTGGTCGCCGCGCCGCCATGCCCCCTACAGCTATGCCTGGGGCGGCCGCTCCATCCGCAAGCCCATGAACATGAGCCTGCGCGAGTTTGTGGAACTGAAAGACTACAGCAACTTCGGCATCGTGTTCCTCGACTTCTACAACAACCATGGCGAGAATCCGCAGGTGGTGGAGTCAATCATCAGCTCCAACTTCCATCTCGACGACGAATAGTCGCCCTCAATCGTTAAGAATCTTTAATTTGTTATATATATATAAGGTGGGAGCAAAGTTTTTGCCTACTTTTGCAGCCCAAAGATTCTAAACGAGCAGAAACATGGAAAAAAATCTGGTTATTGTAGAGTCACCGGCCAAGGCAAAAACGATTGAGAAGTTTCTTGGCAAGGACTATAAAGTAATGTCAAGTTACGGTCATATCCGTGATTTGAAGAAAAAGGAAATCAGCATCGACAACGATACGCTGGAGCCTGTTTACGAAATACCCGATGAGAAGAAGAAGCTGGTGAGCGAGCTGAAGTCGCAAGCCAAGAAAGCCGAAAAGGTGTGGCTGGCAAGTGATGAGGACCGCGAGGGAG
>ERZ842401.8442-NODE-8442-length-10130-cov-12.122481_pt1 | contig 10130 bp, 1 predicted proteins | sample MGYA00521270_ERZ842401 | MGnify/ENA primary metagenome ERZ842401 (study PRJEB31892, sample SAMEA3878208) | bioreactor metagenome | biome: Moose rumen | place: Sweden | collected 2011-10 | study: EMG produced TPA metagenomics assembly of the PRJEB12797 data set... | reverse complement strand
CAATCCCCAATCCCCAATCCCCAATCCCCAATCCCCATTTATTTTAATTTTATAAATTAAACAATATAATTATTAATTTTTATCTTATTTTGATGGAGTACTTTGAAGACTTTGAGCCAGATAATAATGAAATAATTCAAAATTTTTCATCATTAAGAGATGAACCCGAGTATGAATATGCCGAAAATATTCAGCTCAAACATAAATCAAAAAATAAATTTGTGTTTCAATCTTTTTCTACCCGTTTGCAAAATTTAAAATTTCGTTTAAATCAAAACATAGACAAAGATTATAATCTTTTAATATTAAATAATGAAAACGAAGAATTACTTCAAAAAAAGAAAATTTTAAGGAAAGATTTAATTAATGAAATTAATATAGATATTTCAGGCGAAGAAGAATTGAATTTAATTTCATCAAATTTCAAAATATTATTAGAACGAGAAAAATCGATAAATGCGAAAAACGCTGAATTCCTTAATTTATATAATAAATTAAATATATACAGTTTTTCCTATATTTATTTAGTACACAATTATAAAAAAATTTTTGATATAATAAAAGAAGAAATAAAGCTTAGATATGAAAATAAAAACATCGATGGATTAATTATATGCTTTGATTTAATGATAGCTTTGATTAAAGATATAAGAGAAGAATGCTATGATTATTTCGTCGAGAATAATTTAGAACAAATTGTGAAATTGATAAAACTCGACTCGAATGAATTAGATGACAATGTTAAATATAATTTAATCGATCAAATATTTACTTTTTTTACAAACATATTTAAATTTTTCGAAAAAACAATCCAAAAAAATTTCAAAAAGTTATTTATTATTTATAGTGAACTTTTATTTAACTCGAATAAATTCATACGTCTTTTCGCAAGTCAAAGTTTATGTTATATAATAAAAAATTTATCCAAAGAAGAAATCAATGACACTTTTAATTTTTTATTTGATATTATGTTAAAGCCGAATAAATTATTTGAATCGACGAATAATAATATGGAAATTGATTTAAACGATAATTCATTAGAAAAAGAAAATATTTCGAGTAAAATGTTAATTTATAATATTTTAGAAAAAAATGGGAATGATAGTAGTGTTAAAATATTAATAGCGGATTCGATAAGTGAATTATTGACCGAAGTTTTATTGAATATTAAAACTATATCAATAAAAGCTGATTTAATTTTGGAAAAATTTAATGATTTAAATGAGGAAAAAAAATTAGATATTAATATAAATATTATTTTCGTTCAGACTTTTATTAAACTAATAAAAAAAATTAATAGTAAATTCATTTCTGATGCGATTGCTTTATTTCATTTTTTCATACTTAATTTTTTTTTCGCGAATAATGACAATAATATTAATAAAAAAAACGAAATACCAAATTATCAAAAAATGAAATCACTGAAATTAAAAGAACAATTAAATAAAATAAAGAATATTTTTATATTAAATAATAAAGATAACAAAAAAGATCTTAATATATATTATACTCTTTTAACATTGCTTATTTTTTCTAAAGAATTATTACTAAAAAATTTTAAAGACACGAGTCGAATATTTAGTGATTATATTAATGATTTAATTACAGAATTTCAAGATTTTATTTTTATTCAAGAAGAAAATATTAACGAAGCAAATAAAAAAGAAATAAATAACATTCAAAAAATATTATTAATAGAAATATCTACTTTAATATTAAAATTTCATTCGAATGTAAATATAGAATATCCCCTCTGTAATTTAATTATGAATAATAATAAATTATTAAATTATTTTTTATATAATTTACTCGAGTTAAATTCCTTCGCTTATTTTCAATCGTTTAGTTTATATAGTTTTAGACTAAGTCAAACTAAGGTAGATAATGATGAATATAATATTATCGAATATAATAAAGATAAAATCGAAGAAATATTTAATAAAATAATCAATGAAGAAAATATTCAATTTAATACTTTATTAAATATTATTGACACAGATGAAAAATTATTTAAGGAAAATCTCGGCCTAGTTATATATGAAGAAAAGCAAAAAGATATTTTAATAAAATATATATTTAATCATAGTAAGACAAATATCTCGAATCAAATAGAAAATTTAAACGAAAAAAATTTCGCACAAATTAAAAAATTAATTTTTATTTGTAAAATGATTAATAACGAAAAAACGACGAAATATATTCAAGAAAATATTGTCGAAGAAATTTGTAATTTATTCAAGAAAAATAAAATTTTCAAAGAAGAAAAAAATAAATATGAAAATATTTTCGGAAATGACTTTTATTATAAGTCAAAACATTACATAAATAAAATACAATGTTTACTAGAAATGATTTTATCTTGTTATAAAAGTTGCAATGAAAAATCGATACAATTAATCAAAGAGCTTTTAATCGAGAATAAAAAATATCTTAATTATTATGGTATATATTATTCTTTACTCAATTCTATTTTTTTTAATTCACAAAAAAAATTAAACGAAGATAATAAAGATATAAATATACAAGAATTAAATTTATCAAATTATTCAGTTAATTTATTAAGCTCTCATAATAATTTCAAATATCAATTTGCGATTTTGTATAAAAATTATTTATTAAAGAAATATAATAACGAATTTAAACCGAGTGAAATAACATTAATTAATGATATATTTTCATCTATTGAATCTTTATTACAAAGTAATATAAATTTAACCTATGATAAAAAATATAGTATTACTTTAGAGATAATTGTATCAAAATTGGAATTAATTCTTTCGAAAGAAGGTATAAATAAATATAAGCTTGAATTACTCTCGTTTATTTTTTGGTTCTTATTAGGATGTTATTGGATTTCTTTGACGAAAAGTGTTTGGCCTGTTTTAGGCAAAATGTTATGTCAATTTTTTTCGTTATTAATTGAAAGTATAAATATAATGAATTATCCTAAATATAAAAATGATATTATTAATTATATTATGAATCCAATAAATGAAGTGATAAATTATATACAACAATATCCGAGCGAATATGATTTCGTTAATAAAAATAATGAAATAATAAAAAATAATTATATAATAATAGAAGAACAAGAAGAGAAAAATATAAATAAGAATATAAATATATTATCAGATGAATACAAAACAACCTCAACATTTTTCATCGGAATGCCCAACGGTCTCATAGATAGTTATTGTATTTTATTAAACTCCGATAATGATTTTCGAAATAATTTTATCGAAAATATTTTTATAAACACTTGTTCCAAATTTGACACAGATGGCTATTTATTAATAAAAGAGATATCAACTAACAAAATATTAAATGACGATTACAACATATTATTTAATTACATATACGACAAAGAAAACAAAACAGCATTTAATAGTACAATATTTAAATTAAAAGAAAGTCTTTTTGGTATAATGAGTAAATTACAAAATTTATCAGGATATTTAAATTACGAAAAAATCAAAAAAATTATTTATGCTCAAATTATTTTATCGAGAAGTACCTTGATCCAAAAATATTCGATAGATATTCTAGCAATATTCGACACCCATATAAAAAATTATGTTAATTTATTAAAAGAAATTGTCGATAATACTAATGTTTTAATGAAAGTGAATAATTTAGAAAAAATAATGAGCGATGATAATCAATTAATCACAAACGAAGATCGAAAATATTTAATGCCAATAATGACCCGATTGTATTATAGTAAATATTTTAATATAAAAAATACAGAATTTAGTGCGAATACGAAAAAATTAAAAACGAAAAATAAAATTAATTTAATAAATTATTTTGTCCAATTAAATTCAGATGAATTTAGTGAATATATTAATATCATTTTTGAATCGATTAATAAAGAATTATTTAACATGGAAAAATTCGAAAAAAAAATTAATTATAAAACGTGCAAATATAATTACGCTTTGCTCAATATACGCACAATGAAAAAAATTTTAGAAATTGTGAAATTGAATCTAAAACAGATTACTAAATTATTTAATGATAATAACATTATCGAAAATATAAGTAATTTATTAATCAATTGTTTTATATTTTTCAAAAATTTAGGACACAAAATAAAAAAAAATAAAGACGACATATATCAAAATTGTATTAAATATATCCAAAATTTTTCCACGAATAAAATCCATAATTATTTCAACGCAGAAGAATTCGATAAATTTTTTTCGTTCATGTCTAAAAATATCAAGGATTTAAAGCGCGAATTTTTCAGTATATTTATTATGTTATTTAATCAATTTTATTCAAATGAAATTTTAGTAAAAAATTTATCTCAAAAATTATGTGACGAATATGAAAATAATTTATTAAATAAAATCGCGAATACTTCAAATTCGATTTATAAATTTTTTTTATCGTTATCACGACATGCTAAATTGCATTTTATTTTCATTAATAATAATAGTCTTATATTAAAAGCGTTATTTAATTCTTTGCAAAGTATTGATATCGAAAGAAATTTTATTTTGAATATTTTAGATTTTTTCGAAAATATTATTTCGCCTTATAGCATTGAAACATTGAATCAAAGCATAGAAAAAAAAGACCAAAATGATAATAGCACTATAAAACCAGAAATAAAAAAACAATCAGAATATGTCGAGATAATGGAATTAGATAACGATAATTCCTCAGATGAAGAAAGTCTTAATAATATCAAAGACGATATACCATTAACCGATGAAGAATTAATTTCTAATTTTAATAATATTATACTAAAAAATTTTAATGATATTAATAAATCTTTGACTTGTCTTATTTTCCACGAAAAAATTTCTCCAACGATAAAAGATAATTTAACAAGGAAAGTTATAGAAATACTTTTAAATATATGGTCATTGTATATTAATACTAATACAACAAAACAAGAAAAAAAATATGAAGAAATTCCTTCGATCGAAGAATTATTTAATTTCTTAATGACCATAATACAAAAAGATAAAAAAATATTAAGCGAAAAAGATATATTTGATAATGTGCTTAAATTATTACATATTTTAATCGTGATAAAAATAAAAAAAAACGAAAATAAAATTGAGCTAAAAAAATTATATGACATTTTAATAAATTTAATTTACAAAATAAATAATTTTAATTCGCGTCTTTTATTAGCAATCATTTTACACGAATTTTCTGTGATGGAAAGCGACAACGAAAAAAATATGAATAACTTCATTGAAGTTTTGGAAATTAATATACAGTTAAATAAAAATAAGACAGGCAAAAGAGAAATGGGAAAAGAATTAGATAATGATTTTATTATTGATTTAATTAATAATAAACTAAACAGAAATTTCATAGAAAAAAATATTTCTTATATGAATGTGATTATATATCAATTATTAGTATTAAGTTCGAATTTAAATATAGATGACTTTGCTCTTAATTCTTCATCTTTGGAAAAATTAAAAGATATTTTTAAATTCATTTCCGAAAAAAATATTCATAATAAATTTACTGAAGTATTTAATACCTTTTTCGATTTATTAAAAAATGATTTCGTCATTTATAGCAAAATTCTTTATGAAATTTTTTATGTAGTGAATTCAATAAATCAAAGTGAGTTAACTGGGAAAGATATATTTAATATTTCCTTTGAAGAAATCGACGAGGAAAATATTAATATAGATTTATTAGAAAATTCTAAAAAGAATAAAAATAATAAACAAGAAGAATTTAATTTCTTTTTAGATATAATGAATTTTAATATTGATAGAAGAGTCCAAGCTTTAAAAATGTTAGAATTAAATTTATCATCGAATGAAAGAATATCAGAAATATCTATAATTAATTTTATTATACCTGTAATAGAGAATTTTTTGAATTATAAATATTATATAGAACTTCCTTCAAATGAAAAAAATAAAAAAAAGAATTTTATAATAAAACACAAAAATGATTCTTTGAAAGAAATAATTTCATGTTCTCAAAAAATATTACCATTAATAATAGAGTATCCTATACAAGAAAATATCACGAAAAGGTTATTACTATTTTTGTATTCGAATTTAAAAAAAATTTCGAAAAATAATAACAAAGAAAATGACAGTAATGATTTCATTTACACTGTTGATATATTTAAAATGACGAATGAATCTTTAACTATAGTATTAAATAGTATAATAAAAGTATATTTTAATAATATCGAATATAATACAAAAATAGAAAAATTATCTAAACAAAATATTGATGAATTAAATCAAAAAATTTTAGATAATGAAAGTAATAATGACATTAATACTAAATCAAAAGAAGATAATAGTAATATAAATCCAAAAGATAGAAATAAAAAAATCGATGTCGATTCTCTTTATAAAAATAATATATATGTCTTAATAACAAATATGTATAATAATTTTTTTAAACAATTAGATGATGAAATAGTACCAGAATTAGACAAATTAAAATCAGACGAAGATAAAGAAAACATTGTGATGCATAATTCTAATGAAATTAATAATAGTGATAAAGTAAATAATAATTTATCCTTAATGAATTTATACGAAATATTAATATACGAAATATACCCGACATTAAAAAGTTTATTATACATAGATGAATATCGCGAAAATAAAAATAATTATTATATCCGTAATTATATAATAATTCCTTATATTCACCTCATAAAATTACTTCCTCCAATGAAAACCCGAAGTGAACTGAATCAATTAATTATTGAATTAATAAATAATTTATCAAGTATGGATGCAGGATTAAGAACTAAATCAAGAGATGGTATGAAATTCTTTTTATTAAATTTAGACCAAATATTTCTTCTAAAATTTTTCGAGTCAATGAAATCGTCATTTAAAAGCGGATATCAAAGACATATATTTGCTTATACTGTGAATTATCTTTTACAGTTTATGACTAATTATAAAATTTGTGAAATAAGCTTAGAATTAATTATGCCGATTTTATTCGACGAATTATTCGGCGATATAAAAGAAGAAAAAGAAATAGGCAGTTTAGTTAATAAATATAAAGAAAGTAAAGAAAATAAAGGTTTAAACAGTCTTGAACTGATAGGAAAAAATATTAGTATTAGATTTTTAGTAAATGATTTAATAACACCGATGAAAAATTATTTAATGAAAAGAAAAAATTGCCCAGAAATGACACAAAAGGTTAATGAGGTCATTATTGCTTTAGTAAAAGGAATCAAAAATAATTTATTAATAAACAAAGAAAATAAAGAAATTATTAATGATTTATTAGATTACGGATTTATTTTGGTGGATTTCGGCGTAGAAAAAAATGCCCAAAATTTAAAAGAAATAAAAAAATTAAAAAATATAGAAATCAAAGGGGGAGATATTTACACTATCGATTTTAAAAATTTAGACAATCCTTATGTGATCGAAGTGGCGAATAAATTCATCGAAGAAAAAAATGAAATTATTTACTCGAATCTTTTCGCTGTTTTAGGCTTAGAATTTTTCGCTGTTTTATTAAAAAATAAAATTTTCGAATTTAGTAAAATCGAAAAAGACTCGGAATTATATGAAAAATTAAATAAATTTCTTGAAACTATATTTAGATGTATAAAAATGACAAATAATACCGTAGTCGTATCAAAATCGATAAAGATAATAATATCAATGATAACAGAGAACGAAAAATTTTTCGTGATCAAAAAAAATTTGAATAAGATAACAAAAAATTTATTTAAATTGATTTTATCCATAGGGAATAATGATATCCCTTTAGCTCAAAGTGTTTTATCGGCAATAAGTGCCATATTAACTAAATTTAATTTCATTCAAGTTACAGATAGCCAAATAAAAACGTTATTATCTTTCTTAAAATTGAACATATTTAGTCCAGAAATAAAGCCTTATATATTTAGTTGCTTTTATTCTTTGATTAAAAGAAAGATATTACATCCTGATATATATGATATGATTGATTATTTACGTGATGTATATCTCAAATCATTCGATGAAAATACGATAACTACTTGCAAAAAAATATTTTTCGAATTTATTAATACTTATCCTTTAGAAATTAAAGGAAGATTAAATCATCTTAATTTTTTTATTAATAATTGCGAAAATGGCTTAAGAAAAAGCGAATTGAATTCGATTGATATGTTAATAAATTTTTCAGAAAAACAAAACTTCGAAGGTATTAAAGAAAATATCGATTTCATTATAATGAAAATGTTTACCTTATATGCCAATTCGGAAGATGCTGAATTAAAAATAAAAATCGAAGAATTAATTTTAAACTTATATAAAAATTATTGCGATGGAAATAATAATTGTTTCAAGGTCTATTATGAAAAAGCATTAAATATAATAGAAAACTCGAATAATAATGAAAATAATAATGATAATATAAATATATTTGGAATTATTATTTTATCGTTGTTATTAAATATCAAAGTGGATTTTATTGATATTAATAAAATAATAAAAGCGCTTAATGCTAATATTAAACAAGAAATAGAATTAATGGATAAATACATAGAAAATAAAATGAATAATTATGATTATTTATTAATGAGTAATAATAACAAAGTCAAATTAAATCAAAAGACAAAAAATGAAAATGATAATAAAAATAATAATGATAGATGGAATATTCTTTATCAAATTTTATCGTGTATAGAACGCCTTTTTAATAATTATATTTTAAATGCAAATTCGGAATTTAAAATTCAAAAAAATAATGCGAATAATATTATTAATTTATTTGATAAAATAATTCAAACTTGTACTCATCCTCATACTTTTATAAAAGTAATAGCATTAAGATTGGTATTAAATATAGTTTTATCATATAATGATTTATTTAAATTAAATGATATCCAGTTAAATACTATTTTATCTCAAATAAGTTTTATTCTTGTATCAAATCCTGATAATTTATTTTTCGAAGAAAAAGTGTTTAATTATTGTAGAAATATTATTAAATTAATTATAGTAAAAAATGAATTTAAAGAAAATGAAAAAATTTTGGAATTTTTTAAAAATTTGACAAGAGAAGTAAAAAAATGGATATCAAATAAATCAAATGGTTTAATAATATTAAATAGAGTAATTGATTTATATGATGATGTCATCGAAAAAATTTTTTACGAAGAAAAAAATGAAGAATGTTATTATTTAAAACCAATTATTGAATTAACTTATCGAATAAATAATAATCAATTAGCTGAAAGTGTTATAAAACAAAGGTGTGGAAGCATACTTGAAAAAATAAGTAAAAAAATGAATAGTAAAAAATTAAGCGAAATTTATAAAGAAGTAACAAAGGATATAAATTTCCTGAAACAAAAAAGAAAAATGGAACAGGTCGATAAATTTAGGAAAAGCAATGAAGATAAGAATAAAATAAATAAAATGAAAAATAAGAATGTTAAAAATAAAAAACATCAAAATAAGAAAAAAAATAAAAATATTAATTTGAATGAAGATGATGAAGATTAAATCTAATTTTAATAAAATATAAAATATTATAAATATTGTATTCTATCTTTTTGCCTGATTTGTTTAATATTGTAATTAGTATTTTGTTATCCTTTTCTGTTGCAACTACTAGTAAATTTTTATCTCTTTCAAATTCGCTTGCCGATACATATTCGATTAAGTTTGAATCTTTCGTGCGTTTATTTAACTCCTCTTTTAATTTTGTCGGGATAAGTATTATACTTCCCGTTAATACGCATAAAGATATATCAGTACGCTCTTTTAGTGTCTGCCAGATTGGTATAACCCCCAGAACGGAACAGTCTGTTATATCGTATTTGATATAATCTGTCAGAATAACCATTCTTAATTTATCTTTTAATGCATTTGTTTCAAGTTCAACTATTTCTTTTATTGAGTCAAGTTTACCTAAACTGTTTGCTATCTGTTTCCTGATTTTCGGACTGTCATTTAAATATACGGATTTATTAAATATTGCGCCTGCGGCTTTAGCGGAATTATATATTTCTTCAATTAATTCCTTATTCGTTTCTGCCAGCTTTTTATTAAAAAGTATAAAAGACAGGAAAATTTTTTGATATTTCTCTGTAAATTTAGGTATATCACTTTCTTTGAAATCAAAAATTTCCAAGAAACTTTCAGGCACTCCTTTTTTTGCAT
>ERZ842401.8441-NODE-8441-length-10131-cov-3.187674_pt1 | contig 10131 bp, 15 predicted proteins | sample MGYA00521270_ERZ842401 | MGnify/ENA primary metagenome ERZ842401 (study PRJEB31892, sample SAMEA3878208) | bioreactor metagenome | biome: Moose rumen | place: Sweden | collected 2011-10 | study: EMG produced TPA metagenomics assembly of the PRJEB12797 data set... | reverse complement strand
TAGTAATTACGTTAAATACGCTTGATCCTGATTATTACAAAACACCGTTTTCGATAATCCAGTTAAGCATTTTCTCTGACCTGCTTTCAAGCTCGGGTAACTCGTCTTTTCCGAAATATCTAAGCTCCCTGCTTTCACCGTCGTTAATCCTCAACTCTCCCTCAAAATCCAACGCCTGGTACAAAGCGATTACTGTATAAAGCTCATCTCCGTTGGGATATTTAAAAAAGTATTCTTCACCTGAAAACAAAGTAAGAAACTTAAACTCATTTACCGAAAGATTTGTTTCTTCCATAAGCTCTCTTGCTGCGGTCTGCTCAAAGGTCTCGCCTAGCTCCATTGAGCCTGCGGGTATTCCCCAGTTAAGAGTATCGCTTCGTAAATTGAGCAGGATTTTCTTATCCTTTATTACAACAACCGCCGCTCCCGCGGAGAGCATCGGAGCGTGGCCTATGTATTTTCTTATATCATTAATATAACCCATAATTTCTCCCGAAATATATCACATCAAATATTATTCTTAATTTCCCTGATATTATCACAAACAGGCGCGCCGCACTGTTTTAACAATTCAGGTGACTGCTGCCCGCCTGAAAACAATATACAGTCAACGCCTAAACCGCGCGCGGTATCGAAGTCATGTACGGTATCTCCAATATACAAAGTCTGTTCAGGGGCAAAATTATTCATTCTCATATATTTACTTCCGCGTACTGTTTTACTTTCCATAACAATGCTCTGAGTGCCGAGGATATCATCAAAATAACTCTCTAACGAAAATTTTCGCGCGTACTTTTTTATTTCCTCGGTTTTAAACGCGGATAAAATAACCTGACGGCTGTTTCCGCTATCAAAAAAGCTTAATAACTCCTCAACGCCATCGTGCAAACCAATTTTATCAGAAAGTTGATTATACAAAACTCCCCATTCATCGTCGAGCGATTTTATATCGTGTTTATTCAGGTCAAAAATCTTACTGTAAAAATTCACGATAGGCGTATCAATATTATCTCTATAGTATTCTAAAGTTATGGCAGGGTTGCCGTATCGGTGAAGCAGAATATTTGTCGCTTCAAAAGCAACGGGCGTATCGTTGAGAATAGTTCCGTTCCAATCCCAAATAATATTTTTGTATTTCATTTAACAGCTCCTCTCCTTATAACTTCTTTCATCAATAACGGTTGAATCTCAGGATATGTCCATTTCGTCGGTAATTTATCAAATAACTTTATCATTTCAATTTCGCTGTGCAATTCTGTTTCAAATTCAATGATATTTGCAAAATAGAGTTTACCAAATGTTTCTTTTCCGTCAAAGTTGTCAGGCGAAGTTACTGAATAAACACAGACAGGTTTTATCATATAATGTTTCGCTCCGGTTTCCTCGCACAATTCACGTTTAGCGGTATCGTCGATATCCTCGCCTGATTCTCTGTGCCCATCCGGACATTCAAATGTGCTTCGCTGTTTATGTTTACAAAATACCCATTTTCCGTTTGATTTCGCAACAATCACCGCAAATTTTAGCAGGCTATCATCTACTATATCATAAAATTTAACTATTGCTGCCATAATTCAGTCCTTCTCATAAAAAACAATCGTCATTTTATCGTTAATTTGCTCAGTTTTGCCTGTTTGGTGATAACCGAGTTTTTCATATAAGTAACAGTTTCCTTTTTCCTGCAATATTGTATCAAGTTTCCAATGCCGTTTCCCGTGAATATTCTCCGCTTCTTTTATCGCTTGCTGCGCGTAGCCTTTATTTCTATATTCAGGCATTATAAAAATCGGAGAAATCCTCTTTCGTTTAATACCGTCCTTAAAGTCAACAATACGAATCACGCCGATTTTATCGCTACCTGCCATAATGAAATAATATGTGGTTTCGGGTTGGTTAAAGCGTAACAGAATATCCTCATATTGTTCTGTTGCGGGACTGGTTTCTGTATCTTGATATTTACTGTATAAATCGGAAAAGGCCTCTTTTTGCATTTGCAAAATGGTGTTTAGTTCTTCATAGTTAGCTTTAACCATATTAATTGTCTTGGTTTTCATAGTGCTCCCATCCCCACCAGTCAGGTATCGATTCATTTAGGGTTATAGTTTTCCTCTCCTGAAAATTAATCATAATCTCCATATCTTTATTGCGCTCACTGAGTTGTATAAAGAACTCTCTGCATGCGCCGCAAGGTGTTCCACTTTCTTTTTCTCCCGGCGGCAATTTCCTGAACGCTATCATTCTTTTTACAATCGTTTGCCCGCTGTCAGCATACATTCTGAGCGCTGCCACACGTTCGGCGCATAGGCTCATTACGCCGCAGCAACTCTCAATACAAAATCCTGTAAAAATATCTCCATTTTCAGCTTCAATAGCACAGGCAACGTGATGTGTCATAATAAACGGCGATATATCTTGTGGACAGTATTCTTTTCTTGCCGCTTCATATAGTTTTTGCCAAATATCCATTTCTTCTCCTATAGTCTCTGTATAAACACTGTTTTTTTAATAATTTCTCATTAATCGTTTTTTTAGGTTCTCAATAACATATACCTAATTTTACCACGAAAAAGCTTTTAGCTCAATTATTTTATATACAAAAATTGCCTATAATAAAAAAATTATAACTACACACAATACTATAGCAACGTAAAGTTGCTTAAAATAGAATTGAATTAAGAAAAAAGAAAAGGAGAAGTTAACTATGTCTAAGAGCAACATTGTTGTTCCCGAGGCTAAGGAAGCTCTCGAGCGCTTCAAGATGGAAGCTGCTAACGACGAGGGCGTTCAAAACCATATTAAGAAAAATAATATTTAATGTCAAAAGCTGTTTACTTAACTTCACAAAAAACATAAGAATAACATAATAGAAAGCCGAAAAAGAGCTGATTTTGTAGAAATACAAATCGGCTCTTTTTATTTAGGAGGAAACTATGCTTGAAGATTTGAATTTGGACAATACAGAGGACAAAGACCATCCAGATGAATTAACCGAATATGAATGGGCTGAGTATTGTTCAACTATCCCGTCGCCTTATGATTGTCAGTATTGCCGTCATTATAAAGATGTTTACGGTGATGGTAATAGAATATGCAGTTTATATCATTGCCCTTATCAGGAGCGTGATCTTCAAATATGGAATCCCGACTATTATCTCGACCACGATTTCTATAAAAATCAGTCGGTTTACGGCTGCCCTTATGTTCAGGCGAATTGCGATGTCAAAACGCCCTCGGACAATGTTATCGTCTATGCTCACCATATGAACGACGGCTCAATGTTTGCTAATCTGGAGCTGTTCAGAAGCAAGGACTTCTGGTCATCGCACAAGACGATCAGCTTTGATACCCTCGACAGAAAAGCAAACTATGATATTCTTGCCGTTTTTGCCATCCCAGTTGATCAGGACGATAAGAACTCATTTAAGTTTTACGAGTTTATCAATTCCTACGATCCCGACCACTTTTCCACCTTCGTTGCAAAGTGCAAGGCGCTGTCCTTTTATGAAACAGGCGTATCCGCAAAGTACGGCGATAAGCTCCTGACGCTTGCTACCTGTGAATATACCCACGATAACGGCAGATTGGTTGTTGTAGCTAAACGTAAAACGAGATGATTTAATTAAGTGTTTGAGGGGAATAAAAGTTCCCCTCAATATACTTGATTATTATATTTGTGCTTTCGGCAATAGACAGAGTACAGATTGTATGATATAATCGCTGTAATATTGATTAGAAAGTTGTGGAAAGATAAAATGATTGGAAGTATTGTTACTGTAACTGTTGACAGACCTCTCGGCAGTGTCCATCCGAACCATAAGGATATTCTATACCCAATAAACTACGGATATGTTGATGGAGTTATGGCTCCTGATGGTGAGTGGCAAGATGCATATATTCTAGGTGTAAATAAAGCAGTTGAAAAGTTTACGGGTAGAATAATTGCTATAATCCATCGCACAAATGATACTGAGGATAAATGGGTAGTTTGTCCTGATGAATGTTCGTTTTCTAAAGAGGAAATCATGAAACAAGTCTATTTTCAGGAGCAATATTTTAAATCAGAGATTATAGTCTAACCTCTGAATAACGAATTATAGTTAAATAACAAAACTCTGGTAGGAGCAATCCTTTCAGAGTTTTTCTTTTTTCATTAGTTTAAAAGGAGGCGATAATTTGCCTGATATAAAAACAAGGGATTTGAAAAAAGGTACAATAAAGACACTTGACAGAGCAAAGATCGCATCTGCGCGTATGAAGTCGGCTTATATCCAGACGAAGGATTCAGCTGAGCATTCTGTTGAAGCCGAGGAGCATAATGCCGCCGAGTATGCATCCGACAGAATGGAATCCGGCACCAAACGCACCGTAGAAGAAGCTGCCCACCAGACCAAGAAGGTGGTCAGGAAAGGCGCTGATAAGGTCAAGGACAAGGTTGAGCGCAAGATTGAGGATAGGATAAAAAACAGAGTTGAGAATTCTGCAAAAGACACCGCACAGCAAGCGTCTAAGGATATGGCGAAGAAGTCCGCTGAAAAATCCGCCAGGGCTGCAAACAGCGCAGGGCGGAAAAGTATTCGCATGGTAGAACAATCTGCTTCAAAATCAATCCGGCAATCAGCCCGATCCGCAGGGAAAGCAACCATCAAGACGGCTCAGAAAGGCACGATCAAGACCGCCAAGACTTCCATCAAAACCGCCGAGAAAACGTCAAAGGCGGTTATCAAAACCTCAAAACACGCGGCGAAGGCTGCGCAAAAAACGGCGAAGGCTACGGCAAAGGCTGCACAGAAAGCAGCTCAGGCGGCGAAAGCGGCCGCCAAAGCTGCGGTTAAGGCGGCAAAGGCTGCCGTTCAGCTCCTTATCAAAATCATCAAGGCGATTATAGCCGCTATCAAGGCATTGGCATCCGCTATTGCCGCAGGCGGTTGGGTAGCTGTTGTTATCATCATTGTAATCTGCCTGATTGCATTGATTCTCTGTTCCGTTTTCGGCGTGTTCGCGTCCGGCGAGGATTCAGGCACAGGTATCACAATGCGGACGGCTGTTGAGGAAATCAATGCCGAATACACGCAGAAGATTGAGGATATTAAAGACAGCCATACCTATGACAAGCTCGAAACGTCCGGAACGCGCGCGGCTTGGAAAGAGGTCATCGCCGTCTATGCAGTCTGGAAGAATATGGCAGACACCAATCCTGCCAATCCCGACGAGCCTGTTGAGGTTGCTACGATGGACGAGGGCAAGAAAGAAGATCTCCGCAAGCTGTTTTGGGAAATGAACTCTGTTGATTCCCGTACAGAGAAGAAAACCGAAAAGGAGCTTGTCGAGGTCACAGAAAACGGCAAGAAGGTCAAGAAAGAGAAGAACGTTACCAAAACCTACTTGTATATCACGACCTCGCACCTCGATCTTGAAACGATGATGGATAAGAAATCGTTTACTGCCGAACAAAAGAAAATGTGCCGTGCGCTTCTGGAGGACAAGAACAATGTCCTTTGGCTTGATGTACTGCACGGCATATCGGGCGGCGCGAACAGCGATATTGTCAAGGTGGCGCAGGAACAGCTCGGCAATGTCGGCGGTCAGCCTTATTGGTCTTGGTACGGATTCAGCTCCCGCGTCGAGTGGTGCTGCTGTTTCGTCAGTTGGTGCGCCAATGAGTGTGGCTATATCGAGGACGGTATCATTCCGAAGTATTCCGTCGTCGATGACGGCGCTGATTGGTTCAAGGCGAAAGGTCAGTGGCTTGACAAGGACGAAGAACCGCAGGCAGGAATGATAATCTTCTTCGATTGGGCGTATGACGGTCTTGACGGAGGTGGCGACCATACAGGTATCGTCGAGAAAGTCGAAGGCGGCAGAGTTTACACCATCGAAGGTAATTCAAGCGATGCCTGTCAAGAGAACTCATATCCTATCGGTTATTATGAGATAAAGGGCTACGGCGCTCCAGCTTATTAAATCCTCCATCAAAAAAGATACCGTCCGTTTGGGCGGTATCTGATACATAACTATGAAGGGAGCTTATTAAAATGATAGGCAAAAGAATAAGATTCATTCGCAAAAAGAGAAATATGACGATGAAATGCTTAGGTATGGCAGTAGGTTTGCCTGAGAGCAGCGCGGATATTCGTATCTCACAATATGAAAGTGGAACAAGAACGCCCAAAAACGATTTGATGTTCAAAATCGCAAATGTGCTTGGTGTTTCTCCCGATGCACTCTCCGTCCCAGATCTCGACAGCATAGCTGGAGTAATGCACACCTTATTTGTTATTGAGGATTTGTACCATTTCAGATTTGTGCTTGTAAATAGCGAATCTGAAACTTTGAATAAGGCAATCGGTGAATGGCAAAGGAAGTATCAAGAATATGTTAAGGGAGAGATTAACAGAAAGCAATATGATAATTGGAGATATAACTATAGATAATCTTCAACTTGTCATCAATTAATCATTTGTTTAAGAACGATTTTTACGCAAAAAGTGTTTTCTGATTCAATATATTCAAACGATATATTGCCATCATAATTCTTAACTATACGTTTTATGCTCTTAATTCCATATCCATGAATAGTTGATTCCATTTTTTTAGTTACAAGTTTTCCGTTCCTTATAGTTGGAGCTATATCGCAAGAATTATTTAGAGTGATAGCGATGTAATTAACATTTGTTGGAAAAATAAGTAATTCTATGATTTTTTCTTTAGATTCCTGACTTGCTTCTAAAGCGTTTTCTAATAAATTATCAAGAATTGCTGTCAAATCATTGTACGATATAAAAGAAAAGTCAATATTTCTAATATCGCATGAAAAATTGATATTCTTCTCTTTAAAAACAAATGCATAACGATTGACAATTGCGTTAACTAATTTGTTCTCACTATATTTTTTTATATTTTTTACTTCATATTCGTTATATAGATTCTCTATGTATTTGTTTATATTTGAACAATCATTTTCATTTGCAAGATTTTTTATTGAGAGTAAATGACGTTTTATATCGTGAATAAGTATATTAGAATTGTCATATTGATTTTGAAGGATGTAGTAATATTCTGCATCAAGCTCAGATTTTTGTGCTTGAAGCTGTAATTCCGTATTTTCTTTTTGAGCTTTTATCGTAGATTCGTGTACCCAAAATACAATAATATTTGAGTACATTAAAAGAATAGTTGCTATACTAAAAATATAGTATATGGAATTGTTTGTTGTAAATATTTCAGTTAGTCGAACAATACCTAATAATAAAGCTATAGACGCAATAGGCAGTAATAATAAAAATGTTGTTTTAGATAACCTTAAATCATTTCTATTTTCTTTATTAGAAAACTTAGAAATGAAAAAAGCAACTATAAAATATAGTAATTTTGCACTTCCGCTTTGAATTAGCAGTACAATTTCATTGGTAGTATGTTCGGTAATATTTATGCCAAAAATGATTCGAGATAGATATACGATAATCAGTTCTGTTATTAACATTATTGCTGCCAATAAACATGAATTGAATAAAGATTGTGAGATCTTTGAATTATAACAAAAAAAACTAATCAGAAAATTACAAATTATGAATATAGCTAAGTTAAGATACGGAATGCTAAAAAAGCTAATGCCATATTGAACAAAAAGGGAAGCTGCAAATGATGTGAGTAGAATTCTATTATTTACTTTTACATCGAATTTGTTGCTGAAATACATAAAAGAAATTAGAGTTTCAAATGTATAGATAAAAAAATAACATAAAGTAGTCATTTTAGACCTCCTGCAAAATCAAAAAATGCTTTTTTAAAATCAGAATATTTTCTTTGTGATACGCAAGCTACATCAATGATTTCGTTCTTTCCTTGAAAAAATACCGTTGATTTATTGAAGTTAATTACATTTTGTAAATTAACAAGAAAACTCTTATGTGAGTAAACAAAACAATTAGGTTGGTTAATTTGGTTAAACCACTCAACTGGTTTTTTGTTTGTTTTAAATTTTCCGGATTTGGTAACTATTAAAGAACCATGTCTTAAATTTTCAATGTATAGTATATCTTTTGTTTTGATAGTATAAACTTCATCAAATAGATCCAAAACAATTTGTTTGCTAATTTGTTTGTATCTTTTTATAGCTTCTAAAAAGTTTCTATTAAATCTTTGAACATCAATGGGTTTTGATAAATAGCGAAAAACGCTAATATCCATAGCGCTATCCAAATAATTTGAAAATGAGGTAAGAATTAGAATAATAATATCAGAATTTCTTTTTTTCAACATCTTAGATAATCTAAGTCCACTAATTCCAGGCATTTCTATATCTACAATAGCTATATCATAGTTTGAATTTTCATTAATAACTTCGTCACCATTAGATTTTATTACAATATTAAAATCAATATTATATTTACGTTGAATACTTTTAAGAAGTTTATATAACTGTTGTGTAATAAGATGATCATCATCACAAATTAATACATTGACCATAAAAAAACCTCCCTCAAATGTATTATACATCAAGGAAGGCTTTTTGTCATCTCATTTTTTATTCTGTTTCTTTAGAAAACAATTTATTATGTCATCAATCAAAGGCAAGGAATATTCATCACATAATCTAAGATTATTTATGATTGATTGTGGAATATCGTCTGTACGCATTGTACCCAAGAGAAGATAGTCTGGAGTAATGGATAATGCTATGCAAATGTCAGAGAAAGTTTCTAAACTAGGTATTGAACGACCATTTTCTATATTTGAAAGATAATTATTTGAAATACCAGATTTTTCTGCCAGAGTACATTGTTTTAAACCAAGTTCATGCCTGCGTTGAGAAATCCTCTTTCCAAGCAATTCAAAATCTATATTCATTACCGATTCCTCCTAATTTAAGGATAACAGGAAACAATAATATTGTTAACAAAGCGCAAGTGTAAAAATACACTTATAGTAATAAAATAATAATTATTTTTTAATAAATACACTAAGGGATTAAATTTTATTATAGAATACACGATTTTTAATCATTTTTGCCCAAATACAATGCATTTTTGCCAAACTCCTAAAACAAAGGTAAAAGTATGTTAAAATTTGTAAAAAAGGAGGAATATATTATGAAAAAAGTACTTTATTTTTTATCAAAAGCGTCAGTCGGAGTTTTAACATTGGTTATTTTTAGTATAGCTAACTCATCAAGTTGTTTCTATTTTCATCAACCAAAAGAACCAAAGGCGATCGAGGACTTTAAGTGGATAAAGTAATCGAACATTTTACAAATAAGTCAATAAATTATTTTGTGAATCATGAATATATTGATAAGAATAAAAAAACTGCATATCAATACGGAGCATTAGTTGCTATTCAATCGATTATTAATATTACATCGACATTAATAGTTGGTTTGTTGTTTAATCTATTTGTAGAGAATCTTTTCTTTTTCGTTGTGTTTAAGTCTTTACGAAAATATTCAGGTGGCTTCCATTTTGAAAAATTCTCTATCTGTTTTATTGCTTCAGTTTTATTGAATATAATTTTTTTATTCTCTTTTAAACTGTTCATGTTATATCCTAATTTTTTTCTGCTTATCTTCATAGAATTGATTTCAATAACACTTATTGTTATTTTATCACCTGTAACTAACAAAAATAAAAGTATATCTAAAAAAGAGTTCAAACTCTACAAATTAATTGTATATATAATTTGTTTTGTTGTTTTTTTGTGCTCTTTGTACTTAATAAAACAAAGAAACTATTATGTTTTTTCATTTGTAATGGCTACGCTACTTGATAGTATATTGTTAGTATTTGTAAAATTAAGAAATGAAGATGTCAAGAAAAGTGCAGTCGGGAAACACCCAAAATAATGGATGTGTGGATAGAGGAAAGATTTTGAAGCTGAATGAAGCGTAGCGGAATGAAGCTTCAAAATCAGGCGGGAGCTATGCCGCTGTCATTTCCTGTTTTTCCTGTAATCGGCGGTATACAGCCGGCGGCCATCCGTTAGGATTGCCGGTGTATACTCGTACTTGGTTGTAATATGTGAATACATATCTAAACACAGACGATTTCACTTCTTCCATAGTCATGCGGTATGTGGGTATACGGTAAAGAAGCTCTTTCTTCAATGTCGCAAAGAAGCTTTCCATCCTTGCGTTAT